>BNJV01002749.1_pt1 | contig 100733 bp, 117 predicted proteins | sample 8540591 | NCBI WGS metagenome assembly BNJV01 (sample SAMD00202457, study PRJDB9452) | human saliva metagenome | host: Homo sapiens
CGCGGTACATGCCCAGCGGGCCCGCATCCGCATAAGCCTGCGTCGTATTGTAACGGTATAGGCGCGGCGGGCGGTGGCGGGTACCTTCAATGCGCCTACCGGTATCAATAATCGATTTCGAGGCTGCAATCTGGCGGCGGAAATTCGCGGGATCCAACGGACGGCCGAGAATTGCCTCGTACACCTCACGCAGCTGTGCCAACGTAAACTCATCGCCCAAGAACGAGTGCGCAATACGCGAATATTCGACCTTATTCTGCAGGCGGTACAGGGCGTACTCCACAATCTCGTTGTGGTCGAAAGCCAGCTCGGGAAGCTCATCTACCGGGAACCAGCGAATATTTTCGTGCACGCGAGTCTGCGAAACCTCAGTCGCCGGGATTGAGGCCCAATAAACCACCGAAACCACACGCTCATGATCCGCCCCAGGCGCCGGAACCGGCGTGCCGTTGATGCGCGCCGCACGCGCCTCCGGGGCACGCAAAACATCACCGAACGCATATAGCTGTTCCAAATACCCAGGCTCAAGACCGGTCGCGCGCTTGAGCGTGTACCCCGCCGCCTGCTCTAGGGACTGCTGGGACTGCAAGGGACCGCCGGGAAGCGCCCACTGACCCTTATAAGGCTCGCGCAGGCGGCGCACCAGCGGGAGCCAAAGACTTGGGCGCGCACTATTCTTTTTGTGGCGTAATGCAAGAATCACGGTAGAAACCGCTAACGAAACCGAACTGTGGTCGGCCTCGTGCTCTTCGGGGACCTCAGCTGCGTAATGTGGTGATGAGTTCATCCATGACTCCTGTACTTATTTTTGTGTGCACTATAACCATTTTAAGGGTAAAAACGGTGTTACACGACTTACGGCGCGCGCATCCGACGGATACACGCGCTGCATGGTTGGACTCTTGAGGTAAAGCGGCTAATTCTCGATATTCAGCTCGCCCATAGCGTCCCAGCCGTCACCGTCGATTTGGCGGGAGATAATCTTTGAGTCCGCGCAGGGCCGGACGCATATCGGTCATCGCTTGGGCGAAATGCGCGGAGTTTACATGGGCCGCCGCGCCGTCGTCCTCGAACGCCTCTACCAGTACGAACTCGTTCGGATCCTCAACGCTGCGCGACCACTCAAACCACTTGTTGCCGGGTTCGGCGCGGGTTGCCTCGGTGAAGTCGCGGGTTAAATCCAGCCATTTTTCGGCGTATTCGGGCTTGACGGGAAATTTCACAACAATAAAAATCATAACGACTCCTGATGCGCAAGATACGGAACACTTCTATTCTTTCACAGGATGCACTAGCGCGGGCAGAGGCTCTAACGCGCGAGCAGGTCGGATTTCGCCGACGAGGCAGGATTTTCCTACCTGCTTGAGCCGAAAACCACCTGCTCGCGGCTAGTCGTGGGGTGTTCACGGGCGTAGGGTTAAAGGTATGACTACTGCACAGATAAAGTTCCTTGAGACGGACCCCGCCATGATCTCCGCCGAAACTACTCTGCGGGCGGCGGCGAGTGATGTGTACGCCCCATCGCCGACCCCGCCCGCCACACTGAGCTTGACGGAGGCGGTTCGGTGCGTGGGCTGATATCCGGCGACACCCCCTGAATTGCGCGAAGGCGATACCTTCACCGAAAAAAATGTTCCTGGGTTTCCCATACCGTATGTCTCCCTACGGTCGTGCGCGCCGAGAAAAACCAGATCCTCTCTTGGCGCATGCCCGCCGACCACTACTGGACCTGGGAGATTGCAGATAACCACGACGGCACCGTGACCGTGCGTGAAACCTGGGATGCTTCCGAAGCGAAAATTTTTTTGGGTTTATCCCTCGCTGCGCCCGTATTCCGTGCGGTTGGTGCGTTCGCGCGTAACCGCCGTAATATTGCGCTGTCGCTGGCGAAACCGCATCGCACCTTCGAGGGGTAGAGGCTGTTTTCGTTCCCTGCGAGCAGATAGTATTTCGACGAAAAGATAGCAATCCGTTATCTGCTCGTCGAAATACTATCTGCTCGCGGTGTTATACCGCCGATACGAACACTACCGCGCCGCGCGCCTGAGAATGTCGAGCGCATCCAGCAGGATATCCCGATCGGCCTTGATGCGTTTGCGCGCCGCCGGGTTCGCCATGCCTCCCGCAAACGCCGCACTGTAATACATGCCGTCCCCCAGCAAAAGCACGGTGCGCGCCATCTTATCGTCCCCAATCTCCGCGCGAATCAGCTCATACCACTGCCCCTGGATCTCGTCCATGAGTTCGCGTGCCGCCGGGTTCTTATCCTGCGCCAACCGCGAGAGGGCAACCAGGCATATATCGAATGGGGTGCCCCTGAAAGGTTGAGGTGTTGATGTAATAGGCGCTGGCCCCTCGGGTGCGGCGCGCATCTTCTCAAGGTCTTCGTCTGCGTAGGTGCGGGTGCGGTCTAAAAGCGCTTGGAAGAGCGCCTTTTTTTCGAGCCGAAATGATAGAGCAGCCCACCTTTAGAAACTTTCGCTTGGGCGGCGACCGCATCAAGGGTGGCGGCACGTTCACCGGCCTGTACCAGCAGATGTTCATAAGCGTCTAGGATCTGTTCGCGCGAGTTGTTGGCGCGGGTTGTGCGGGGTTCGGAGGCGCTGGCTGGGGTAGTCATAATCACCATTCTACGGATTAGAAACTTTACCGTCTAGTTGGTATAGTTAGTGTGTCCGTGGTTGTCTGCGCGGCGCATCCTTACTACCCCTAAACAAAACCTCTAGCAGCAACCCCTCTGCGGGCTATGAGCACTTGCCGCCCGGCGCATCTGCCGCAAGTGCCGAAAACTCCCAGATGCGTGTGAACACAACGATGAACAACTCATACCCCGTCACCGAGGCGCTGCCTATTCACGCGCCCGATCAGAAAAATCAAACGGTGGATTGCCCCTGACCGTGCTCATGCTGCCGGTGCTGCTTTGTCTCGGTCGATAACACCGTGCTCGCATTCGCCGTGCCCTCAATCGCGCAGGCGCTCGAACCATCCTCCAGCGAGCAACTCTGGATCGTAGACGCCTATTCGCTCGTGCTTGCCGGGTTGCTCGTGCCTATGGGAAGCCTGGGGGATCGCATCGGGCGGCGTAAAATCCTGCTGATCGGTTCCGTCGGGTTTGCAGTTATCTCAGCGCTCGCCGCATTCGCACCCACCGCTCTGCTGCTTGTCATCGCCCGCGCCGTACTCGGGTTCTTCGGCGCCATGCTCATGCCCGCCACGCTCTCACTCATTCGCAACATCTTCCGTGACCCGAAAGAACGCCGCACCGCAATCGCCGTGTGGGCGGCAGGCTTCTCCGCCGGTGCAGCACTCGGTCCCATCGTGGGCGGATTCCCTGCTGAGCCATTTCTGGTGGGGGTCGGTGTTCCTCATGGCGGTACCCGTACTCGTACCGTTCCTTGCCCTCGCACCCATGACCGTGCCCGAATCGAAAGATCCAAACCCCGGCCCGCTCGATATGGTGAGCATCCCTGCTGATTATGATCGCCATGACGGGCATAACCTTCGGACTCACCCATATTTCTGAGGCAGGCGTGGATGCGCTCGCAGTCAGCACCGCGTTTATTGGCGCCGTATTCGGTTTCTTCTTCGTGCGCCGTCAGCTGCGCCGCGGGCGTGCGGGAACCACCCCCATGCTCGATGTTCGCCTCTTCAAAAACACCGTGTTTACTGGGGATTCTGGCGAACCTGTTCGCCATGTTCGTAGATGTTGGGTTCCTTTTCTTCGTTTCGCAGCATTTGCAGCTGGTTTCGGGGTACTCTCCCATGCAGGCAGGTCTGTTCCTGATTCCTGGTCTGGCGTGCACCATTATTGCGGGCCTGTATGCCGCTAAGCTCGTTTCGCGGTTCCACCCGGCGGTGATTGTGTCTTCGGGGCTTGCCTTTGGGTGCCCCTCGGGTACCTGTTTGTGGTGTTCCTCGGTTCGCGCAACGACCTTCTGCTCATGCTTTCCTTCATGTTCTTAGGGTTGAGCGTGGGTGCGGCTCAGACCATCTCGAATGACCCAATTCTTTCCAGCGTTCCGGCGAATAAGGCGGGTGCTGCGTCGGCAATTTCTGAGACCGCTTACGAGTTCGGCACCGTGCTAGGTACCGTGGTGATCGGCGGTATGCTGACCGCAATTTACCGCGCACAGGTGACGGTGCCCGCCGGTCTTAGTGCGGATGCGGCCCATGCGGCAGGTGAAACCCTCGGCGGCGCGACCGCAGTTGCCGGGCAGCTTCCCTCGGATCTAGTGCCGAGCTGCTGCATTCGGCGCATGCCGCATTCGATTCGGGCGTGCTGGTGACCGCAACCTTTAGCGCCGTGCTTCTGGCGGTGCTGTCGGTCTTCACTTACCGGATGCTCCGCTCGGCACCCGCCGAACTGGAGAAAGCAGAGCACTAGAAAAACTCCGGTGCTAAAAAGAGCCTTTATGTAAATAAAGCGGTAAAAATACTCTTTATTCGCATCAAGGCTCTTTTTATCGCGGAGGTAGATGCCGGTAAGGCGGCAGAAAACGCATAATTCAGGGAATAAAATTTTACATGGAAACCAAATGGACGCGGCAGAAAGAAGCTCAGATGTTACGGTAGAAGTACCAGCTTCAGCGAGTAGGTGCCGCGTCAGCTTACGCGTTCTTTGCCGCCGCATCCGCGCATTCAGGCTACTAGGATGCGCACAAGGGCAGCCGCTACAGTCGCCGCGCGCCGGGAGGATAACCACGTGGATATTAAAGACTGGATGGCGCCTATGGTCACGCTCGCCATCGGTGCCAGTACCATTTTCATCTCCTATAAAAACTACCAATCACAAAACCCAAGCCAAAACCCTCGGAACTTGCCCGCTTAGAGCTGTGGAGCAAATTGCTTTGCGGAAGCGGGAATCGACATTGGCGACCCTGCCGCCCGAGGATGAACTTACCGCCGAACAGCGCGAGATCCTTGAAAAATTACCGGGTTTTCCTCAAGCGTGCATCGCTCGAATCGAAGCTGCGTAAGGTCGGTATCGAGAATAACCGCCTATTCAACCTGTTGATGAAACGCGCGCATTCTCCCGTAAAGCCTACCCCCATCGGGTTTGGGGATTCCATTATTTACTATCGTCTTATTCTGTGGCTTTTCGCATTTATTTGGATTCCGATAGCCACCATTTTTCTTGGGTATTCCGGTGCTGATCTCGTTCGGTGCGTATTTGTACCGCATGTTTATAACCCGCAGCGCCGATAACTATGTGGACTATTCAATTCCGGTTGGCTCGCTCGTCATTATCATTATTGGGCTTCTCGCCGTTGGCGGGCTCTGGTACCTACAAAACAAGATTCGTTCGGCGATTATCGCCAATAACGTGTACTTCTATTTCTGGGACACCCTACGGCGCCAAGCGGGCAGCCGTGATTCCGTGCAGGCGTACACCGAGCGACTGACCGCGAAAAACCTACTCTGACCTGCTTTTTTTATTGGGCAGCACGAGTTCGCGCAGCAGTTCCGCGAGAACATGTACATGGCGGGCATTCAAGAGATTGATGAATATCCGCGCGTGCTCAGCGATGTGGGCATGATTCCGCGTAACCATCAGGTAGTTGAGGCGACGGCAGACTACAACTGGCTTGACCGCATTATCAACTGGATGCGCGCCAAGATCGGCATGGAACCGAAGCCTGCACGCGTTATCTACACCCTGGAACGTAAACCGCCGAAGGGTGCGGGGGCAACTGCGACATCCGGGCTTGACGTGCAGCTTCATGAGCTCAAACCGGGCAAGAAGAAGCGTTTTTAGGCGCAAGCGCAAGAAGGGGCGGGTGCTTATGCAGGCTGAACCGGCGACGGATGCGGTGCCCCTCTATACCGAGCATCCTGACGATGCGGCGAATGACGCCTCGGAGGCTGATTCCGCGGCAGCTTCGCAGCCTCAGGCGGTGAACGGCCCAACTCTGACTGACGAATTGGTTGAGGACCCTCAGCACCGGACAGATCCCGCTGGTTCAGGTTCGCAGAGAGCAGGGGCAGAAGTCGCAGAAGAATGCGGGCGCCGGGGATGCTGGCTCGGCAGAAACGTATGGCGTAGATAGTGCCGCTGAAGGCGTACGTGCGGATTCTCCGAAATCGGCATCGGAAGGTTCACCTGAGTAATACGCATATCTGGTGAGAAAAGGCTCTTTATTTTTAATAAAGCGTTAGAAATCTTGCTTTATATAAATAAAGAGCCTTTTTAGCATTAGATAAATTAAAAGTATTATTTTTTTGAGATTATTCAGGAGCTTCCATTGAATACCCAGGCTATAAGCTTAGGGTGAAGCCATGACTATTGATGAGAACCTTCCAAAACCTGAGCATGGAACGATCCAGGCTCAAGATGTCCATAAGATAGAGAAAGAACCTGAAACGGACTCGGCTGAGAAGCAGAATTTGTTTCCTCCTAGCCTTATAACTGCGCAGATTATAAGGACTGCTCTTGAGCTCATATTGGTAGTGCCGTTACTGCCATTGCTCTCTAATCCTCTAGGGATAATCCTTTTCTTGCCTTTTGGTTTGTATTTTGTTTTGCAGGCTGCGGCATGGTCACGGACAGAGAAAGAAACTCGGATCGCTTGGGTTGTAGGAATCAACATTTATAGCCTGATGATTGTTGCGCCTATTGGTGCTTTATACATGGTTCGTGATGGAGGTGACGGTTCCAAATGCCGATGTTCGACCATTATGGTGGTTTATAGGTGCCTGCGTTCTTGAAGCAATCATGAGCATTTTTATGATTGTTGCGATGAGTGTGATCAAGAAGAACTCTCCGGATGATTTTCAGGATAAGGGAGTCACTGTCTCTAAACCTCGAATATATGCCGATACTCTACACGGTTCTCAGGGAAGGGTGTACGAGTTGGTTGATGATTCAACACCTTTGAAGGAACATCGTAAAGATTTAAGCGTTGAAAATCCCCGGCAGCACGTTAACGTTAGGTCGCAGAAGAAAGATTAGGGTGATCACTATGAGCACCGATAAGAATTTTTCAACCGCTGATAATAATGATCCGCAGCCTCCCGTGGAAAAGCAAAGTGCATCGAATAATCCAGAGAATTCCCAACAAGAGCCAAAATATACACAGCTGTATGGCTTAGAAGGTGCCGACGGTAAGATGTCCTTGGATCCCCAGGCATCCCTGGGGTTTCAGGGCGCTGAGGTAAAGGAAGAGCCTCATGAACGCATATCACAACAGTTTGATATAGGTCCCAACACCCGTGAGCCTCTTCTCATCGCACAGGCTATCAAGAATATTCTAATTATTATTCCTGCGCTTATCATGCTGGTTGTTTTTGTCTGTGTATTCATTAACGTTTTGGTATCTGCGCCCAGTGGATATGATGATCTTATCTTGGCGGGTATGTTTATTATTGCCGTTATTGCACTTCCTTACATGATTCACGTTATCTTGCAGGTTGTCGCGTTTATGCGGTTTAGGAGATCAGTCAAGTTTCGGTGGATACGAGGTGTCAATATTTACGGCCTTATTGTTGCCCCGACCTCCGAGGTTACCTATGTGCCGTTTATGCTAGGGCGGGTTCTTGATCCATCTTCATCTGCCGAGAGCTCTTTTACAATAGTGGGGGTTATGGTAGCCCTTTACGAAGTTATTTTGGGTATCTTAATGATTATTGTTATGACGAATAGTATTAAAAAGACAGACAAATCTTCAGAACAAAAGCAGCATGAGGTATCCGAAGGGGTGCCTGATGAATCGCTCTAGAGTCCCTTTGCCTTCAGCTGTACCTGGCGATTCCACGCCCAATATCCCGTTCCGTAAATTCCTTTTGGGTACACGCGTAAGGTGAAGACAAGTCGTCGTTGAGAGCATACGCGGTGCTATGGTTGAGCTACCAACGACACCACCGAAACATATAGAGAGGAGAGCATGATGCGGCAGCTTTTACGCGGCGCAGAAAAATCTTCAAAATTACCGACCACTATGTCGTCACCGACGAAGGCGGGTGCACGGTATATCAGGTTGATGAGAACTACCGGGTTCTTGGCAAAAACATGAATGTGACGAACGTTGAGACCGGCGTGCAGTTCACGCTGGAGCGGCAGCTTGGGCTCGGTACCGTTTTCAATGTTGGCTTTTCCACCGGCGACCAGCTGTATATGCGCAAACGGTTTAAACTCGCCGGACTCAACATAGAAGCCTACCTCAACCAGACTCCGCTTCAGATCGGGGGTAGTTTCTGGGAAGGTAACTTTGAGATTGTTCTCGAAGGAAGTATCGTTGCCGCTATTCACAAGCCTCAGGTTTTAAGATGCGCGACAAATATCAGATCACCGTGTACGATCAGCGTTTTTCAAGACGTTGCTATTGCAGTTCTCATTGTTGTTGATTATCTATCTGATCAGCGGCAGAAGAACAGGCCCTAGAATTAGTTTTTCACGGATCCCAAAGTCCCTCCTATGCGTCAGGTTTGATGAGGGCGAGCAGATAGTATTGTGGCGAGCAGATAACGGATTGCTATCTGCTCGCCACAATACTATCTGCTCGCGGGGATTAAAGCGTGGTTATAGAGATTTCCTTCTTGAAATTCCTAAGTAAAAATATTTAAAACATGAAGTGTTTATAAAAACTTACGAAGCGTGGCGTTATATTTTTATGTGACATGCCCGAATAAGAAATATGACATTTAAAAGTTTTGAACAATGACCACTCTGATATAGAGCATAAAATACATGAACTTCTGTCTTGCGTGATGCAGCAAAACAGCCTTAAAGGGTTGAAAACTCGCCTGTGTGGCTTCTACGGTAGGGGCAGAGGCGTTCAGGAAAGCGCTACGCAGTAAATGCATTATATGAGGTGACCAAACATCACTTTGAGATGTGTTGCTGGTATGCAGCTCTTGCAGATATATTCTGAGCGCTCTAATAAAATCCTCGCTCCGGAAGAGGAAATGTCATAATCCCGCGCCTTCTTTTATGAGGCGTTCACAGATAGTACGCATTCAAAATTCGCTTTTGTAGCTCTACAGTGGCGAGTGCGCGTATCCAACCACCATGTGAAAGGAAGATAAGTAACATGACTCTCGAAAATCCTGGACTTTCCCGTCGTAAGCTGTTGCGCACTACCGCTATTGGCGTGCCTGCTGCTGGTCTGCTCGCTTTCGGCTCGACCTTGGTAACTGCAACGAGCGCAGAGGCTACTTGCGCTCTAGTTGATACTGATGGCTGGTGGGGATCAAAAACTTCCAGGGGGCTTCAAAATTTCTTAAATGTTACACAGGGTGCTCGCTTGAGCGTTGATGGTGTGATTAGTTCTCAGCCGTCAAGCCTGCAGGCTTCATGCCCCGGTCTTGCTGGTGGCTGGGAATGGGTTGATGACGCTCAAGCATCTGGCTCTCAAACAATAGTTGCGATGCAAACTTGGCTAGGTGTTGGGGCTGACGGGATTTTTGGTTCTGAGACTATCAGTGCCCTGCAAACCCATTATGGGCTGACAGCGGATGGAGCACTAGACGGACCATCACCGACAATTGAGGCTTTGCAGAAAGAAATTAATCAGTATCTCGGTCAAACTAATGTTCTAGACGCCGTTAAAAGTTTCGCTAATAACAAACGGGTGTCCAGCTGCTCATAAAATACTTGATAGGCTCAATTAGTTTGTGATCATTTACTGCCCGTTTTGAGGTCTTTTCTAACTTCTTGTGCCTGAAAGTATGCGAAGGAGGGATTCCTGATGACTCTCGAAAAATCCTGGACTTTCCCTGTCGTAAGCTGTTGCGTACTACCGCTATTGGCGTTCCTGCTGCTGGTCTGCTCGCTTTCGGCTCGACCCTTGTGACCGCACCGAGCGCAAATGCCCTTCAAGCTGATGGCATCTGGGGTGAAGGAACGACAGTTGCGCTTCAGCAATTCCTAAATCAGGCACTTGGGGCAGGTCTTGAAGTAGATGGGCTGATCGGTAGTCAGCCTGCCTCTGCACAGGAAGAATTGGCTGTTTTTGGATCCGGTTGGGACTGGGTCTCGGATAGTGATGCTTCCGGGTCTGCAACTATCACCGCTATGCAGAACTGGCTGGGAGTCTCAGCGGATGGTCTGATAGGTCGGCAGACGCTCTCTGCTCTGGGCAGTTACGAGGATCCGGGACTCGGTCGGGAAATAGACGAGCTAAACCGTGAGTTGGGTGAGCTTGGCCGATTTGTTGAGGGAGTCGGCGAAGACGTGCAGCGTAAATACGAAGAAATTAAAAATAAGCTGAAAGAACTCTACGAAGAAGTTATCCGTAAGTTGCAGCGCATGCTCGATAAATTATCAGGTAAACCTGATCCTGAAGCGCGTAAATGGTTTGAAGAGCATCGATAAAAGTTCTCGCGGTACTTGGACGGGGCATGTTTCCACATAAGAATCCTGCCCCGACAAGGCTTTTTTTCTAACTTCCCTATACCTGAAAAATACGCAAAGGAGGGTATTCCTGATGACTCTCGAAAATCCTGGACTTTCCCGTCGTAAGCTGTTGCGTACTACCGCTATTGGCGTTCCTGCTGCGGGTATGCTCGCCTTCGGTTCGACCTTGGTAACTGCAACGAGTGCTAATGCTGTTGAAGTTGACGGCTACTGGGGTTCGGAGACCTCGACAGGTTTTTCAGAAATTTATGAATGCCTTTCTGAGTGCTGGATTAGACGTTGACGGCATGATCAGCTCTCAGCCTTCGAGCATGGCTTCTTCCTGCTCCGGCATCGTTGGTGGTTGGGAGTGGGTAGAAGATTCTCAGGCCAAGGGATCTCCCACTATCGAGTTGATGTTTATGTGGCTGACTCATGATCCAGACGATACTCTTGAGGCAAAGACGCAAGAAGGGAATGCGTCTTTGACCCGAGAAGGCGAACCTTTGCACAACAACCAAATTTCGCCTACACACATCAAGCTCATGCAGGATCATTATCGGCTTACCCGCGATGGCGTTCTGTCAGCTCCATCGCAGACCATTAAGGCCTTACAAAAGGAGATTAACCAGTACGTTGGCTAATCCAATGTGACAGTTCTTCACGTGTCGGGAGGGTGGATCGGTCATCTAGTGGTATTTCCATCATCCCGACAAGGAAGGCATCTTCCAGCTCTAGCTTTTTCTGTATCTGAAAATACGCAAAGGAGGGTATCACTATGCCGAATGAACATTCTGGTATTTCGCGTCGTCGTCGCTGCGCACCGCATCCGTAGGCGTTCCCGCCGCAGGCGTTCTGGCGCTGGGGTCCAGCATCGTTAGCGTCCCGGCTGCTCAGTCGCTTGAGGCTGATGGTTATTGGGGTTCTGAGACAACCTCGCAGCTTCAAAAGTTTTTCTTCAAAATCTTTGCGCAGGAACTCGGTCAGCCTACATACGGGTATGAAGACGGTGTTGTGAAATATCAGCCTGTATCGCAGCAGTCCGCAAACCCCGGGCTGGGCAGCGGATGGCAATGGGAATCCGATGGGGGAGCGCAAGGCTACGACTTCACCATCTATTACCTGCAGCGTTGGCTGGGCGGTGTTGAGGCTGACGGCACGATTGGCCCCAATACCATCAAAGCCCTGCAAAATCACTACGGTCTCACGGCAGATGGTCGCCTGGATGGACCTTCGGAGACTATCAAGGCTTTGCAGAACGAGATTAGCCAGTACGTCGGTTAGGTTGCTCTACGTGAGACTTGATGATGCGTGAAAAGCACGTTGGTGCTTCTCGGCGGACATATATTTTCATCCTGAAGGAGGATAAAAATGACGAACGAACATTCTGGTATTTCTCGTCGCGGGCTGATGCGTGCCGCCGCTGTAGGCGTGCCCGCTGCGAGTTTGCTGGCTTTCGGCTCCACTCTGGTGACCGCAACAAGTGCGAGTGCGGTTAGCGTTGATGGTTACTGGGGCGAGGAAACCTCTGCAGGGCTCCAACGCTTTATGAATGCCGTGCGTGGGGCCGGGTTGTCGGTGGATGGAGTTATTAGTTCTCAGCCATCAAGTATGGCTCCATCCTGCTCGGGTATCGTCAGCGGTTGGGAATGGGTCGATGATGCACAGGCCTCTGGTTCCCCAACCATGCTGGCCATGTATCAGTGGCTAGGATCCGGAACTAGCTCGCAAAATATTTTCCTCAAAGTCCAGAGCTGGGGTGCGAATGTAACTGGCTACAGCATTACAGGCGTTCATATCAAGCTTTTACAAGAGCATTATGGCCTGACGGCGGATGGAACTTTAGATAGTCCATCACCGACTATTGAGGCTTTGCAGAATGAGATTAATCAGTACGTCGGCTAAACCCGTTATTGCTCTTTCACCAGTTAGTGCACAGTCCTTATTGAACTATTTGAGGAGAAAAAAATGATATTTCGTAAATCTGATCGTCCTCGTCGTAAGTTGATGCGCGTCACCTCGCTCGTGGCTCCCATTGTGGGCGCCTTGTTAGCGCTTGGCTTTATGACGGCTCCGGCGGCGAATGCAGCGATTGCTGATAACTCGACAGGCGCAATGCAAGCAGAATCTGAGAAGCTTCATCAAGAAGCCCAGGAAGCTACAGATCTAGCAAATAAGTTTGACCAGGATAACATCGCGATTAATGATTCTGCCGCTGAGGATCTGCGTGATGCTGCGCAGAAGGCTGAAGCGATGGCTCAAGAACGAGACCAGGCAGTTCAGGCTGTTGAAGATGCTGATCGTGACGCCGCCAGCCTCTTTGAATAAATAATTCGCAACTAAGTTGTGTGAAGAAGTGATATTGGGGCTCGTGGACTTTTGACTGGTGCCAAGATTGCTTCAAACCTTTTATGAGCCTTAGTTGAGGAAGGAATATTATGACTCTCGAAAATCCCGGTATTTCTCGCCGTAAGCTGTTGCGTACTACCGCTATTGGTGTGCCCGCTGCGGGTATGCTCGCCTTTGGCTCGACCCTCGTGACCGCGCCAGCTGCGAACGCTGCTATGGCAGTTGATGGTTACTGGGGCACGGAGACGACGGAACTTCTCCAAAGTGTCCTTATGCAAGGGGTTCTTGGTCAGTGGTGGTTTCCTGGCTATCCTTTGGGGATCCTTCGGGGACTATTTCTTCTCAGCCAATATCACGTGCTGAGGAGAACCCCGGTCTGGCTTCAGGCTGGCAGTGGGTTTCCGATGAACAGGTGAAGGGCTCCGGTACTATCGCTAGGTTGCAGCGTGAAAAGCTGGGCTTCGAGAAAGGCGACGGGATTATTGGTCCTCAAACGATTAGTGCTCTGCAGACCTGGCTTGGGCAAACCGCTGACGGCGTGCTTGACGGACCTTCGCCAACGATCGAGGCTCTGCAAAACTATCTGAACTCTCATGTACCTACGACTTAAAAAAATAAGTTATCGCGAAAATGGCGTGACATGTTCTCACCTCGTATGTGGTGATGTGAAGAAGGGATATTATGACTCTCGAAAATACTGATCTTTCTCGCCGTAAGCTGCTGCGTACTACCGCTATTGGTGTTCCCGCTGCCGGTGTGGTTGCTTTGGGAGCGAACCTGGTGATGGCCCCAGCTGCGAATGCAGAGACTGACTTGGGTGCCAAGATGAAAGTAGAGTCTGAGAAGCTTCAGGAGAAAGCTCAGAGGGCTAAAGAACTAGCAGACAGCTTCGATCTTGATGCCGCAGCATTTGATGATCCTGCCCTTGAGGCTGCTGTCAAAGATATCAGCGGCCAGCTGCATGATGCTGCTCAAAAAGCCGAAACGTTGGCTCAGCAACGAGCCCAAGAAGCTCAGGCATCTGAAGATGCTGATCGTGAAATGCCAGCCGCTTTCAATAATTCGCAGCCAATTGTGTGAGGAAGCGAGATTGGGGCTTGTGAGCTTTTGACTGGTGCCAAGATCGCTTCAAACTTTTTATAAGTTTTAGTTGAGGAAGGAGTATTATGACTCTCGAAAATCCCGGACTTTCCCGCCGTAAGTTGTTGCGTACTACCGCCATTGGTGTACCCGCTGCAGGTATGCTCGCTTTCGGCTCGACCCTTGTGACCGCAACGAGCGCGAATGCTCTTACAGATGATGGTTACTGGGGCTCCGAAACAACGGTTGAGCTGCAGAAGCGTCTCAACAGCATAGCTGCCGTAAACTCTGCGGTGGAGGGCGGTCTTTCCCTCGATGGGCAGATCGACAGTCAGCCCGCATCCCAGTCAAGTGCTAATCCCGGTTTGACGAGCGGTTGGCAGTGGGTTTCTGACGATGCCGCCTCCGGTTCAGAAACCATCAAAGATTTGCAGCGCTGGCTCGGGACGGATGTTGATGGTTTGATCGGACCCTCTACAATCAGTGCTCTACAGAGCTGGTTGGGTCAAACCGCAGACGGGGTTCTTGACGGTCCCTCACCGGCCATTGTTGCGTTTCAGCGCAAGCTTATTGAAGGTAACTACTCTTAAGGCGTGAGAACCTGCACAGCACACAGTCTGTAACCTGCTCGACAACACGGTAGTGCATAACCGTACCCTGACTAAAAACGTGTTCAGGTGAGTTACGGTTAAAAACTACCAACCGGTTTACCGGTTTCGCATCATGAGGTGCGGCGTTGGCGCTTATCCTAATGGCGCTGACTCTGCACCTCATGGTGTTTTAACACCGCATAAATAAGGAGGACATATGACTGAACTGGGTACCTCACGCCGCCGATTCCTGCGCGCAGCCGCTGTAGGCATTCCCGCTGCGGGCGCGCTCGCGGTTGGTTCGACTCTGACCGCTCCGGCTGCGAACGCCGCGCAGGCTTCGTCAACCCCGTCGAATCAGAACCAGAACCCCGAAGCTCAGGGCGCGGCCACCAACGCGCAGTATCTCAGCGAGAAGGCGAAGAACTTCCATATTCTGCTTGATATGTACAAACAGGCTGGCGACGTGGTAGACGCAACCCAGCTGACCCAGGAGGCGCAGCGCATCCGGGGTGCAGCGGACGAATCAAACAGCCCGTTCCCCAGCAGGCCCGTCTCGTGGGCTGGTGTTCAGCTGGAACGGGATAGGATGCAGCTTGCCGCCAAGATCAACTACGCCGCCATGCGTGCCGAAGAGTTAGCCGATGAGCGTACCCGCGCTGGCGGGGGAGTGCCGCAAGGTCGGGATGCGGTACGCCAGGCTGCACAGAGGCGCGTGATCTATCGTGTGCTCAGCAGCGCATCCCGAGACACTGATGCGCTGGTGACCAAGCTCGAAAACCTGGCGAAGGGTCGGTAAAGCAACGCTCGTCTTGAGCAGATTCCTGCATAAAAAGGCTCTTTATTCCAATAAAGATGGGGAAAACTCGCTTTATTGGAATAAAGAGCCTTTTTACAGTGCGCCACCCCCGGTAAATATGGCTGGCTCTGGGAAAGAGGGCGAAAGGAACCCCTCCGGGAAGGACGGTAAAGAACCCGGAGGGGTTAGCTTAGGGGCTTACACCCTACTTCTTAATCGGTTCGCGCGAGATAACAACCTTCACCGCATTATGCTCGGCTGCGTTTGCGAACAGGTCGTATGCCTCCTCGAACTGGTCGAAGGTGAAGTAGTGGGTTGCCATCGCCTTTGCGTTCAGGCGGCCCGAACGCACCATATTCAGCAGGTTGCCCACGGTGTTGCAGTTCACCAGACCCATGTTGATGTTCACGTTCGAGATCCACATGGTGTTAATCGGCAGCTCCACTGGCTTGCCGTGCACACCCGCGTTCGCAATGTTGCCGTAGGGGCGCACGATCTTGGTGCAGGTCTCGAAGGTCTGCGGCACGCCCACAGCCTCAATCGCCACATCCACGCCCAAACCATCGGGGGAGAGGGCCTTAATTTTCTCGATAAAGTCTGGATCGGCGGCGTTTACCTTATCGGTTGCACCCAGTTCCAGCGCCTTGTTCATACGGTTATCGTCCATATCGACGGTAATCACGCGCCCGGCACCGCACAGATTTGCCGTCATGATCGCGCCCAGACCCACCGGACCTGCGCCGATAACAGCCACCGTATCGCCCGGCTTGGTGTTGCCGTTGAGAATACCCATCTCGAAACCGGTCGGAAGCGCATCCGTGAGGAAGAGAACATCTTCGTCGGTCAGTCCCTCGGGAACCATGTGAACCGACGTCTCAGCGTAAAGGAATGCGCACATACTCAGCCTGGGTGCCGTCAATCATGTACCCGAAAAATCCAGCCGACGCCGCCCACGGTCTGGCAGTGCGAAGGTTTGTTGTCCTTACAGTATGAGCACTTGCCGCAGTTCGTGACCGCCGGAATAATGATGCGGTCGCCAACCTTCAAATCAGTGACTGCCGAGCCGACTTCGGTAATCGTGCCGATAGCCTCGTGGCCCAGGATGCGCCCTTCTTCAACCTCGGGAACGTCACCCTTGAGGATGTGCAGGTCGGTGCCGCAGATGGTGGTGGTATCAACGCGAGCAATGACGTCGGTGGGTTCAAGGATGGTGGCGTCTGGAACTTCTTCCCAAGATCGCTTGCCTGGACCGTGGTAAACAACTGCCTTCATGGTGACTCCTAACTGAGATTTTATGAGGGGCTGTAGCTACAGCATCATCGCTTATAGTCTCAACCTATCAAGGGTTCTTTATAGGTTGTACCTTCATTAAACCGGAAAAATCCGTAACTTCCTAGATGTTACGCAGATTACATTTAAGGTTATGGTGACTGTAAGAATGGCAGGCTTATGCGCGATGCGCTCTATACCGCGAGCAGGTGGTTTTTGGCCGAGCAGGTAGTATTTTCCTACCTGCTCGGCCAAAAACCACCTGCTCGCGTACATGCACGAGGGGGAGCGATACCCGCCTCATAGCTTAGATACTTGCGCTATGACCCACCTTCACGTGGCTGTGGCGGTCACGTTCCGCGTCGTGATAATCCGACTTGAAGCCCTTGAGTACTACCTCAATATCATAAACATTGGAGAAGTCCTCAATCAGCTCCAGCACATCGCTGGCGATATACGAAGAGTTCTCGGCATTGATCGTGACCTTCGAGCCGGGGCGAATATTCTTCAGCGTCTTCTTAATAGCCGCCTTGTTCAAGAACGACACCTCTTCCGCCAAATCCAGCGTGATTTCGTCGGCCTCTGCAAGCTCCTCACGGCTGAGGTAGTAGGCGCGCTTCATATTGCCCTGCAGCACGAAGAAATACTGATTGCCAGACCAATACCCACGCCCTCCAGCAGGTCGAGGGCAACCACGGCATCACCGCGCGATGCCGGTAAAATCCCTCATAGGCGGCAGAAAAGCATGACGGTAAACGCATGGCCACGCGCTCGCAAATGGTAGGGTGGTTGCTAAAAATAGGCTGTATATGGGGGATAGCATGGCGGACAACTACACATACCGGGATATTTCCAGCGGTGAAGCATTCCGCGAGCACCTGGGTTCACTGGGCTGGTCGAAACCACGCAAAAATCAGCCCGTATTCACCCAAGAATACGGTGAAGACCTCATATTTCGGGCCGCTTTTCTCTACGCAACGTTTAACCACACGCCGGGGAACTACAGCGGCATCCCAGCGTTTTATGTGATGTCTAAAAAATGGCGTAAAACCCTGCGAAAAATATCGGCACACCTCGATCAGCCTCTTAAATCTGTGCCCTCCCCGCATGACGGCGATATGTACTTTATAAGCGTTGGCCACCCCCGCTACCACGAATTTGTAGATCACGAAGCGAGAATGACTTACCTGAGGCCCGATGGGACGCTCAATATAGAAGCATTCACTCGTTTCAACACCGCCGCTCATCGGTTCATGGAAACCTTTGATCTGGCGGATTATGTGGCACTTACCGGGCAGGAGCTGCAGCAGCAGCGCCTCGATACCGTGCTGCCGGATGTGCTCGGGTATTTGTCCGTGAACACGATGAACGACCTGCGCGATGAACTCTACCGGAACGTGCACGCACATCTTACCGACCGCGGCGCCACGCTCTTCGCGGATCAGCACGTGCTGCGCCGCCGGTGGGATGTTATCGCAGACTATTTCTCGCTGACCTGACAGGCGATGGTGAGAGCCTTGAGACGGGCGCGGCAAAGCCTAAACCGGCAGGGAATGGGCGGTCTCAGGAATGCGCCTGGCCCGCTGGCGCATCCAGGTAAACACCCACACCAGCACGAAAGCGGCGACCATCGTCAGCACAATCGTGCCGCCAGTCGGTAGGTTAAACGCCCACGAGAAGTACAGCCCCGCCGTCGAACACAGCACGCCGAAAACCGGTGAGAACAGCATCATAGTACCTAAACGGCGGCATGCAAGCCGCGATGCACTGGCCGGAACCACAATAAGCGCAAGCACCAGCACATTCCCGAGCGTCTGCAAAGAAATCACCACGGAAACCGTCACGAGCACATACAGCAGAATATCCAGCCACAGCACCGGCAAACCCAACGCGCGGGCACTTTCACGATCCAGGCTCACCGTCACCAGCTGCCGATGAAACAGCCACAGAAGCAGCAGAATCCCGGCGGACATAGCCGCCGCCTGGGCAATATCGCTGCCTGAAACCCCCACAATCGAACCGAACAGGAAATCCTGAATCGACCCCGAATACCCCGGTGCCAGCGAAATAATCACAATACCCAACGCGAACGAACCGGCAAAGAAAATACCGATTACCGAATCTTCTCGCAGCTTCTGGTTCTGACTAAAAATAGCCACCAAAACCGCCGTGATAACGCCCGCGATCAAGCCCCCGAACACCAAGTTGCCGCCTATAACGAACGCAACCGCCAAGCCGGGAAACACTGAGTGGGCAACCGCATCGCCAATAAAAACCATGCCGCGCATCATCACATGGCACCCCACCACGCCCGTCACCAAAGAAGCCAGCGTCACTGCGGCCAGGGCGCGCGGCAGAAACGCCAGGGAAGGGTTGAAAAGGTCAAACAGGAAATCGAGGGGAGTAATCATGCCGCTGCCTCCTGCGGGGTTACACGATGACCGGCAGGATGCCCCTGCCGGGTGCCGCCGGTCGAGTCGCCGCCTGCGCCCGGAACGCCAATCTTAGGCGATGGGCTTGTGCCCGCGCTTCCGCCTTTACCTGTGCTTTCACCCTCGCCCTCAAGTTCGTGCCCGTGCACCCAGGCGTAAAGCTGCTGCGGTGAAAAATCCTCGGCTTTGCCGTCCAAACTCAAGGAACCGCGCACCCCGCACAGCCGCGAACAAGACTCCTGCGCCGCCACAATATCGTGGGTAGACATCAGAATCGTCACGCCCTCGCCCGCCAGCTGCCGGTACAGTCCGGTGAGCGCGGACTGGGTAGGCGCATCCACCCCCGTGAAGGGCTCGTCAAGAAGCAAAAGCGCCGGTTCAACCGCGAGAGCACGCGCCAGAAGCACCCGCTGCCGCTGCCCGCCGGAAAGCTCTCCGATGGGACGGTTCTTCAGCGGCATTAAATCCGTGCGTTCCAAAGCGTGAAAAACCTTGACCCAATCCGCAGTTTTAGGGCGACGAAACCAGCCGATCTCGCGGGTTCGCCCGGTCATGACCGCATCCTTGACGGTGATCGGGAAATCCCACTGAAACTGGTGCTTCTGCGGCACATAGCCGATGCGCGCCCGCGCGGTGCGTGCAGTACAGCCCAGCACCCGAATGCTCCCCGAGGCAGGATGCAGCAGCCCCATAATGGCACGTAACAGCGTGGTTTCCGGCACCGTTCGCCCCGAGAAGACCCACAAATTCGCCGGGGTTCAGGGTGAGCGAAAAGTCCCGCAGCACCGCCCGCCGCCCGTACCCCGCATAGAGGTTCTGGATGCTCAGCGTCGGATTTTCACTCCCCGTCGCGGGGTCGTTTTTGGAGCCTAGCACGGTGGTGCCTTTACTCATCCCGCGCGCCCTTTCCGCTCGTCATGATGCGCTCGGCCTGCGCTTGCGCGGTCTTATTACGGCGCATCATGAAGAGCCCCGCTGCGGCAAGCACCACCACAGCCCCAGCGCCGAGCACCACCGGCAGGATAGGGAACCCGTCGGATGAGGCTCCCGGACTATCGGAAGCAGCCGCAGAGTGCGCGCCCTCCGAATCGCCCACCGGTGCCTGATCCGCGGCCTGCTGCGCCAGAGCGTACACCTCGTCCGCAGTCACCGAATCCCCGATGGCGAACTTCATATAGCGGGTATCGGAAACAACCGAACCATCCGCAAGTTCCGCACGGGCCGTCACCTTCAGCAGATAGGCACCGGGCTTGGTAAACACCCAATTGGCGTGGGTATGCGTGTTCTTCTCAACCCATATATCCTGCGGCTCGTGCTTGGACGAATCCCACAAAACCTGCGGCTTCGAGAAGTTCCCGTTCTCCAGGTACAGCGTGAACTGCCCCGGCCCCTGAACCTGCTCTAGGGTGAGGGTGACCCCGCGCGGGGTTTTCTGCACAAGCCCCGGATCCTGAGTGGTCCAGCCAGGCCAGACAACCCCCTTCGTTTCGGTTTGCGGAATCACATACACCTGCTCGCCGGGCTGCGCACCCACAAACGAATAACGGTCATCGTCAGGAACCTGGCGACGTGCCGCATCGGAGCCGCGGTACAGCACATCATCCACGCTGCGCCAGATGGGTGTAGCGGCATGATCGTCATGGATCATGAGCTGAAACTTACCGTCTGTAAAACGTGGACCCATATCAACATGCCCGCTCGAAATTTCGGTGCGTCCCGTGCCCACCGGCTGCTCGGGCGAGAGCGTCTGCTGCAGAGCCTTCTGCTCTTTGTTGAGGTTATCGCTTGTGGCTGCCGTGCTTGACGATGCACCCGGCGCGGGCGTGTGATCGGCATATGCCGGATTGGCTATAGATGCTGTGAGAGCCGCGCATAAAGCGAGCGAAATAACCTTCTGACTAGTTTTTATTCCAAAAATAGAATATTTCATGTATGTCTTCTTCCTCAACGTTTATGGATGTATATGCATATATGGCTATGGACGAGAATACGACTTCACCGCCCAACCGCTCGCTGGATAGTATGTGCATTGGCGCGCATCATATCCGCATAGTGGGGTGCCTCATCATCGAGCGAATCGGAATATAAGGTACCCACCTGAACCCCGTTTTCATGGGCGACCTCCCGCAAAACTGGGCTTCGCGTGCGAGTATTCCGATCGAGGAATATAGCCGGTACACGCAAATCCCTGATAGTGCGCTGCAGCCGCTGCCGCTGTTGGATGCTTGGCTCACTGCCCGCCACCGGCGTCACAAATCCCGCCACCGTCAGCCCATAAGTACTTGCCAGATAGCGGTACCCGTCATGGGTGGTAATCAGGTTTTTCGAGGCTTCGGGCAAAGATGCATAGATGCCGCGAATCTCCCAGTCCAGCTCATCAAGCTCGCGCATAACACGCTCGGTATTCGCCGTGTACAGGCTGGTTCCGGGTGGGTCAGTCTCGGCGAGAGCATCACGCATGACCTGCGCGGCCGCCTTCATATTTGGCACCGAATGCCATATATGCGGGTCTATCTCGCCGTGCACATGTTTGCCGAGCACCGCCTGCGCCAGCAAATACACCTGCCCCCGATGCTCGCGCGAAGACCCCCTCAAGAACCCGTATTGGCCACCTGCAGGAACCTCCTGCAGAGTGCGCGAAGGAACCGCAATGATCGTGTGAGCCAGGTCGTGTTCGGTGACTTTTCCGCCGCTATCGGCGCGAATCACAAGCCGCCCCGTATATGCCTGAACGGCTATATCCGCATGTCCGGAGGCTAAAACGGTCGTATTTGCACCCAGACGAGAGGCAGCCTCGGCAGGGTCTTCACCCACCACGACATGCAGTGTGCCCTGCGCCTGCCGCACCCCCTCGGGCGCGTTTCGGGGCGTTGCCAGAACATCAAGTTCGTACACACCGGCATCTGCAAAAGCCCACGAAAGGTGCGTATGCGCCTGCAGCGGAAGCTCCAGCGACCCCATATCGCCGGTACGCACCCTCACACCATCCTGCGTGGATTCCTGCGTGCCGCGCGCCTGAGAATCGCACATCATCTCAACCGCGCCGAAGGTCTGCGTAATAAACGCCGCAACCTGCCCGGGACCCTTCACACGGGTAACCGAAAACGCGACTGAAGCATCCGAATCTGAGGGCGACTCAGCGGAATGGCTGGCGGATGCGCCCGAAGGCTCGGTGCCCTCAACGCGCAGCCCCAACCAGATAGAATCCAGCGAGGCATCCTCCACCACGGGTTCAAGCTTGCCGCCGTACTGCTCAATCCTTTCGGCAACCGCCACCTGTGCCGAACCCTGCGGCAGGTTAGAGCTCACCATCGCCGCCATTTTGCGCTGTTCCAGCAATAGACCGTTGGTGAACGCCAGCCGCGCGTAGGCGACATCGCGAACATCCCGCAGGCTCGGCTCATAGGAATGCGGGTCTGCGCCATTGGGAATGAGGGCGTGTACCCGAGCACGCTCGCCGCCAACAGCACGCGCCACATCCGCCAAATCGGGGTTGTCGCCACCACCTGAAGACGTCCGTCGGCATCAAAACCTGAGGACGTATTCTGTGCGGTGCAGGCGCTTAACGCCGCGCAGACAGGCAGAAAACCCAGGAAAGCGCGGCGGCTGAGCGGAACTTCGAGTGAGCGCTGCGGTGTGCAAGACTGACGGCGTGAAACTCTAGAGCTCATGACGTTTGCGGCGGCGCACAGTGTATACGATCATGCCTCCCAGCGCGACGGCAAGCACGGAGGTGCTGACCATAAACGGATTAAACCCAGCCCCGGTGTTGGCGAGCTTCCCGGCGGCAGCGGCCTGCTGCGCGTCCTTTAGCTCCTGGTTGGTGAGGGCGCAGTCCTTGCCCGAGGCGGTCTTGCCGACAATGCGCACCTTCGTGCCGTCCGGCTTCGTGACAATACCGCTTGCCGCATCCACGGTGCCCCGCTGGGATTGCTGTTCGGCAGGTTTATGAGTGGTCGAGTTTTCGGCGTTCTCAGGCGCGTTCTTCTCATGATGCGCGGGCTCGGGGTTCGCCGGATTATCGGCATTGCCCACCGTAAAGTTCAGGGTCGATGTGCTCTCGACGGTCTGCCCGTTCTTCAGATGCACCTGCCAACCGATCGTCACCCGGTAGCGGCCCTCAGCGGTAAACACCCAGTTGCTGTGTTGGTGCGTATTCAGTGGAACCTGAAATGAGCCGCCGCGGGAATCGAAGACTTTCTGACCGGCGGATCCGAAGTTGCCCGAGAGGAACACCGACATTGATCCGGGGCCGTCGAATCCCTTCAAGCTCATGGTGACCGGTCCATCGGCCTGTTTGAGAAGTTCGGGATCCTGGGTACTCCACCCCAGCCACGGCACGCCCGCCTGCTGGGTAGCACCAATCATGTGCACGGTACTTCCCGCGGGGGCAATATCTTCCATGCCCGCCGGGAATTTCAGCTTCGCAGCATCGCCGAGGACGAACTCTAAAGAGCCGGGTGACACATGTTTAGGTGGGCTGAACCGATCATCTTTGACGGCAGAACTCAGCGTGGAACCGTTCAAGACCGGACCAACGTCAAAATGCCCCTCGGTAGCGCGATCCGCCGCGGCATGATCCGCAGTCGTTACCATCGGCAGAGTGCCGGGAATATTTGCCGGGCTTTGGGTGCTTCGTGACTGCACGGAATCCTTGACGACAACCTCGGTCGGAATGCACTTCTCGGATTCGGTTCCGGGATAAGACCCGCCGCGAGAACCCGAAGACGGCGCGGTATTGCCCGAAGCCCCTGAACCGCCAGAACCCGCACCCCGGACGGTCGGCGCGGTAACATTCTGGGCATTTGACCCGTTAACCGTGTGGTTCGGTGCACTGCATTCTGACCGGCTTGTTGCGGTGCCGGGGCGGGCGCATCGGGCGCGGGGGCATCACCCGTTGCAATCTGGGGGTTGGGCGCCGCATCCGCTGAAGAATCAGGCTGAGCCGGGGCGGCTTCCACACTCGACGACTCCTGATGCGCGGGCTCGATCACCTGATGCTGCGCGTGGGAATTACCCGCGCCGTGATCTTCCTCTGATGAACGCTCATTCGGGGCGGCATCCCGATGCGCCTGCTCACCGCCCTCCTCATGCTGCGGCGGAGCGGCAGCTGATTCGGCGGAGCCTTGCGGGTTTTGTTCCCGATGCCCCTGCTCGAAAATATCCTGCGGAACTTCGCCCACCACAACGGTGTAGGTCGCCTCAGCGTGAACCTGCGTGCCGTCCGCGAGCTCGGCGCTCGTACGGAAGGTGAACCGGTAGGTTCCGGCGGAGGTAAACGCCCATGCGGCATGCACATGAGAACCCGCCTCAAGCTCGTAGGGTGCTAACCGATCCGCCGTGCTGAACATGCGTGATGCCCCGGACAGATTCTCCTGAAAAACCTCAGCGCGTGCGCCTTCGGGAACCTCGCTTTTGATGAGATCAACCGTGATTTTATTGTTTTTCAGAGCGCCCTGCGGAATGTTTTCGGCACTAAAGCCGGGGTAGAGAAGCCCATCAGTATGCTTCTGCGGAATGTACCAGATGGGGGTGCCTTCGGGGGCAATGAAATCATATCCGGCGGATACACGGGTTTGGGACTGATCGTTGGCGGGTAGGTTGAAAACAGTGGTGGAGGGGTTGAAAAGACCTTCACCATCCTGCGTTTCGGCCTTGGAGTTTAGGGCGAGTTTTCCGTTGTGAAGCTCTGCGTTGAGCAGTTCGGTGTGCACGCCGCGCACGATGTAATTCCCGGTGTAACTGCGCGGTTCTGCCTGTGCTGTACCTGCGCTGTGTTCTTCGTGTGCGAGCGCCGCCGGTGCCGTGTTGAATGCGGGCAGGGCAGGGGAGAGAGCTAGTGTGCATCCCAGGGCGGTGGTTCCGATGATGGTAAATGTTTTGCGGCTGCGTTGTTCTCGCGGCGGGGTTTGCGGGGCGGATCTGCGCATAGTTTTCCTCCAACGACGGTGTGGTGTGTGAGTTCACGACGCATCGGCGCGTGTGATTATGAGAATCACTATACATATCTATTTTGATTATGACAATTATTCTCAATTAGTGATAGGCTGTGTATGCAAAATGAGAAAGGTTGTCATGTACACGAAATACACACATCGTCGTGCGCTGAGTGCATCCCTTGCTCGTATTTCCGCAGTAGCTCTGCTGGCTCTCGCTGGCGCATCGCCTATGCTCCCCGCGCATGCGGGACCCGACGACGGGCGCATTATTACTACTCAGGGCCATGTTGATGCCCCGAAAACCTACTGGGAAAACGGCGGTTTCGCACTCAAAAACGAAGCAAACCCCTATAAGACCGGTGCCGATCTCTACGACCTCGATAAGACCGTCAACTGGGTGGGGAAGGGGTGGGATGGTCGCAACGGTGCATCCCAATACACTCTGACCCTCACTGATTCACCCAATCTGCGTTTTCTGGGCGAACCCGGGCAAACCCTCTACATGGCGCCCACCCTGACCTGGGGCAATCACGATCCCATCTGGGCGGGGCTGGGTTCATCCGTCAAAATCCCAACTGAAAAATTCCGTGACGGCATTTATGCGACCGATGTTCTCTCGGTTGAAGGCCCCGGCCGCATGGAGCTTTTTCGCTACAACCCCGATGAAGGACCTGCGGACGTAAACCGCATCCTATCAAGCACGAGTACCGGGTGGCACTCCTGGCTGCTCAGCAAAGGAAGCCACACGCATAACACCACAACCTTCACACGACCCGGGCGCTATGTGGTGACCTATCGCACGGTAGCGCGCGGCACGGACGGATCAATCATTCAGTCCCCGCCGCAAACTTGTGTGGCAGGTGGGTGGGCGTAAGCCCATTCTCGGTGACGGAACCCCGAACGCGGTACCGACCATTGACCGCTATAATGCTGCACCCGTCGGGAACCTGGAATTAGCCAAATACGTGCTTTCCGTGGCACCCCATAAGCTCGATCCCGACCCTGCGAAGAACAAGGATGCCGACGATAAACTCAGCGACATCACCTTCACCGCAGCCGATAAAAACCTTAGTGGAACGTTGACCCTGTACAACAACGGGTACTTCCTCACCGACCTTGAGGTAAAGAACGGCACCGCCACCTGGAGCGAGATGATGGGCGGCGAATCCTCGCATCTGCAGGCTGTCTTCACCCCAAGCGGGAACGAGGGCGCGCGCTGGATTTCGCATAAGCTCGCCTATGAACCCGGGCACGCCGAGAGTGTATACAGCGACGACGGCACCGGAGACTGGCCCGTTGAAGAACCCGATGAGCGCAATACCATGCTTCCCACCGCTCAATACACCCCCGACAGCGGCGACTACACCGTGCGAACCGTGCCCTCCACACGGGAAGGGTACCGCACGCTTGAGGTGACCTTCGCCGACCCCAACGTTCGCGGGTTTATCCGGGGCGGATTCTACGCCCCCAACGACTACGAATACCCCAAATTCGATATAGAAACCACGATCGACAACGGGGTAGCGCGCTTCACCTACCGGGAAGACAGCTACTTTGAGAACAGCGAGCTTATCGTGAAAGTGCTGCCGCATCCCGATATGGATGCTCGCACCTCACAGGTAAAACTCACCCAGAATTATCAGCGCGGCGGCAATTACAGCGCCACGGGAACACTGGGTGCGGATGCGCCCGCCGCAAACCCCCAGCCGGGCGACTCACACACCTCGGAACCCCAGCCAAGCCCCTCCGCTGATCCGAGCGATCCCGGCACCAACGATGCGCCGCCCAGTGCATCCCCCTGCCCCGGTGGCTCCCGAGCAGCCGAGCGCAAGCCCGACTCCCCTCACGAGATGGGGATGCACAAAACACACAAAACCCCGCACCGAAGGCGCCCGCCCCCATGCCAACCTGCGAGGCGGGGAAGATCGACGGCCGCTATAAAATCGGCGACGGGCACCTGGATCTTCAAGCACAACTGCGTGATAACCGGCTGGAACTGGGGCTCAAAGACGATAGCGGACTCATAGATGCGGACTCGGTGGTGCGCCCGCTGGATACCGTGGTGTGGACCGTTAGTGATCGTGCCCGCCGCAGCCGCAACGAGCACATGAACTCGCCCAAACTCGACTTTATTGGACCGGTCGGAACTGCATTTTATGGGCTTCCGCAAACCCAGATGCGCGGGCTGCCTTGGCCCGGGTACAGCACCCAGGATGTGGACTACAGTAGGCTCGACGGCGGCGTAACCCTGCACGTTGTGCCCCGCAGCATGCCGAAGGGCGCGCGGTTCGGTGTCTTCACCGAGTCGCTGACCGGCCCCGAGGTTCTGCTGGATTCGACCAAAAATCAACATAGTATATCGATTGACTACGCAACCCACGCGCACGCCAACTGGGTGTTTACCGAGCCTGGGCATTACATGTTTGACGTTCAGTACACCGCAAAACTCAAAGACGGTACCGAGATCACAAGTAAAGTCCAGCATCTTGCCGTCGCCGTCGGGAATGAGGCAAGCAACGCATGCTCCTTTACCGCAGCGCCAGAACCGGGCAAGGGCACAAACGGCGGTTCATCCTCCGGGCAGAAGACCGGGCAAGACTCCTTGGCACGGGTGGGTACCCTCAGGGTGCCGTGCGCGTTCCGGATGCCTCGGCGGATGCGGCGCATCCGCACAACCCGACCGAACCGCAGGATGCCTCGGCAGCCCCGCAGAACGGTACAGAGGGCACGAACCCGCAAGGTTCTGAGCAAGCGGCGAACCCGGGAACAGCTCAGAGGGCGGGTACCCAGGCTGGTACAACTACAGAGAACGGCACGGTCACCGGATCGTCAGGGAACGGCGTATCGGGCGGTTCAGATTCGGGCGCATCCGGCGTGGTTCAGGGGTCTGCAGGCGGTGCATCCGCGGGCTCGAATGCGCTGGCGCATACCGGATTTGCCGTGATTCCCGTGGTAATCGCGGGCGTTGCGCTTCTGGGCACTGGTGCTGTTTTGGTGATCCGTCGTCGGCAAAAGTAGCCGCGGTGTAAGACACCGAACACGCATCACGCCTTATGACCTCACCATTTTTGCGAAAACGGTGAGGTCATAACCGTTTAAGCGCGTGTTGAGCAGGGGTTTTGGCGGGTAGAGCACCAAGAGCGCTGCCCGTCTTATACCTTCTTAAAATCCCCGCTGACCGTGAGCAAAAGGCTGAATCTTGCGGATGCGCCGGTTACACTAGGTATAGCCGTGAGACCTACCCGAGCACTAGAGCGTGAGGAGCAACCGTGGACGATGCAATAACCGGCATGCGCGAAGGAGCGCCGCTAGGATCTGCCTTCACGCTCATTCGTGCGGTAGGTTCCGGCACGGTCGGCACCGTCTGGGCGGTCTCACGTAAAGGCTCATGGGCGCTGTATGCTGCTAAATTCCTCAAGCCCGAGTACCACAAAGACAGCGAATTTCTTGAGCGGTTTGTGCGCGAACGCACCGTGCTCTCGCAGCTGCACCACCAGTACATCGTGCCAATCGAAGACATGGTGGTCGAGGGTGACAACCTGGCGATCGTCATGGAATACCAGCATGGCGGAAGCGTGCGCGAGTTTGCAGAAGCAGAAGAATCTGCTGCCCGGCGAGGCTTTCGGCATTGTCGAGCGCGTGCTTTTGGCGCTGGAATACGCGCATCGTTCCGGGGTTCTGCACCTAGATATTAAGCCCGATAATGTGCTTTTATCGGGGCATTACGGTGATGCCCTCGTGGAGCAGGTGCGGGTTGCCGACTTCGGTATCGCCACGCTCATGGGGCAGACGGAGAGCCAGGGTTTTTACGGTACGCCCGCCTACATGTCGCCCGAGCGTAAAGCCTATGGAAGCTCGGATTCCTCAGCCGATATTTATTCCGCCGGTGTTATGCTTCACGAGCTTCTGGTCGGCGCCGTTCCGCTGGTGGATGCGGATTCTGCCGTTCAGATCAGCGATCACCTTCCCGAGGATGTGCGCACCGTCCTTGAGAATCTTATGAGCCTATCGCCCAAGAACCGCCCGCAGGCCGCACAGGCTGTGGCGCAGGTTCGGGCTCTGCGCAAGAAATACCAGGATGCTGACCGGTTCGAGTATGAGGAACGTGCCTCAGAAAATCAGAGCACCGGTGGTCGTCAGCGCACGGTTATTCGCGGCGGCGAGCAGGCACCTGCGCAAGCCGCGCAGGATAACTACAGCACCCAAGTACCCGAACTGGGTGAAGCCTCGCATCAGACGATTATCCGCCCGGTGACCGAGGCGCCGGTTGTCGAAGAGGAAGAAATCGACGAAGAATTTGAGAATGAGCAGCCGAGAACGGTTGCCTCACAGCTCAAACGCCCGCTCGTGTGGGGGTCGATATTAGGTATTTTGGCGCTTATCTGCGCGTGTGTTTTCGTCTTTATTAACAGTTCCGGTGAGAAGAAGCAGGAGGGGCCAAAAGAGCATTGGACCGCATCTTCAGGCACGAATTCGCCCCTGCCGAGTGGCTTAGGCACCCGCCTGGAGGCCGACTATGACCCGTCTTCTCATACGGCGACCTTGAAATTTGAGTACTCGACGCAAAAATCCGGGCTGCACGGCGATATTCTGCAGGTCATTCCCGGGCTGAGCACCGATTCCTGCCCGCAAACCACGTGGAACCAGGCGAGTGAGGCCGAGGAGATCCGCAAAAAAACCAGGCCGCCATTACCGGGCTGGATACGAAATGCGCCTGGAATGTGAGTAACCTTAAGATTCCGGCGAACTCTGCCGTAACCATGAGCGCCAAGATCGATATCGATATTCCCGATCAGAAGAGCCTCGAAAAATGGCTGGGGGAGATCACCAAGAAGACCCAGACCGCCATTAGCGACCCGGACGTGAAATCGGCTTCGTACCCCATTCAGCGCATCCAGAAGATTGAGGTGCAGGTGCCCAACCGCGTGGTTAACCAGTCGGCGGTACCGGTTACCCTGCTGCCGGTGTGGCCCAGCGGCAAGGATGACCTGAACCCGCTCATGAAGCTGCCGCAGACCGGAACGCCCTCCCAGGCCATTACCTCGCTGGCGCCGGACACGGGCGATATCGCCTTCACAGACGGATGCTCCGGTCACCCTGTCGATTTCAGCGGATCAGAAAAAAATGTGACGGCCCCTATCGGTTGCTCCCCAGTGCAAGCTCAACGTTCAGGTGGGTAACTTCACAAATCTGCAAAAGTAACGCTTTCAGTATTACATCACGGTAATTGAACATCTGTTGATCGTGCGACAGAGCTGTTAAGATTGGCATATTTCCCGCACATTCTACTTATGGCGCGGTAGAATACCTTTTAAGTTGCCTCGAACGGTTTACTCAACGCCACACACATACGATGCAACATTACTGTCCATAAAATCAGCCACCTTCCGGAGTGCCATATGTCTACACGCTTCGACGCGTCAGAATCACGGCTGACGTGGAAGAGCCGCTGTGTGCGGGTGCCTTTAACCATCGGGGTCATTGGCAGTTTGCTCCTTGCGGCATGCTCCTCGTCAGACCAGCAGAATAGTGATCCTACCTCGCCCGGGCAGACGACCCAGCAGAGCGAACAGCAGGTGCAAAACCCCACGCACGTGCTGCAGAACGTGAATCTTAAACTTGCGAGCAACGGTAACGTTTCTGCTATTGACACCAACAATATCTATGTCAATGAACAAGAGCACAAGAGCTCCAGCAAGACCATCAACTTCAAGGTTAAGGACGTTATTAACGACGTTCCGGTGCGCGTCAGCACCCAGTACCAGAGCTCCAAAGGCACCGGTACAAACCTGAAAGACCTGAACGGGTACTCCGGCGAGCTGACTATTAAGGTCACCGTCGAAAACCTTACGCTCAAGTCCCAAGAGGTAAGCTACGATGCGGGCGGCACCAAGCGCACCAACCAGGCGCTCGTCGGTGTTCCGTTTACGGTGGCAGGGTCGGTTTCGCTCGATAACGTGAAATCCAACCAGATCATTACCTCTGGCGATAAGACGGACGACAGCGCAACCAACGGCGTGATTAGCACGACCGGGGACGGCAAAGCGAACGTGCAGTGGGGTGCGATCCTGGCGCCTCCGACCTCCGGGGCAAGCACATCGTTCACGCTGAAGGTGAATGCGCAGGACTTCAAGGCACCCGATTTCGATATCGCGGTTCAGCCGGGGTTCGCCTCTGACCTTTCGGGTGAGAGCGTGCTCAACAACAGTTTCAATAAGAACGACGCTAACCAGGTTGCGATGCTTCAGCGCACTATCGACTTGGTGAACAATGTCGATTCGACGATTACCAGCGCCAGCTCGCAGGTGAACGAACTGCGCTCCAGCCTGGACAACACCTCGGACACCCTGGGTCAGGATGCCGCGAAAAACCTCCAGGCTAACAGCGAGAGCCTGACCAAGCGTATGGCGGAGCTTGACGGGCAAATTCAGTCCCTCAAGGATGACCTTGCCAAGACTGCCGACGGTAACAAGAACCAGCTCATCAGCCAGCTGGAAAGTACCGTGAACACGATGGATACCCTGCTGGGTGATACCTCGCAGGTTCCGAATGTCTCGGTTTCGCATCAAAACGGGTCATGCACCGTCGATCGCGGTGCAGCCGGAGGCGGATCGAGCGTATACGGCAACCTCGTGCAGCTTTCCCAGATTCTCAACAACTATGCCGATGCCAGCGGCGACTGCCAGCATGCCCTCGCGGACTCGCTGCGCCAGACCATCGGGCCGGACAACCCCAGCCCCGAGGTCTGCCGTGATGGATCCTCGGTCACCTGTTCCCTGTACGGTGCTTCGGTCACCTCGCAGGCAAGCCTGATTGGTCTCGTCGCTAATGGTGAGAAGCTTGTGAACGAGCTGCAGCCTGAGTACCTCAAGGGTGCCAACAAGAACTACCGTGCCCTGCGCGGCGAGGTAGACAACCTGACGAAGTACCTGCAGAGTGATGAAGGCAAGAAAGCCATTCGAGACCACCAGCAGAACGGTGACGTCACGGAATCGCTCAAGTCTAGCCGCCGGTCGGTAGATGAGCTCAAGAAAACCTCGGATGAGCTCACTAAGGCGCTCAACAGCCTGCACAGCAAGGCCGTGGCGGCGCGCAACGACGTGAGCGGAAACTCAAACTCTATAGACCAGCAGAACGAAGATATCGCTAACGAACTCTGCAAGCTCTCGGTAGAAAACGGCGGCAAGCTCTCGCAAGAGGAAGTAGACCGTCTGCGCTCCTACCTGACTTCTACTCCTTGCGGTGAGACCCCGAGAACCCCGCAGCGCGATCAGAATAACCAGAACCAAGGCGATCAGAACACCCCGAACAATAACCAAAACGGGAATAACGGTAACCAGAACGACCAGAACCAGGGTCATCAGGATAATAACCAGAACACCCCCAATAACAACCAGAATGGTCAGAACGATCAGAATGGCCAGGGCGGTGCGCAGGTAACCCCGCAGAACGACCCGACTGAGAATGGCCAGAACGGTCAAACGATCAGAACGGTCAGAACCAGAACACCCCGAACAATAACCAAAACGGGAACAACGCTAACCAGGGCGGCACCCCCGTAGTCCCGGCGGCACACCGATTTGCTGCCGACAAGCTCCAGGCACCCGAAGGTTACGGGCAGGCTATGGACGAGCGCCTGAACAACCAGGCACGCGCTTGGGACGAGGTTATCAAGGAAACCGATCTGCAGAACCCGACCACCCCTCTGGCGCAGAACGCAAAGGGATTCTCCGACCAGGTGAACTCCCTGGACTCCGCGCTCAGCTCGGTTGAGAAGGCGTATGCGGGCGAAGGTGACGACCAGAACCGTGATCGTGATGATCGCCAGAACGACCCGAACTCCCTGGATGAAAAGCTCAAGTCGCTGACTAGCGCATCCGATGAATTGGGTAAGAACCTGGATGAACTTTCCAGCCAGCACTCCGAACTTTCGGAAGCCCTCAAGAATGCGTTCAAGGACTCTGCTGACGAAACCAGCAAGAACATCAACAACCTGATTTCGCAGGAGATCCGCCAGGTATCGGCTCAGGGTTCGGCAGGTGCCGATTCCATTCAGAATTCCTTCACCAGCTCAATCTACGGTCTGGCGGAAGCTTCGAACGTAATCGTGCGCGATGCCGGTAACTCTCTGGAGGCGCAGCGCCGTGACATTGCCGGTAAGGTTGAGAACCTCAAGGCATCCCTGGATGGGGTCACCCAGAGCTCCCTGGAGCAGCTGGATGCGCGCACCGGAAACGCCAGCCGCGACCTGGCGGGTGCATCCGTGCTTCTTGCCGACGACCTCAACAAGGTTATCCTTGACCTGGGCGATAGCCGAGTCGATGGTTCGGGTCTGCTGGGTGCGTTGAAGACGAACGCCGCGAAAGCTGGTGCCGCCGACTTCCAGCTGGCGCTTGCCTCACAGAACGCGCAGGGTTACACCAGCGTTCGTGCCGAGGATATTGCGGCCGTGCAGCTGCGGCAGGCACAGTTCAAGGCGTCCTTGGAGAAGCTCAAGTCCCTGCCCTCCTTCCACCTGCCTGACGGTGGTAAGGCCGAAGTGAAGGTGGTTTACACCTTCCACATTGGGGACATGTAGCGTGACCCCAGAGCCTCAGCTTGAGGAAGAACAAACCTCCCGAAGGGTACCCCTGACCATCATTGGCTGGGGTGCCCTTCTGGGGGTCTTGTTATTGGTTATCGTGGTGGCAGCTCATCTGCTGCGGCCGGATATTCGGCCCCTGCGCGCACCCGGCGATACCGAGGCGATAGCCCCCGTTGTTCCGCAGGAAATTACGCTGCCGAACAACAATAATCGCGACGCCAAAATCGGGATTATTATGACCTACGGCGAGGATGCGGAAGGCTCCGAATGGGTGCTCCCTGCCCAGGGTGCTGCGGTGGCCGCGCATCGTCTGGATCTTGGTAAAACCCCCGTTCAGCTGACGGTCGCTAACGATAAGGGAACCCCTGACGGGGCTCGTGATGCCGTCGAAAAACTCAAATCTGAGGGCGTTCAGGGGATTATTATTTCTTCCTCGGGTGAGCATATTAAGGGTGCGACGAGTGCGGCACGTGAGAGCAGCATCCCGGTGATTGAGGTCTACGACAGCGTAGATACCGGGCGCGGAGTCTGGAGCCTGGCCCCCACCCCCGAGCAGCTTTCGCAGGCGTATATGCAGGCTTCGCAGCCGAGTACCCAGAGCATCGTGATAGCGCCCAAGGATACTGAGGTGAAGATTCCGCAGGTTGCCGCCAAACATGCGTACGACCGCGATACCGATGTGCGTGAGCTGGCGCAAGACGTCAAGAAAGAGTCCCAGAGCTACGGGACTTCGGCGAATATCTTCGTTTCGGGCTCGGCAATTCGTCAAGCTAAAATCGTCAAAGAGCTGCAATACGCCGGGGTGACGACTCAGATTCTTTTGAGCCCGCAAGCCGTATCGCCCATTTTCGCGCGAACCCTTGTGGCTGAGGGCGGCACGGTCTCGGCAAACCTGACGACCGTCGGGTACAACATGTCAGACTCTTTGGCTTTGCAGTCCGATGACCCCGGGCGCGGACTCGCCGCCTTCCTCGAAGCGGTGCGTGTTATGGGTCAGGATTCATCCTACATGACCCTGCAGGATGACCAAGCCTTCAAATCCGCCGCTCCCTATGCGGATGCGCGCTCCCACAACGCGGTGCTGGCGTTCGCCTATGCGATCGATAAGGTGCACGAACGCAAGCCGGAGGCGGTCACTCGCGTGCTGGAAAGCATGAGGCTCGATGCCGCTCAGGCGATTGCGGGCGACGCGCTCGATTTCACTCATGAAAACCCAACGACTGCGCCCGTGCAGACACTCCATGCTACGGAGCAGAGTCTGGGGCTGCGGCCCGAGCCGAGCAACGATCAGGAACCGCGCATCGTCTGGTTTGCAGAGCGTGGAACTCGAACGGAAACCTACAATGAATAGCAATTGACTAGTATATATTCCAAATAAAGAATATAAGATGCCGTCTTGTACAGGGCTGTGAGATCGTCAAAGGAACAGTATGCGAATCCAAATATCCCTCGAATCTTTTCAGAAAAGTATCGAACTCGATTCGTGGCAGGAGAACACCACGCTGCGGCAGATCGTCTACACGGCGGGCGGCCCAGAGATAGCCGCTGACGACCCGCTCTATGTAGACTCCCAGCCTGTCACCGGTGACACCACGATGGATACCGTCGTGCTGCTCGAAGGCAGCACCATCGGATACGCCCCCACGCCGGTTGCCGAACCCATTCACGGATGGTCCATCACCGTCGCGGGCGGGCTGCATGCGGGGCGCATCCTGCCCCTGCCAAGCGGTCGCGCCCTTGTGGCGGGGCGTTCACCCCAAGCCGATGTAGTGCTGGAAACCGAGAGCGCATCCTGGGAACACTTCACCGCCACCCAGACCGACAATGGAGTGCTCGTCAAAGACTCGGGATCCACCAACGGAACCTATGTGAACGGCGCAAAACTGGGCGAAGATGGGGTAGAAGTAGACGACGAAGCCGTCATCTACGCCGGGGGGAGTGGCACTGCTTGTGCGCCCGCAGCTCACTGAAACCCTGGCACCGCGCGCAGGGTCGCTTCCCAACCTGACCCCCAGCCGCACGGCACCCTTCAACCGTCCGCCGCGCGCGGCTCTTATGCCCGAATCAGATACCGTCAAAATACCGAAGCGGAAGAACGTTAATAAGCCCAGCCGATTTAACATTGCTACGGTAATCGCACCGTTGATTTTTGCCGGTGCGATGGTTGCTATTATGCGTGAACCTCGGTACGGGCTTTTTGCCCTGTTGAGTCCGGTTGCGGCTTTTGTAATGTGGATAGAGCAGAAATGGCGTTTTAAACGCGATAAGCGAGAGGAAGAAAACCGGTTCGAGAAAGAGATTGACGAAACCAAACAAAAATTTGAAGATATCTATAATTATGAACGTCTGCGTCTGCAGGAACTCGCTCCTGACCCCGCCAGCGTAGCCCGGCGCATCAAGCTTCCCAGTGTAGAAGTATGGCAGCGGCGCTTTACTGCGGCTGATTTTATGACCTTGCATGTGGGGTACGGGAACTACGCCTGGATTCCCAAAAACGACCTTTCGACAACGCAAGAACCCGAAAAAGAAGTAAAAGACCTTCTCGATTCTTCTCAATTACGGGGTGTCCCAATGGTTGCCGACCTCACTGACGCCGGTGTTATTGGTATCGTGGGCGATAGGGAAGGGGCCCTCGCCCTAGCGCGCAGCCTCGTGATGCAGGCCGTGACCCACTGCGGGCCCGCAGACCTCACCCCTAGGCGTCTTTTTTTCGACCGCGGCAAAGAAGATGAGTGGTCGTGGACCTCGTGGCTGCCGCATACCCGACAGAGCGGATCTTCCACGGGTGGCCGATGGATTTCGCAGGACTACGAGCAATCCACAGCTATGCTCAAGAATCTGCAGCAGAGCATCGACGGACTGCTCAGCCCCGGACTCATGCTCGTTATTGATTCCGAAACTTTGACTGAAGGGCGCGATGCACCCGCTCGTAAACTCCTCGGGTTTGGGCGTGGCATTAACGCACGTGAAATGGCTCGACGAGACAAGCCGGTCCATAAAGTTACCGGTATCGTAATCGCCTACTCTGAAGAGCAGCTTCCCGCCTCCTGTACCGTAGTTGTTACAGTGGACGAAGACGCCGCCGCAACCTTCTACGAACCCGAGAAACGCCGTACCGTCAACGACGTTATTATCGGCGGTATCGACCTTGACTACGTCACAAAACTGGCGCGGATGCTCGCAGAATTCGACGACCCCGAGCTCATCATCCCCGGTGCGGGTCTGCCCGGGCTGGTGCGCCTGCCCGAACTCACCGGCATCGGCACGCCACCCACCGCCCAAAAGATTATCAGCACCTGGCAGAAATCCACCGGATACAGCACCGAAATCGGCGTTGGCGACCAAGGCGTGTACACCCTCGACCTCGTCAAAGACGGTCCGCACGGTCTTGTCGGCGGTACCACGGGTTCGGGTAAGAGTGAATTCCTGCGATCCCTCGTCGCCGGTCTGGCGGCCCATAACGACCCCACGCGCCTCAACTTCATTCTGATCGACTTCAAGGGCGGCGCGGCGTTCAAAGCCTGTGAACGGCTGCCGCACACCATCGGCACCATCAGTAACCTCGACGAACAGCTCGCAAACCGTGCGCTGATCAGCCTCGAAGCCGAAATGGAAAGGCGACAGCGGCTCTTCGCTGCCGCCGGGGAGGGCGTGGACAACATCATCGAATACCACGCCACCAACCCGCCAGAACCCATGCCGCGCCTGCTCCTCGTTATCGACGAGTTCGCCATGCTCGCCAAGGATTTCCCCGACGTGCTCACCTCACTTGTGAGTATCGGCGCCGTGGGCCGTACCCTTGGCGTGCACATGATCCTGGCAACCCAGCGACCTGCCGGCGTGGTGAACAACGATATCCTGGCGAACACCAACCTGCGTGTTGCACTGCGCGTGCAGTCTAAAGATGACTCCTCCAACGTGATTGAGGTGCCGGACGCCGCATCCATCGAGCGCTCCCAGATGGGCCGCGCCTACATCAAATTGGGACAAACCGACATCACCCCCATTCAGACCGCGCTGGTAACCGGGTACAGCGGCGTTGTCGAACGAGACCCTATTGAAATGCGCTCTACCAATATCTTTGGCATTCCGTCGGCACCGCGTGCCCTCCCGAAACCAAAGAAGACCGATGCAAACGACCTCGACAACCTGATCGACGCCATCGTCGAAGCCAACCACGAGCAGCACTATTCCCCGCCGCGCAAAGTATGGCCCGAAGCCCTCGGCGATAACCTGCCGTTGAACGGATTCGAGAAGCCCCTTTACGGGATTGACGAACCCGCACCCGCAGATGGTGACACTCCGATTGTAGGTACCGTTCAGGGCAGTACCGTCTTCTTCGGTCTCGCCGATATACCCGAAGACCAGGTTCAGGTACCCGCCGGTTGGGATACCAACGTCAGCAATATGTTCCTCGTCGGAACTCCCGGTAGCGGCACTAGCACCGGGCTTGCCTCCATGGCGCTTACCCTCTGCCTAAACACGCCCCCGGATCAGTTCGATATGCTCGTTCTTGACTTGGGACCGGGCTCTTTAGCCCCCTTGAAACCTGCCGCATGTGAGCGCCTATGTAGGTCCCGGTGAAGGTGCCAAGGAACGTCAGACCAGGTTCTTACGGCATCTTATGGTTGAGCTGGAACGCCGCCGCTCCAATCCGACTAATGCGCGTAAACTCATTATCCTTATTGACGGCTACGGCACCCTGCGCGACGAATTCATGGAGTACACCGGAACCGACTACCTGGGAGCTTTCCACCGCGTATACTCCGAAGGGCCTGCCTTAGGAATGCACTTCATGATGGCGACAAGTCGTTTGAAGGGAATTCCTGCCGTTGTCAGCGACGTAACCCAGCAGCGCTGGCTTTTCCACCTCTCCGATTCCTACGACTACACTACTTACAGGATTCGAGGAACCGACATCCCAGCCGCTGTGCCCGGACGTTGCGTCGATAGTGATACCATCCGACAAATTCAGGTAGCAATACCGCAGATGAGCCTTGACGACGCCGTTCAGCAAGTCGTGCAGCGTTGGGGTACGATCGATAAGCCCGATGTTATTGGGCAGCTGCCTTCCCTGGTGCATCGTTCCCAGCTAGGTGTAGAGCCCGTGATTGGCGGAGAAAGCTGGATTATTCCGGTGGGTATTGCCGAGCATAATCTCAAACCAATAGCATTTGAGCTTTATGAAGGGGAAAGTGCGCTCATTGGCGGCTCACCGCGTTCCGGTAAATCGACCTTGCTTCAGGCTATCGCTGATTCCGTTATGAAACAGCGCGATCGTGGAGAAACGAACGCTCAAGTGTGGGTTATGTGCAGCAGGCGCTCGCCGCTGGCGCATCGTGATTTTGATCGGAAGGCTACGACTCCACAGGATATTAACTCCCTTGCAGCAGAGCTGGAAATTACCGAGGAACCAGTGCTTTTGTTGATTGACGATGCGGAACGTATTGATGATGCTGACCAGGGAATTGCTAATCTTCTCAAAGCGGAGTCCCCATTTGTCCGTGTCATTGCCTCGGGTAAGCCGGGTGAGTTGCGCACCATGTATTCGCACTGGACGAAGGCGGTGCGTAAGTCGCGTACCGGTGTGCTTCTGCAACCGCATATTGACTACGACGGCGATATGTTCTCAATGACGCTACCGCGTCGTGCACCGGTAACTCTAACAACGGGTCGCGGCTATGTGGTGTTGGGCGGTTCTGCGGTTTTGGCCCAGACCATGTGCCCCGACGACCTTGAGGTTCGGCCAAAGATGGCATCGTAGCGCAGAGCATCTCAGACAAGATCCCTCACAACATGTGTTATTGTGAGGGATCTTTCCTGTATTGGTCAGCATGTGCCTAGTTGAGTTTTGGTTCTATGTTTCCTGTGGCCATGCCGGTGATGCGGGGGTTTGCGGTGAGGAAGTCGATGACGCGGGGGTAGTGTTCGATAGCCCAGGTGATTTCTTGCATGTCGTGGGGGTTGTTGGGGTCTGCCCAGCGGTCTTGGGTGCAGCGGAAGTATAGGTGTGCGGGGATGGTGTATTCTTTCATGCCGCGTGGGGAGTAGGCGGCGATGGTGTAGCCTTTGTCGTTCCAGAGCCAGATGCTGTCGGGGTCGGTGCCGTCGTTGTCGGGACGGTTGGATTCTGGGGTGTATTGGTATTCGTTGATGGCGGTGATGGGGGTGGTGCGGAGTTTTCCGGTGAGTCCTCGGTAGGTGATGGTGTTGTCGGGGTTGAACCTGAGGTATTTGGTTTCGTAGTAGTACATACCAATCAAACCGAATAAGAGAAGAATTACAGCAAATATTAAAAGAATGGGTTGGAATTTTTCTGGGTGCGTAAAGGCGTAGAGGCTGAGTGCTCCGAATATGTAGAGGTAGATGCTCCAGACCCAGGGTTCGGTGCGGGGGAGCCTTTTGACGAGGGCCCCGCTGCGTTTGTCCCGGGCGCGACGTATCTCGTCCCGAATAATATAGAGAGCTACGAGGATAGGGCCGATGATGAAGATGATAAAGGCGAGCATCTAACGGACAGCCTTTCTTATGCTTGATCATGTAATACTGCTTATTGGTAAGAACGTTAGGAGGGTTTACTTAAAAAGAGTGTAGCTTTTAAGTAAACCCTCCCCAGTCATAAGACTGTGTTAGCGTCCTGGGTTGACGTTCCTGAAGTCTTGAACCTGATCCTCAACTTGACGCCCTTTAAGATTGTCCTGGGCATTAGTATCTGCCTTTTTGCCTACGGAGACTATGTCTTTGAGAGAACCTTGGGCGTTCTTCTGTGCTTCCTCCGACCAGGTCTTCCCCCAATCTTGATGGTAATTTTCATCCCCAGCATGGGTGATCTCGTTCTGTGCCACGGTTGCAACAGGTTTAACGGCGGTATTCACTGCACGGGTCCCAGCTTCGTCTACTACAGCTTTCTGAATGCCGCGAGAGACATGAATCTTGTCAAGACGCGTATGATATGTAGACTCATATCGTGCACCCCGATTTGCATACCCGGCTTTAAAGTAAGGCTTATCGGTGACCTTAGCCTTAAACCCAGCGGTTCCTGCACCTGTGGCGAGGCCACTTACAGTACCAGTGCCAAAGCTCAGCGCCGCTTCTACAGGGTTCCAATTTGGTATCTTTGGTGTAATTCAACGCGTTCGAGACGCCACCCGATAGACCACTATCCAAGATCTCTCCGGTGTATTTTTTAAATCCTTCCTTGCCAGCACCAAATTTGCTGAATCCAAGATTTTTGGATTTCATGATATTTACTTTGTCGAGGGCAAACCTGTTCCCCATCTTATCGGCTATTTTTTGCCCGTAGGGTCCGAGTTTCTTGGCAACACCTTGTATGGGTTTAAGGAACATCTTTCCCGAGCTAAAGACCTTACCGGCAGCACCACCGGCAAGACCTATAAGACCTCCCCAAAAAGCGCCACTACCGGCAGATCCCCAATCGAAGTTACCGTTTTCATCCAGCATACCTTCGGCGAACCCAGAAACAGCGCTACCTAGTGCAGCCACGCCTAGGGCTACTAGGGGACCGCCCGGGACGATCACGCTTGCAATCGCTACGGCGGTACCCACCCATGAAATCGCGGTCTTGAGAACCTGAAGGTCTTGCTTTTTAGAGTAGTCGCTGTATTCCTCTTGGCTCATAGGCCGTGTTCCCCAGGGGTCGATCATGCCTACAGGGTCATGTCCCAGGAAGGAGTACGAGTCCGCGAACCAGCCTGCACCCACGATGGGCGGCAGCGGGTCTTGGGAGAGGAATTTCTTCGACGAGGGGTCAAACACTCGTGCGCCCATCAGTGCGAGCCCGCCCACCGCGAGCGTGCCGGAGCCGGTGAATGATACACCTTCTGGCAGCCCTACACTGGTAAGCAGCGTGGATGCACCCGAAATGCCAGGAGCACCGAGCGCACTGGGCAAACCTGGGGTCTGCGGCGCAGCAGCACTGGTAGCGCTTATGGTTCCTAGCCCGGGGGCGCTCAGGGCACCAAAACCGACCCCGGTGTTGGGTACCCCGGGGACACTCCAGGGGTCAAACCCGCCCGGTACTGCCGCCTGGGAGAACCCGCCGTCAGCCCCTGCAGCCGGGATGCTTCCGGCCCCCAGCAGATGCGGGGCGGAAGAGGTCGGATCCCACAGCAGCGGCACCGTCACTTGATCGTTACCAGTGATCGCGGTGGCAACCCCGGTAGTATCGGCGTGCACCCGAAGACGTGAGCACAGCTCTGGAACCTCGGCACCGCGAGCGTCGGTAGTTGTATCGCTGACGGTAGTCAGAGCACCGGTGATACCCCAGGTATAGGTGCGTTCTTGGATAACACCATCCGAGGTGATGCTCTTCTGCCTGGTACGCTGCCCGGCGGCGTTATAGGTATAGGACACTTCGGTACTCACCCACGCGGCAGAAGCACCTCAGGTGTGTGGGGCCGTTCAATCGTGGTGCAGTGCAGCAGCTGGTTGAGCCCGTTATAGATGAACTGACGCTCACCAAGCAGAACCCTGCCCTGAGTGGTCTCATCCTCGGCGGTGCCATGGTGATAGAGGCGCTCGGCAACCATGAGTCCATCCTCATACACCCAGGTGAGTTCATACCCGTCAGCGCGAGCACCGGTCAGCTGTCCGGCCTCGTCATAGGAGTACATCACCAACCCGGTCGTTGTGGAATCAAGCCCGATAATCCGGCCGGTGTGGTCCCGGATCACCTGCACACCCTCAGCAGTGTTTTCATCGCCCTGCTCGCTGGTGTGTTCATAGGAGGACACCAATCCGTCCTGATCGAAATCCCAGGTCGAGATCGTCTCGCCGATCTGAGCACGCACCAGGTGCCCCATAACGTCGTAGGAGAATTCCCCAATGACCGACTCGCGCTCACGCACACCAGGGTCAGCGATCGAGGCGGTGTTGATTGAGCGGATCGGGCGTCCGGCACCATCAAGCACCCACTGGGAAGACCCGTAGGGGGTGAGCATCATCGTGCGGAACCCATCGGCATCATACGCATAGGTGAGTGTATACGACCCAGTGCTGGTGAACGTCTCCAGGGCCTCAGCCGTACCAGGCTCACTAGTATTCTCGGTCCCATCGACCTGGCGGGTGTACTCGATCAGGTTTCCGGTGGCATCAAAGACACGACGGTACGTCACCGGGGCATCCCCAGTGTGATCCTTCATCCACGTGATCGTCGATCCCGGCAGCGCGGGTGTACCCGTGCCGTACTCAGCAGCTAAGGAACCGTCGATGAGCGTGCGGGTCAGATCACCCGTGCGGGCATCGTACTCGAAGGAACGGGTACGCACCCCGTCATCCTCAGACAGCAGGCGCCCGGCGGCATCCCACGTATAGGTGGTGCGAATAGCCGGAGTCGTAACGGTGCTATCCGGGTGAGGCTTCTTCGCAACCTCAAGGATGCGCCCGGCGGCATCGTACTCGTACTCTGTGATGGCCCCGGTCGGATCCGTCACCGAAGTCAGCAGCCCGTCCGCGTCGTAGGCGAAGAATGTCCTATTCCCCAACCCGTCGGTAACCCGCACCAGCTGACCGAGCTCATTATAGGCGTAGCGGCGGGTGCCAAAAGTGGAATCCTGCACCCGCACCAGCTGATTGCACGCGTCCCAAGCATAGGTGGCAACGCGGCGACCTGCTTGAACTTTAATCAGTCGTCCGGCGGCATCGTAGGTCATCTTTTCCACAAGCCCGTCGGGGGTATGCCGCTCGATCACCTGCGAGGCAGCATCATACACCAGCGTCGTTACAGCCCACCGGGTTGGTTCCTCCCACGAGGGCGCCCCGGTGACGGGATCGGTCACTCGCACAGGCTCATTAAGCCCCACACTCTCGGTGACAAGACGACCGCAGGTATCGTAGGTGTAATCGGTAAACCGGCCCGCAGCACTAATGATGCGGGTGACACGTCCGGCGGTATCACGCATATACTGCGTGAGTCCGCCATTGGCGTCCAGGGCTTCAACGATATTCCCAGCAGCATCATACGTAAACATCTGCCGACCCGTCGGATGCGAGGGGGCACCGGCAGCCTCAGCGGCTGCGATAGCCTCAACAGAAGAGGATACTCCGTGCGGGATACCCGTCCCGGCAGTACCGGCAACCCCCGCACCGGCAGCACCGGCACCCGTAGACGCCTTAGACGTCTCGTGTGAGGAGGACGCAGGCTTCGTGGAGGCACCGTCCTGCTGGCTGATTTCGGTCACGCGCCCGAGCACATCAACTTTGAAGAACGCCGACGAGAAAAGACCTTCACCGGTACCGGTAACGGACTCAACACCCTCATGCCGTTCGATTGACCGATGCGAAATAACTCCCGTCGCGTCGGTAACCTGAGTAATTTCCCCGGCGCGATCGTATTCAAACCGCGTGATGGCACCGGTAGGGTCGGCCAGACCGACCAACTGGGACAGGCCATCCCACGAGTACTCCCACACCCGGTTCCCGGCGGTGATCATCTTCACCAGGTTCCCGAAAGTATCGTACTCATGCTGGGTTGTGCCCCCAACCGCGTTCGTGACGGTCGCGATATCCCCACCGGCTGTATAGGTGAATGCGGTGGTATTTCCCGCCGGGTCGGTAACGGCCTCAGGCAGAGCACCGACTGAGGCATCACGGGCTTGGCCGCCCTGCTGATGTGCACGCACCATATATGGCGCACCGTCGCCGACCGGCTGCTGCGGGTAGGTGAGCGTCCAGCGTGCCCCCAGCGGGTTCGTGAAACTCGTCAGAACACCAGCGGCATTGTATTCAAGCGTGGTGGTAGCCCCCAGCGGGTTCGATACGCTTGTGACTGCCCGGCGGCATCGCGCGTGAAACGGATTGCCTCACCGGCAGGGTTGAGCATCGCCACAATATCGTGGTGTTCATCGTACTCAAAAGCCGTAAACACGCCGGTCGGATCGGTAATCTTCAGGATATCGCCTTCAGGGGAATACTCCCACGTTGTGGCTTCCCCGGCACCATCGAGAACAGCTACCGGGTTCGGATTCACTACTAAGGTGCTTTCCTCGTAGTGGTACGAGTTCACCGGCATGGGATCGCTGAGGTTTTTCACATCTCGAGCATCACGCACACTTACCGAGAGCAGCCGATCTTGCTCATCCCAGGTGTACGTGTAATCGGCACCCTCGGGGGTACGCTCACGCTTAATATGGCCACGCGCATCGGAGGTGCGCACCAGGCGCGATCCGTCACGCTCGGTAATGCTGATCCTGTTGCTGAATCGGTCATAGCTCATCGACATGCGCGTACCGTCGGTCGCCGTGATGCTTACCAGGCGACCTTTCGAGTCGGAGACCCACAGGTTCTCATTCTCACCGGTACCAGCATCGGCAATAATCGTTGTCAGTGAGGGAGTATACGTATAGGAAATATCCCGCCCGTACTCGCTGATCTGCGCGATCACACGACCGGAATCATCATAGGTATTCGTGACCTCAAGATCGCCGCGCGAGTTGATTACCCGGTGAATCAAACCCCGCTCAGTATGCGTATAGGTACGCGTTCCGATACCGGTCGTTACTCCGGTGAGCAAACCAGATACCTGCACCGAGGCACTAGACTCAGCAGGTTCCGTTACCTCTTCGGACACTATGGTTTTGGACGGAACCTCAGTCGCTGCAGCAGCTTCAGTATAGGTGTACGTTACAATCTGCACCGGCTCTCCGGCACGTTCACCAATGGTGTTGTACGTGAATGCCGCTGCCGGGCGCACACCACCAGTTTCCTCAGCAGGCTCATAGTCCACATGAATACCGCGATGCGCCACCGGATGTACCAGATCCGTCACGGTACCATCCTCAGCCAGAACGAACACAGCTAGGCTGCTCAGATGTCCCTGTCGGCGCGCCACCGGTGCACCAGAGGGCGCATAGAAATACGCTTCGTGTTGGTTATTGTGCGCCATCCACACAAACGGAATCTCAGGAATCACAGCAGAACCACCTGTGACTTTAGCCTGCTCGTAGGCGTGCACCTGCGCATCGCGCACCCGGGTAAACAGCTCATCCGTGGCGGGAACCTTCGTCAGCCACCACGGCTCCCGGGCGGCGCGGGCGAACCCTTCGCCTTCCCGATCAAAGAACACCGCGCGCCCGTCAGGCATAAACCACGAGGCCTGCTCATCCCCAAAGCTCAGGTGGGTATCCAAGGTCGAGAACCAGCCAAGCCCGAACACGCCCGATGGCACCTCATCCGCATGGGTGACCGCCAGACTGTTGTACATACGCGTCAGAGATAGCGTAGGCTCACTCACCGTCCCGGTGAAGACCAGATCAGTTTCCGGTTCGATAAAGTTACCCGTCGCCACGTTCACTGGATCATTTGCATATCCTGACGACGGAACTTCACCAGCAATTTCTGAGGCAGTTGCATCAATATGTTGAAGCTGCGGGGTTCCTACACCACGAGATTGAAGAGTAAGGTCTAGGAACGCATCCGATGCTCTAACAACTATATCTCCAGCACTACCATCTGCATCACGGAATGCCTGTGCAACCTTCGTAAGCCAAGACGTTAATTGCCCGCTTTGTGTGTTTAACGCTTGAAGTCCTATCAGAGCGGGGCGGATATCCAGCGTGCCGTATTTACAGCCTGCTTCGAATTCCGTCCAAGCGCCTGTAATTGTCTTATACTCTTCTTCGTGGTGAGAAGTATCGTTATCACACAAGCTGACGTATGCGTCTATGTCATTAGGAACAGCAGAAGAAGTCCCTGAAGACCCAGATTCTGAAATAGGTGCAGGCGCTGCAACTGTACCTAAGTCTGATGAGGGCTTCTTTGGCTTTATCTCTTGTGGGGAAGTATTTATTGCCCCAGTAACTATCCCATTTGTCCTGAATCCATTCGGCTCCATCTTCAATTTTTTTCTCAATCCACCATTTTTTTGCATCCTCACGTGCAGTAAGACGCCTTGATTGCTCAACGGTGGCAGAGTCTGATAAATATTGCACAAGACCTGCTGCATTGAAAAGCATTTTGGAAACATTGATAGCATTTGTATTGAGTTGGTTGCGGTTTGTTTTTGCATCGTCCGCATATTTACCACTAAAATTGTTCCAAATTTTATCTTTACCGCGGGTGCCTGAGTCCTCTGTTGTGCTTTTCCCATAAGAAGTATTTAAATTCTCAGCCGCAGTCTCTAACGCACTTTTAAGCTTGCTAGCAGCTTGAAAGTCATACTGTACGTCTTCTTCAATAGCATGAACATCAGAGGTTTCAGCGGTAGGCTGTTGACCGCTAGTGTTGTCTACAAGCCCTGGTGCTTTGCCTGGATCAACTTGTCCTCCCTGAGCTCCGGTCGTCTCTACAGGAGAACCCGAATCACCGTTTTCCACATATGAGGTAGTTAAGGCTCCATCTTCCTCATCAAAAGAACTTGAAGATCCTGCACCGCTAAATGACTCAGATTCTCCATCGTGAGCGACCGGCGATACACCTCCAGAGCTTTGGGTGGGAGCGTTTCCTTCAGTAGTTGTCTGGCTAGAGTCTATAGAACCACCACCGTTATACACGGCTCCGCTTGAAGCTGGAGGAGCCGCAGAATCAGTGTTTGTATGATGATTCCCTACGATGGGGGCTGCTTGTGAAGTCGTACCTTCCCCTGAAGATGAGTTTTCGGACTCACCACCCGCGAGAGTCCCACTTTGAACAGAACTTCCAGTGCCAGAAGAATCTGTATCGCTTGAACCATAATAATCTTGGACAGGCGCACCAGTACCAGCACTGCTCTGTGGACTATCATGGCTGTGATCGGCAACAATAGGTGAAGATTGTGACGATGTAACGCCACCCCCATCACTGGAGAGCGGGCTACTTACCATCGAGGATGCGCCGGAAGTCGCTTGTGGAGTGGGAAATTCATGATGGTCTTGGTTTTGCCATGCCTCATGCTGAGATAGATCAACTTTGTCGTGGTCGGGGTGGAAAGACCCGTACTGTGAGGTAGCTCCACCAACATTCTCAGATGCAGGAATTCCCTGTGCATCAGAAGAAGTAGCAGAATCTGGGTTTGGGAATGCGTGATTATTTGCTGTGTCCGAAGGCGAAGGATGTCCACGATGGTTATCACCAACGATGGATGAAGACTGCGATGCCTCTTGAGATAGGTGGTGGGGGTTGTTAGAAGAAAAGCGACCTTGGACGGAATGAGATTCAGGGGTAGGTGTGGGCATGGCAAACCTTGTAGTAGAAAAAGCTTTAAATATCGGTGAGCACCATGAGATGTGTAGGCACATAACATTAAATCAATAAGATTTATATACGTGCCTATATAGATTCTCTATAAGATCTCTAGGGATAGAAAACTTCCCCCAAAGAATTGCTGTTACATAGCGGTAATCTTTGAGGGAAGTCTGAACTGGTAAAGCAGCGAAACCTTACGCTGCCCCACCACCGGCCTGAGAGATATCGCTATGGATAGTCTGGGAGTGTGCCTTAACTTCATTGACAGCGGCGGCAGCATCAGTAAGACGCTTGTGCACGGAAGGCCAAATTTCGTTGCGGAACTGCACGGCATGGGGGCCGTCCCAGAAGTTAGGATCTGCAAGAATCTGTGCCTGCTGGTGTAGGCTATTGATCTGGTCAGTCAGACCGCCATCGGTGATAGAACCAATCTGGGTGTTGGCGTCTTTCGCTTCCGGGGTAACCTTAATAATATCGCTCATGGCGGTTCCTTTCAGTGATTGGTGCTCTATCGTCGGTAACAGAGCTACAAGTGTAGTCTAGATTTAGATTCTGTGAACGGTCAAGATTGACGCGGGCCGTTATCAAATCTTTACTTTTCTAGGAAACTTTTCTTCCCTTGTGCAGAAAGGGTTTAAGGCTGGGGTTGCTAGAATATACCTGATAAAAATCGGTGTTCATAAGAAATGGCAGCTAAAGAATTTAGATTTCCTAAAACCTGGGTTTGTGTCGTGATGTTACGAAAATATACGGATATATCGTAATTCGTGTGTGTAAAATAGCGCGCGAGAATATAAATTTATAAACAATACAATCAAAATAAAATACTTATACAGTTGGGCACTATAAGGCGTACTTGAGGAATGTGCAGTTGAACTCTCCGGGGCTGATCTTGGTAAATCGGATGGAAAAGCTGAGTATCCCTAGATGCTCGGGGATAACCTCGGTTGTTGGTAGTAGCTTGCATCTGTAGGTTACCTAAGCTTTTGCACGGCCACACCCTCCTTTTCGGGATGGGCTATCGTGTGGGCTATAAAAGCATCATGTAATGAGGGGGTATTGGGTATGGGTTCTGCGTTCTACGGCCTGCTCGGTGGGTTCTTGGTGAACATCATGCCCGGGGTCAAACGTAAACAAGGACTAGAAACCCTAAATGTGGAACAGCATCGCCCGCCGATTGCTTATATCATCAGCTATGGGTTTCTCTTCATCGCGTTCATTGGACTGCCCGTATACTTCTGGATGAGATATAGATATGACCCCATAGGATACGCCCTTATATCCATTATTGGGTTTGGTCCTATCGCCCTGATATTTACGGCTCATTGTCATAACTATTACCACTGTTTCACGGAAACTGGGATCCGCTGGCGTAACTGGCGACGGAAAGTCCGCTACTTTGACTACCACAGCATCTACAAAGTTACCTACGAGCAGACGAGGAAGAACGGGTGGGTGAAGATTAGAAGTACCCAACTGCCCAAGCACATCAAGTTGGGGTTTGATACGAATCAGTTTGATGCCACGATTCTTTATGCCCAGCTACAGTATCGTGTGGAGACTGGTGCTTGGGTGCAGGTGTGGGAGGATGAACGATTCCAGCAAATCCTCTCCGGTAGGCCGGGGGTACGGTTTTTACAGGATCATGCTTGGGTTAAACCCCTCGAAATCCCTCGTGGGAATGGGTAGGGTTCTTTGGGGTCTTAGAGGAAGGTGGGCCTTGATGCCTCCTGCATTAATGGGGTCATAAGTTGGAGTGCTGAAAGAGCGGTTCCAAAGATGCCTAAGGGTGTTAGGAGAGGTATATGAAATACTCTGATGATACGAGCAATGAAAATATCAATGACCCTTCCGTCATGGATCGCTCTAGCGCTCGTCAGTACCTTGTGTTTGGGTTGCTGCTAGGAATACCGTCGTGTGTGGCAGCCCTTTTAGGGATTGTACTTTTGATAGCGGATACCAAGAATAACTTGGTCAGTAGTCTTTCCATGATAGGAGTCGGTGCTTTTAACACTGCGCTTGCTGTTTTACTGTTTTTGAGCGGTTATAAGGCTCTCAAGCCTCAGAAGGAGAAATAGTCCTGGTTTCTGATTCTCTGCAGATCGCGACGATTAAGGTGCAGAATTATGATTATAGTCAGTTGTTTACTCCCACAATACTGCGGTAGAAGCTCTAGGAGTTGTCATGGCACAGCAAGGTACCCAACGTACTAAAAGGCGGAAAGGGATGGTTAGCACTGTTTTATTAATTATTGCAGCCTTTTTACTTTTGTTTCTTCCGGGATATTTGGCACGTATTTTTGGTGATGATAGTGAGGGGAAGTACAAGTACTGCACGGTCGAGAAAGCCTGGGCAGAATACCGTGCTGGCGGTGATCTCTCAGGCAATACCGACTATACCCGGGTAGGGTGGGTTGAGACTCGGGAGTGTGGGAAATTGGCGCTTTCAGAGTCCCCGAATAAGGATCAATCAATGGATGATTATATGGCCTCCATTGAACCAGGAGGGTATTACAAGGTGTACTTGAAGAATGTGCAGCTTGGTTCTCCGGGGCTGACATCGGTAACTCGGTTAGAAAAAGCGGAGCGCCCCTCGTAAAGGGGTAGGTTTGCCGGGTTCTAGGAGAAAGTAGGTTGTGGTGCCTCCTGCGTTGATTGGGTTGTTGGCGGGTCTTTTCGTCCGGAATGTTCCCTCGCTGAAACGTACGATGGGTCAGCCCGTGCTCGGGGTCAAACAGCACCGACCTAAGCTTGCTTTCATGATTAGCTATGCATGTTTGATAGGAATATATGCCATACCTACCTATCACTCGGTAATAAAAGGTTTTGATATAACGTTCTATATCATCACAACCGTTCTGGCAGGTCCTTTAGTATTTTCTATGGTGAATCATTGTCATGCGTTTTATATCCAGCAAACCGTCTCGGGAGTCTACTGGCGCAACTGGCGGTGGAAGATCCGGTATATGCCGTATGAGAGTATCAGCGAAGTACTCTTGCAAAGTAATGGGAAGAACGGGTACCTGAGGGTACGCAGCCGTAACATTAAACGGGTGCGGCTGAGTTTTGATCCGTGGCAGTTTGATGCTTCTATCCTGTTTGCGATGGTTTTGTCTCGGGTGGAGCATCAGGAATGGCCGCAGGATCTGACTCCTGAGCAGGTTGAGGAGTTGGTGTCTGGGTTTGGGTCGTATGAGAAGATGTTTGAGCGTATTAAGCGGTTGACGTATGAGAGGAAACTCAAACTAGACTAACTGAGTTAGCGCCTACTGACCCCGTTTTGTTTGGGAAGAACTCGAAGAAAGCGGGGTCCTTGCCTCTGGGGTTGGTCGCGATTATGTGCGGTCACAGTTGTATTTCAAATTCTAATCAGGGAGTTTTTGTGAGCCTCATTGATCTTACAGATATACTATCGGCAATACCAGACCTTATTGACGATATCATATCCAGCCCAAGCAGTAAAAAGCGTAAACGCTCTGCCATTGCAAAGAATATCGAAAATATTCCTGATGATAATATTGAAAAATTTGCAAAATCCATCATACCCAAGAAACGACGACCTTCCTTAATTTTATTCATAGTGGGAGCAGGTTTATCCTTGCTTTCTCTCGCAATATTTATATTTACAATCTACTTATATTTTGAAGATAAAACCCTGGACTCTACAGATATAGCAGGATTAATCATGTATCCCATCCTTATAGCATGCGGTATTGTAGGAATGAGAGTTGGGGATGGCCCTATACGCATTTCAGGCTGCAAGGGTTCACCCTACAGAGATAAAACCGTTTTAAGAGCACCCACTTACAATACGATGAAATACTGGGATACACTTACACCCATGACCCTAAAGAGAAAATAACCTTATATCACAAAAATAATAGTGTGACACTATCTATCGGCAGTCAAGATTTTTCATATCTGATGAGCCAGATAATCTTCCGTCAAACTCATGGAAGGTGGGCCGTGATGAACGCGCGGGAAGACCTGCGAGAGATTATATACACCATGGACGACACCATTTATGCACCATGGCTCATCAACCATCCCAAAGCTATGTTTTTCCTGAACATCCAGGAACACCGTCCAGAGGTGAGTGCCCACAGATTTCATTCAGTACCTATAGAAACCTACGTTTACCCAAGTGAGAGTACTGTTCCTCTGAAAACCTGATCGTTACACACAGAAACTATACTGATACATATAAATATTGTGCACCTTCCACCCCTAAAAGGCATCTCTGATGGACCTTGAGACCAGAATCTATAAGTACAGCCTCATGATCGGAGGGGCACTACTCACGGTATTATTTCTCCTCTGCACCATATTCTGCACCTTTATGGGTCCAGGGATAGGCTGGGGTGCGTTGATGTTTGTGAGTATGCTAATCAGCGTCGGGGTGTTCTATATTGGTTGGGATACGGGCCGGAACCGCCCGGAAGAGCAAGAACCTCAAGACCAAGAAACCTCTGATGCAGAGCATCGTCCGGAATCGTAACCAGCGTCTAATATTGGCTAGGGGTGTGTTCGTGTATTCTGCACGAGCGCACCCCTTTTGCTCTATTTATGCCCTGGTGAAGCTAACAAGGCTCTCTGAAAGCACGTGATGAGTATGTTAAGAAAGGTACAGTTGAAAAGATGTATCAACAGATATGGCGGGTTAGAAAGAAGGCTATGAGATGGAAAACGGTATTTTAGGTGGTCTGCTTGGCGGCCTACTCGTCGGAGCTATGCCCGGCATCCAACGTAAAGGTTCACATGTCTCCGTCGGGGTGAGGCAACACCGCCCACGCTTTGTCCTCTACCTCGGATGGGGAATATTACTTTTTATCCTGATACCCTTTCCTCTTTTTATAGATATTATGTTTGGGTTCGACCTTGGCATGCATATTTTTATATTTATATTAGGTGCCCCTATGGGGCTGGTAGTCATTATTAATTACTATGTGCTCTATATCCGGTTTGATGAGCACTCGGTCACTTGGCGTAACTCCCTCGGACGCACCTATACCGCACCGTATACCTCGATTGATAGGCTCACGTATCTAGATAACAACCGCAACGGGTGGATTCGTATTATTTTTCCGGGATCAGGGCAAGCGTAAGCGGCTGAGTTTTTGATCCGGGGCAGTTCGATGGCACGGTGATTTTTTTGGTCATATTTTTGTATAAGGTGCGTACGGGGAGTGGGCTTCTTCGGTGCAGCAGTTGTCGGAGTCTGGGTTTTTTTAGAGGGTCGGGAGTCGTTTGAGGCGTTACGAGAGATCCGATTCGTGCGCAACTTGCAAGCCTCAGCTCCTCATACCGCGTAATCCCCAGGCGCATTCAGCAAAACCTGCAAACTCCCCGCACTTGTGGGAACATAGCTTGCCCTAAATGGGTTCTTCCGGTGTATGCACTCTATAATAAATAGGCAATAATCACCGACTGAAAGATAACAACATGCTGACTACTTCTGTATCCCGCCGCGGCGCTCTAGGCATCTTGGGTCTTGGTTCTGCCGCGTTCTTAGCGGCGTGCTCCTCCTCTAACTCGAACGGCAACGGCGGGGATTCCGGCGCATCGGCTTCCTCGACGAGCACCCGCAGCGACTACAGCGGCGAAGCTAAAATCGATAAGTTCGATACCTCAGCTGGCACCTACGAGCCCGCGACTCGCGAGACTCCCGCTAAGAATGTTCCCAAGCCCATCAAGCCGGAGAATATGAACGAAAACTCCGTCGCGGGTCTGTACTCTTCGATCGCATTCATCGGCGCGGCTTTGCAGTACGCACTGCAGACCGGCGATGTATCTCCGATCAAAGAAAGCGCTATGAGTGATGAGGATAAAGAGCGCACACTGTCGGGTGCTCTTTTTGCGGATCTTCAGGGCGGGAAGAGCTGGCTTGCAGACCCTAAAATTGTGATGAACTTTGAGGATGCTCAGCCTAAGGAAGAGAACGGCACTTACACGTGGCCAGTAAACGTGAGCGTGTCTCAGGGGGAGTATGCCGTGCACGATGGTGAGGTTGTAGATTTTCCTGAAGAACAGCAGAAGCGCACTCAGAAGATTAACTTCACGGCTAAATACGACAATAACAAATGGAGTGTTGGGGGTTTCTATGAAACTGGTGGATCCGACAGCTCCGCATCTCACGATACCCAGGACAGCTAATCACTAGCTCCGATATAGAGCGGTGTCCCCGGAATTTCCATATTTTCCAGGGGACACCGCTTTTTGCATTAGGGGTTCAGAACCCTATGTGTAGAAACGGGCGGCAACCCGCGCTACCGCAAAGATTCAGTACCTAACGCACCCGTGTGAGAAGCCTTCTTGCCTTACCACAGACCTGCGAAATCGAGCACCATACGCCCGTTAATCTTGCCTGCGTTCATCTCCTCGAAGATCTGCGGGGCCTCATCGACCTGGCGCAGCTGCACTACGGGAACTACTAGCCCGTCTGCGCCGAACTGGAACGCTTCGGCAAGATCCTGGCGGGTGCCGACCAACGAGCCGAGCACGCGAATACCGTCAAGAACGATCTTTGTGATAGACAGTTCCATCTTCTCGGGCGGAAGACCCACAGCCACCACGGTACCCCCGGCACGCACGCTCTCAACCGCCTGGTTAAAAGCGACCCTCGATACCGCGGTCACCACGGCAGCTTGCGCCCCGCCGTCGGTTACCTCACGAACCTTCGCCGGTACATCCTCAACTTCACGACCGTTAATCGTGACGTCGGCACCGGTTTCGGCGGCAAGCTGAAGCTTGTCATCGTTAATATCGACGGCAATAACCTTGGCACCGAAAACCTTCTTGGCGTACTGCACCGCCAGGTTGCCCAGCCCGCCAGCGCCGTAGGCGACCAGCCACTGACCGGGGCGTATCTGCGATTCCTTAATCGCCTTATAGGTGGTTACGCCCGCGCAGGTAATCGAGCTTGCCTGCGCCGCATCCAGACCTTCGGGGACCTTTACGGCATAGTCTGCCGTGACAAGGGCATACTCACTCATGGCACCGTCCACGGTGTAGCCCGCATTCTTGACGGTACGGCATAGGGTCTCCCTGCCGGAGGTGCAGTATTCGCAGTGCCCGCATCCCTGGAAGAACCACGCAATAGAGACACGGTCACCGGGCTTGAGCGATTCAACGCCTTCACCAACTTCGGTGACAATACCAATACCCTCATGCCCCAGGACGCGCCCCGGAACCTTACCGAAATCGCCAGCCGCAACGTGCAGGTCGGTGTGGCAGACGCCGGAGTACTCTAGCTTCACGAGCGCCTGACCGTGCCCCACCTCGGGCACGGGAACATCGGTGACATTTATCGAACCATCAACAACATCAGGGACAACTACAGCCTTCATGGGAACCTCCCGTGTACTAGCTCACTATCAATGTTCGTTTAATCGTAAAGCTCATATAGAGACTTTTCTACAGTCCGGTGATATATTCAACCGCTAATACGGAATGGTACTCATGAGCGATTTTATGCCGTGCCGCAGCGCCTCTCTAGGAAGTCCACATAGAGAGCAAATAGATAACGAAATGATGAAGACGTGTCTAGGAGCCCGGGGTTCAACAAAGCTCTAAGATACAATCGACGTAATGTCTCTGGTATGGAGCAACAAACTGAGAAGTTGAGGCTTATCTTCCGTCCCTGACTGCGCAGTTTTGGGCAAAAAGAGTGTTGAGACCTGGAACCTCGCTCGTAACCGCATCCCTTGAGAGCACCGATGAAAGGGCAAACATGCCAACCCGTTTACCCCACCATATCTCCCGCCGCGCCGCCTTGGGTGTGCTGGGCGCAGGATCTGCCACCGTCGTTGTCGGATGCGCTCCCGCCGTCAAACCCGTGGATCTCGGGCAGGGGAGCTCGTCCTCCGCGAGCTCATCGTCGTCAAGCGCTTCATCCTCCAGCTCATCATCGAGTGCATCTACTCTGCCCGGCAACTCGAAAAACACGGGCGATGTAAAACTCGAAAAGTACGACACCTCTGCGGGTGAACACCAGCCCGCAACCCGTACCGAGAAGCCGAAGAACGTTCCCAAACCCCTGCTCTCTGATAAAGCCAAAGAGAAAACCATAGACGGACTTTACGAAAACATCGCCTATATCGCGGCCTCCATGCAGTACCTCTTCCAGACCGGCGATATGGAGCCTTTCGAGAAATGCGCTCTGGTGTCATCTGAAAAGTCGAGTCTGTCCAGTAACACTGATGCTTCAGAGATGCTCAAAATGATCAAAGAGGGGAATGCCTGGCTGGACAACCCGACCGTTGTGTTCTCGCTGAACACCTCCACCCCGAGCAGCAGCGGCAGCTTCTACTCCTGGAATGGCACGATGAAGATGAATATGGGTTCCTACATCGTTGTGAACTCCATGAGTAAAGATGTGGACTCCAGTAAACAACACGTTGATACGGATATCACCTTCGAGGCCCTCTATTCGGGCAGCTCGTGGACTATTCGCAGCAGTGGGGGTGCTGCTGGAAGCGGCGGATTCTCCATCTAAAACATTGTTGTTTTTAGAGAGGTTGGGGTTCTGAACCCCACTCACTAGGTTTGTTACCAAAGGTATCTTTATAGCGTGCATGAATAGTTGTTGCTACTATAAAGCCTATCGGCTCCCATATGGGAACCGATAGGCTTTGGGTATATACTTTTTAAAAATACCCTTAGTATTTGCTAAATATTAATGTGTGAAAAACATCAACTTTACCTAACTTTTTAATTTAGGTTAACAGTAATCATTCATAATATCCTGTACGGAACATGATCCACCACTAGGGGTGTTTATAGCCATGACACTCCTTATTATGGTTTCTCCGAGTGCTCCAGCTGCCTTGCCGATAGGGTCTGCGCCACCATTGAGCTGGTCAAGCTCTTGTTCAGAAATTTCTTCCAAGAAAGAGACTTCTTTGTTCATGGTATCTTTTCCTTTCGGTGATCGTGCGATTGGTGACTGCTAATTACAAACATATACTGTAAATAAGTTTTGCTTGATATGCACCCACCTTTTAACTTAGGTGACTATATTACTATTCTTGATAAATAATAATATAATTAGTGTAACAAATTTATTCAATTTAACTCAATAGATTATTATGTAAATTAATTACATATAAATTTATAATTAAAATTATTTTATGTATAAAAATTTTTTTGGTTATGTAAATCCAACTTCATATAAGGTTGTTCGAATTCCTTGCGATATAAGTACTTCCACCTCCGTCAATATGCGGGAGAATTCTGAAGATAGCCTAAGAGCTATAGGTTATTGAGAAGGTACACCAGCCAAGGATATGCCATGCGCCTCTCACCCTATAATCCTGAAGGCGAAGGCTTATATGAAAAGAAGTTATGTCCAGTCACGCTATCTTCCCTCGCGCCACTTTACCCACCCTCGGACTCGATTCCATCTACATATTGCACCAGATACTATCGCTGAAATGCCCCAGCGTGGCGCATCGCGCGAAAAAACTACCGTATTCTAAGACCCTGGAACGGCAGATATGCGAGCTCCCGCAGCCCCGATACACTAGAGTAGAGAGAAACACCCATGGCGAGTTCATGCGCTCGCCACCTGTGCTTCCCGCAGCCGCCTGCCCGCGGCGTTACGGAAGCCCCGAAAGGAACACCATGTCACCTCATGATGTAACCCGCCGTGCCGCCCTAGGCGTTGTCGGCGCTGGCTCTGTCATTGCTCTTGCCGGATGCGCCGCCTCCGTGAGACCCGTCGATGCCGCCGCTAGCGGCTCCTCAAGCTCTTCATCGTCAGCGTCGAGTTCGTCGTCCTCATCCTCTGCATCGGCATCACCCTCGGAGAGCATAAAAGACTACGGTACTACTATCAAAAACGATAAGTACGATACGTCGGCTGGCGCGTATGAACCCGCAACGCGTGAACATCCAGCAAAGAATATCCCTAAACCTGTTTTAGATGATAAAGCTAAAGAGAACTCAGCAGATGGCTTTTACGCTAATCTAGTCTTTATGGCAGGTGCATTGAAGTACCTTTTTGAGACGGGAAGCGACGAAATGATTAATAAGTCTGCATTGGCACAAAGCGAAAAGGATGGTTTCTTAAAAAATGATCAATTCTTTTTCGATAGGATCAAAGATGGTGAGATTTGGTTTGGTAACCCTCAAGTAACGTTTGCCATGCGCTCTCCCCGTCCCTCAAAAGCAAGCGGTGGCGGCTACAATTGGGGCGGTATGATGGTCATCGATTTAGGAGAGTTTCGTGCCTTCCCTGACGGAACTAGCGAGGACTACACCGATGAAAAACAACGTAAGACAGAAACTTCGGTGTATTTTCAGGGTAAGTATTCTGATGGTGCCTGGCAGATCAAAACATTCTAGGTGTTAGTAATTGAATGAATAGATGTGTTTTTTTCGGAGATATAGCTGGTCCCGCATGCATCGTATTGATGCATGCGGGACCAGCTTTTGCTATCAGTACTATGCGCACAGAAGCATTCCAAAGACAGCTCTTACCGCCATAAAGAAGAATAAAACCGCTGCTATGTACACCTTGACGTGCCGCTATTGAATACGTGCACAGCACGCCAAATTTTTAGACAAGGTACCTTTTTACAGGGTCGATAACATCGCGCGGGGTGCGTGCCGCGCCGGGCAGCGGGTCTCCAATAGCCCGAAGCTCCCAGCCGCGACCTACGCGTGCCAGCAGGGCTACCATGAGCCCCGTATGTGAGCCCTTTTCCGTCATCGAAAAACGTGCCATCTCCTGGCGGGTAGCAACGTTTTCAACGCGCACAAAGGCGTTGTCAATGTTGCTAAATTGGTCCCCGGAATATGAGGTAATCACCAGTGCCAAGAAAGCAACGCGCGCATCCACGCCCGGGAGGTTAATATCAATAACCTCGTCGTCGCCTTCGCCTGCACCCGTCAGGTTATCTCCGTGGTGAATAATAGAACCATTGACCGAGCGTAACGACCCGTAGAAAACGACCTCAAGCAGGTTACCGGCTGCATCATAGCCGATCACGGAAGCATCCAGATCGACCGCTTTCTCTTTGATACGCCCAAAGAGTCCCTTGGTTTTAATGGGGTCCCAGCCCAAGCCCAAACGAACCTGGGTGAGCGAGCTGTCTTTCGAGAGATCTAGTTTCTGACCTTTTGACAGGTTAATAGCCACAGTGCCTGTACCCTTCGTTAGTTATGTAGTTATGTAGTCATAAAAATACGGTGGGCGGATGCGCGGCGCACGCTGCGTCCGCATCGTCGCCCACCGTGTTGCTTGAGGGCTATGTGCCCTTGATCCTGCGGTTATGTGCTCTGCACCGGAGCGTCAGGTTCTGCAGTCTTTTCCGCTAGTGCTGCCTCCGCATGGTTTGCCTTGCGGGAGGAGATAATCGACCCGGCGATAAAGACGATGCCGGAAAGGCCGATCACGTAGTCGGGAATATCCCACTTGAGGGTTGCCAGAAGCATGAGCGCGAGAACGCCGATAGCCCAGTGCGCGCCGTGATCCAGGTAGCGCAGCTCTTGAAGGGTTCCCTTCTCGACCAGGTAAATGGTCATCGACCGCACGAAGAGCGCGCCCACGCCCAGACCGATAGCAATAATAATGGGGTCTGAGGTTACCGCGAATGCGCCGAGAACGCCGTCGAAGCTGAAGGAAGCATCAAGAACTTCTAGGAAGATAAACATGGAGAATGCCGCTTTACCAGTAAGTACGGCAACATTCGCCAGGGATTCTTCTTGAGATTCGTTTCGGTCTTCCATAAAGGTTGCCAGGCCGTTGGTCGCCAAGAAGGTGAGCATGCCCAGAAGCCCCGAGAGCAGAATGGTGTACTGTTCATGATGCTCGGCACCGAAAGCTGAGAAGCCGTCACTAAGAGAACCCCGGAAACCAATACAGGCATGGAATCAAAGTGCCCGGCTTTGGCGAGCGGTTTCTCGATCACGGATAGCCAGTGGACATCCTTACCAGCTTCGAAGAGGAAGGAAAGGAAGAGCATGAGCAGGAACATGCCACCGAAGGAAGCGATGGTGTGGTGGGCGGATTCCAAAATGTACCCGTAGGTTCCGGGTGTATGCGGGTCGCCGCGTTCCATTGCAAGGTTCCAAGCTTCAACCGGACCTACATTGCCTGCCAGGCAGACGATCAGGAAGGGGAAGATAAGACGCATACCAAAGACAGCGACCAGAACACCGACTGTCAAGAAGATATTGCGCCATGCATGCGACATTTTGTCTAGGTATTTTGCGTTCACACCCGCGTTGTCGAATGAGAAAACGATCTCAAGGACAATCAGGATCGCGGCGGATACCATGCCGACAATACCACCATAAAAGGCGGCACCTATAAGTGCCGCAAGGGTAATCAAGAGATCGTATTTGAAGAATTTTAATAAAGCCATGAGGGCAGAAGGCTCTCCTTCGCGTTAGAGATAAGGCAGGTTGTTAAACGGTGAAACCGTAGGAGGTCAGCAGATGCGGCAGACCACCGGTGAATGGATCTTCTACGGCTTTGAAACGCCATTCGCCGTTGTGGCGGTACACCATTGCGAAGAGTACAGCGGGCGCTGCCGAGCAGTCTTCGGAAAGGTCGTAACGAGCGATTTCTTCATTAGTGTCGTCGTTTATTAGACGTACATAAGCGTTACGCACTACACCGAAATTCTTACCGGTTTTTCGCCTTCGTAGATGGAGGCGAGGATGTGAAGGCGCTGCACCTTTGGGTCTACTTTATCGAGGTTCACGATAATGGTCTCATCGTCACCTTCAGCATCGCCAGTGCGGTTGTCACCGGTGTGGACGACCGCGCCGTCAAGGCTGGTGGGATTGTTAAAGAAGACGAGGGATGCATCGTCAAAAAGGATCCTGTCATTTTCGTCGGTGATCATGACGGATGCGTCAAGGTCATAGGCTTCACCCGCGAGGGATAGGTCCCAACCCAGGCCGATGGTGAGGTTTTTCAGGCCCGGTGCCTCTTTGGTGAGATTGATGGGGTTTCCTTTGGTGAGCTTAATAGCAGCCACTATATTTTCCTTTCTATTTATGGTGTTGATATTCGCTGAGAAGGGCGATGGCACAGGTAACGTAACCATCCTCACTTAATATTAGCGTACCCTCCCCTAAATCCCGGGTTATGCGTATATCGGGATTGGTGAGCTGAAGATTCCTGCCGATCAGTTTTAAAGATCGTAGTAGCGTCAAAGATTTAGGGGGGAATTGTCAAAACTGTGCCTGCTGCGTTGAGCGATATTCGGGTCATCCGAGAGACAGCATCAGTTGGGGGAGCGGATGAACCCGACAGCATAACACTCTCACCATCCCAGTTCAGCAGGAATGCAGTCATATCGGTTCCAGTAATACGCAGTTCTCCTACGGCGGCTTGTACCGCATCGAGCATAAAGAGACGTTCGCTCGGGTGAGCGTCGGCGATATTGGGGATGTGACCCCACCAGTGCGGTTCACGCAGGTGTTCGGATGGGGAGTTATGGTTTTTTTGCCGTGTCTGCAGGTTGAGAATGCTGCCAAGATTCAGCCGATTCCGGGGTGTAGGTTGCCGTCCCGCGAGATTTGCTCATATTTGGGGGCTTAATCTGCCGGTGCTGCATCGGCTGCGCTGTCCCGGATGCGCTCGGCGTTTGGTTCGCCTGGCGGCTTATACTCCGCTGAGTATGCTGCGCCCTCCGGTGCCCTTGCTGGTCAGGGGGAATATCTGCAGACTGCGGCCCCCGGTTTGTTGTTGCTGCGGCAGTAGAGGGGGATGCTTGAGGATGCGCCTGCGGCTCAGGGTCCGCTATGTAGGCAGTGATAAAACTGTAGCGACTCATAACCCGAACCCTTGAAGCATGGCGGATACACTATGCCATTCATCGCACACAGCTCGCACTTTCCATTCACCGCGGTGCCGGTACACCTGCATCAGCCGTACCGCTGCGCTGCGACTACTTGCACGAGTGGGGCACGGAACATTGTTTTTCCGGTGGTGGGGTTTATCATGCGTGCTCGAATCCCGCTGGCACGGTTGAGCCGCACGGTACTTTCCCCGTTTGTGAAGAGCACAACCTCCAGGGAATCTACGTCTTGGGGCACAGTGGGAAGGTGCAGATCGAACTGCACCTGGTCGTCGCCCATGAGTTCGCGGCGGCGAACACTGCCCGCACGGTCTAAGACCTGGTGAGCAAATACAAAGTCTTGCCGCGAAACAAGTTTGCCGTTTGAGGTGAGAAGTACCCCTGCCTCCAGAGATTCACGTAAAAGCGGTTCGTCGGTGCGCCACCGCAGTCCTACCAGCACGTGGTCGAGATCGGGTGCTTCCTGGGTAAGATTGACGTTCTGACCAATGCTCAGTTCCATTTATACCGCCATTCTCTTGCGCATAAACAGGGTGTGCGTTTCAAGTTCAAGGCTGTTATCTGCCCGCACAAGGTTAGCGCTGTGACGAATTCCTGATTTGCATCAGTAAGAGCCTGCACCAGCTCGGAGGTCTGCTCCGGGGTGGGGTTGTGCGTGCGGGTGTAGACAGTCAACAGATTCGGTACATAGGTGGTTAGCGCCGTCTGGAGTGTGTATTCCGTCGTTGAGGGCAGGGTTGCGCGGGTATCACTGCCCGTTTCTGCCGTTATTTTGCGGTAGGTTTCGACCATCTCGAAGGCGGGTACGAGTGCGCGCGGGGGTACAGACACGGCAAAATCCGCCAAATAATGCGAGGCATCATCCAACACATGCTGGGACTGGCGCAGGTACGTGGGCTCCGGGGCAGAAGAATGAGCCGAGGCGTACTCCTGCGCCGGGGCATCCGTGACGCTTTCTTGTTGGGAGCGGACCGGGGAATCGTCCGGCACACCGAAAAACCGTTTGATAACACCCACGTGTGCCTCTAGTTCTGGGGGAGCGCGCGGTTTGTGGGAGTTCCGCTGGCGTGTGCAGGGGATTCGGGGGCATTATTCCTTCGTGTAACGCGTTCAAGGGATTCCGCTGTCAGTTCGCGCAGCATCTGGTTCGACTGGGCGAATGCTTCTACCGCCCCCTGGCGGAATGCGGAAACTTCGTCAAGCGCTTGAAGTACTTTTCCATGTGCCTGCGCCAAAACCTGCGGGTCGATTGCGGGTTGGGACGCCATCTGCTGGATGCGCGTAGCCTGCGAAGACAGCATATCGGCATTGCGCATAATAGCGTTCTCGGTGGTCTGCTTCAGAGCGCCAAGCTGCTGCAGAACCGCTTCCTGCATGCCCTAAGGAACGGGCGATATAGGCGGTCATTTTGTATGCCCATAAGGTGGTGTCTTCGGCACGACGGATACCGCGAATGAGCTCTTTGCCGTTGCTGGAGACAACATCGCTTGTCAGGTACGCCTGCCCGGCAATTTCAAGTTTAGTGAGCAGATCGCTGATGCGCTGTTCGGTCACATACAGAACCTTCTCGGTGTAGATGCGCGCGGTTTCTTCATCTCCTTCAAGACGAGTTTCTTCAGCGGCGGCACGCACCATATCGGAGAACTGTTGAAGAACTGCGATCTTCTCGTTCAAATCCGTCATGCCTTCCTGAAGTTTCTCGCGCAGTTTCACGAGTTCCGCCTGCTGCATGACGAGCGCATCGGTGGATTTTTTCAGTTTTTTGCTGATGCCTTCAATATTTCTGTTGACGCTGGCGTACTGGTAGAAGAATTTCTCGATTTTGCTTTTGCCGCGCCCTATCAGGCGTTTTGCGATGCCGCGTTTACCGGGGGTACCGTCAATCGCGCTGTAATCCAGCGAGTTGATTTGTGCACGCAGTTCCGCCAGGTTTTGAGATGCTTTGGTTTGTGGGGAGTCCGGCGCAAGCTCAAGCTCTTGCATATTGAGCAGGCGCTGGGTAACCATGTCGATGCCGTTGAAGGTATCGGAACCGTAGCTTGAAATCGTATTTTCGAGGGTATCGAGAAGTGAAGGCGACTTCAGATCGGTGTTGTTGAGAGTGATAGCCAGTTCGTCTGCTTCATGACTGATAGTTGCAACCTCGGGGGCACGCGTTTCCCGTTTTACAAGGTCGATAGCTCCCGCTTGGTTAAGTTTAGGCGGTGCTTGAGTTACGACCGGCGGGGCACCAACTTGGGGTTCGGGAAGTAGGGATTTCAGCCATGAGATATCCTCTCGTCATGTCGGAACATACTCTTCTATGGTACTCAGCGCAGTGTGCAGAAGAACGTCCTTTCGTTAGAAAGCAATAAAAGTTGCATAAAAAAGTACCGGTATGCCTGTGGATAACTTCTCCAGTTTCTTCGTTGCGGAACGTAAAAACCTCGTTGTTTTATGGGTTATCTATAAAAATACGTGGAGGTCAAGATCGGTCTGCGAAGCACCGCTCCCGCTTTATCCTCTGGCAGAATCGAGCGAAATCTCACAGAGCGCATACCGCTGAAATCTGCTATAAACCTCTACTTAAGGTGGATAATGAAGGGACTTCTCGCATTTTGATGCCGCACGAAAGGGGAATCACGGTGGAATATGCGCTAACACGTCGTTCCGCGCTGGGTGCTGCGGGTGCCGGTGCGGTGCTTTTTACGGTTGCTTCATGCTCGAATGAACGCAGTGACTATGCCGGAGAAGTCAAACTCGAAAAATATGATAATTCTGCCGGTAGTTTTGAAGCCGCCACACGAGATACCCCGCCCAAGAACGTCCCCAAACCCATCAAACCTGAGAATGCAGATGAAAAGTCCGTTGCCGGATTTTACGCGAGCCTAGCCTATATCGCCGCCGCTATGCAGTATATGTTCGCCACCGGTGACACCGGTCCTTACGATGACAGTGCGCTCACCGAGGACGAGAAACACTATGTTCATAATTCCTCAAATGAGCAAATACTGGCGCGTATGAGGGAAGGGCAAAACTGGTATGAGAACCCGCGCGTCACTATCTCCCTGAATACCGCGCAGCCCGCGATGGAAGGTGATACATATACGTGGGAAGGGAAGTTTTCTATGGAGTTTGGGAACTACCGTGTCGATCGTGGGCAGGTAAACGACCTAACGGAACGGCAAAAAAGCAATACCGAAGACATGGTTTTCAAAGGAACGTATACCAACGAGCGCTGGAGCATTGAAACTCGGTCAAAGACCGTAGCCTCACAGAGCTCTACAGCTACACCATAGCGTTGTACCGTGCTTGGATGGGATACGCTCGGTGCTGGTTCTTGGGTGTGTGCAGGGTCGATGAGAAAAATATAACAGCTTATGATGACGTCATATAACGCATGTTCGCACGGGTTAACGGCACAATAGTAAGGTACCCAGCCACATCACAGGGGTCTTAATCGTTGACGATTAAGACGCCGAAAGGAATGAAATATGTCAGAAAGATCCTATGATTTTTCGCGCCGAACCGCTCTTGCAGCAGCCGGTGCGGTGGGCTCGGCGATGGTGCTGAGCGCCTGCGCCCCGAAAGTGAGAGGAATCGCATCCGAGCAGCAGAGTGCGGGGGCAACCGCATCCAGCTCTAGTTCCAGCTCTCCATCTAGTTCCAGTTCAAGTTCTTCATCTAGCTCCAGCAATTATGCAGGCGAGGTTCGCTTCACGAGTTTCGATACCTCGGCTGGCGCCTATGAGCCTGCCACGAAAGATCATCCGTCAAAGAACGTGCCTAAACCGACGAAACCCTCAGATATAAACGATAAGTCGGCGGCAGGATTTTATGCGGCGATTGGCTATACGACGGCAGCCATGCAGTACGCCATGGAAACACTGGACTTTAGCCTTGTGGCGGATGCGTTTCCACCAGAATACAAAGATGTCCTGGAATCTAAATTTAACCAGCTGAAACAACAAACCACGAGCAGTAAATCATGGTTTGGCGGCCCCAAATTTAAGGCGATTCTCAAGAGCCCGGAACCGACGATGAACGGTACGAGTGCCACCTGGGAGGGAACAATATCGTTTTCGTTGGGTACCTTTTACGGGCCGAGTGGAGTAAGCCGAGAGTCTGAGACAGAGACATCAGATACCCTCTACCGCGGAACCTATACGGAAGGGCGCTGGTGGGTTATCTACGGCAGCTCCTCGGGTTCGTCAGGATCTGGATCGTCTCAAGAATTTTCACTCTAGAAACACCACACAGATATTCGGGCTAAGAAGTCCGCACCATGAAAGGAAAAAGAATGTCCGCTCTACATGTCTCACGTCGCACCGCGTTTGGTTTGGCGGGTGCTGCTTCTGCGACCGTGGCGCTTGCCGCGTGCTCTGGAGGCGTCAACGGTGTCAGTTCCCCGAGTGAGCGCACCGACTTTAGCGGCGAGATCAAGTTCGATAGTTTTGACACCTCTGCGGGAGAATACAAGCCCGCGACCAAGGATCACCCCGCCGAAAATGTGCCGAAGCCGAAGAAGCCGGATAACGCTAACGAAAGTCAGCGGCAGGTTTTTACTCGTCTATTGGCTACCTTTTCGCATCCGTGCAGTACTTCTTCGAGTCTTTTGACCCCGAACCCATGATTGAGATTGTTGCAGACAGCACCGGGCAGAAGGTACCTGCAGCACAGTTTGAGCAGTTCAAGCAGATGGGCGCCGGGGGAGTCATGTGGATTTATGATATAAAAATTACCGGTAGCCTCAAGACCGCGCAGCCGAAGATGGATGGCGACACCTACACCTGGGATGGAAGCGCTACCATAAAAATCGGCGGTATGGGCGGCCGCGGAGGAATGGGAATGGGTCAGGAACTGAATCAGGAACAGAGCCAAGACGTTACGTTCAAGGGATTTATAAGGACGGCAAATGGATGATTTCGAACTCAAATCAGAATTCGACCGCCTCCGGTAGCGCTAGCCCGTCAAGCTCCAGCAGCTCCGGTTCGCTGTTTGGCATCTAGCGAAATTTTACGGCGAGAGTATTCATTTCTCGTTATCGTGATGGATAGCGGGTATATGCATATGCTGTACCTCCGATGATCGATACCACCCGAGTGTCAGGGCTTGGGTTCCGAAAGGACTAGCATGTCTTCATTGAATATCTCTCGCCGTTCCGCGCTTGGGTTCCTTGGCGCCGGTTCTGCGGCGGTGGCTCTTGCTGCCTGTTCCGGGGCAAATAATGCCAGCGGGTCAGGCTCCTCCGCATCCGGTGGCCAAGACCAAAAGGACTACAGCGGTGAGGTGAAATTCGACAATTACGACACCTCTGCAGGTAAGTACGAGCCCGGCACCAAGGAACAGCCCCCGAAGAACTTCCCCAAGCCCCTCAAACCAGAGCAGATGGGTGAGAAATCCGTCGCTGGTTTCTATGCGGCTATCGGGTACATGGTTGCGGCATGGCAGTACTTTAATAACGCCAATGATCCTGCCCCATTTATGGAAGTTGCTCTCGATCCTCAGGGGAATAAGCTCCCTGCCGATCAGGTTCAGCAAGCTGTTGAAGAACGGAAAAAGCAAAAAACCTGGGCTGAGGACCATAAGCTGACTGCTATTCTGGATTCCCCGCAACCCAAAACCGACGGTGACACCTATACCTGGAACGGAAAGATGAAGGCTACCAACGGCTCCTTCGTCGTGATAGGTGGTCAGGCAATGGATATCCCCGAAGAGCAGCGGACAGAAGAAGTGCCTGCGGTCTTCAAAGGAATCTATAAAGACGGTACCTGGTGGTTGTCCTATCCTCAGCAAAGCAGCGGAGGTTCTTCAGACGCTCAGGGTGGCTCCCAGAATCAGCAGCAGGGAAAGAACCAGGAGCAAACCCCGCAGCAGCAGGCTCCGCAGGAAGGCGCATCCGGCAACGGCGGGGCACAGTAGCAATACCGCGCAATCGTCTAGGAGAACCGAGTGTAGGTTCCTACTTAAAGAAAACCCGCAGGAAACACGGTGTTCTTGCGGGTTTTCCGCGCTCTTAGCTGAATCTTTGCTCAGGGAACACTTAAACCTCGCATGAATTTCTACATCATGTACACAATGGGAATATACCCAACCACAGTTTGCGCCTTGATGCACGGGTAAAAGGCGCTGAAAGGACACCATTTCGATGCCCTCCCACACCTCCCGTCGTTTTTCCCCGCCGTTCCGCACTCGCGCTGTTGGGCATAGGCTCAGCGGGATTTATCGCCTCCCTGCCTATCAAGAAACCAAGGATCTGCCACAAACTCTGACGAAACCCGCACCGATTTCGCGGGTGAGGTCAAATTCGATACATATGATGAATCTGCAGGAGCCTTTAAACCCGCAACTCGTGATCACCCGGCTCAGAACGTGCCTGTGCCCATCAGACCCGAGCATATGAACGATAAATCTGTGCAGGGGCTTTACAATACGATCGCCTATATTTCCGCCGCCCTCCAATATATGAACACCACCGGCAACACCCGACTTTATGACGAAAGCGCCGCCGCAGAGCCGGGACATAGTGTCATGCGCGGCGAAAAAGACGAAAAAGCGTTCTCTTTAATGCGTGAAGGGCGCGTCTGGTTCGATAACCCCGCAGCAACAGTAACCCTCAAAACCTCCGAACCGACTATCAAGGGCGATACCTACACCTGGGAAGGAAAGACCACCCTTGATTACGGAACCTTTCAGGTGGGCGAGAAAGAGACCGTAAACCTTTCTCTCGCGAAACGGTACGAAGTTGCCCAGACCACCTTCACCGCGGTGCATCGTGACGGCCGCTGGTGGTGTAGGGTGAGCGTTCCCGAAAAGATTGTGGGAGCACCCGAAAGAACTGATCTTTTCTCACATTTTAGGATGCGTGTAGAAGACCTAACCCCCACGCCTGTACCTACACCGGAGGCAAAGAAATAAAGGCGCTAAGGGGTTTCACGATTACGAATGTGCGTACCACCAGCAAATAATCAGCTGGGCGGTCAAACCTGGGAATATGCAGAAATACCTGCGGCAATCCCAAGCATAAATCATGGCGCATGGCAGGATAGTTAGAGGTAACCCAACCACAAGGAGCGTTCATGCTCTCTGCCCTAAACACGGATAGGATACCTTATTGTTATCCGGGCATAAGCAAGGCGCCGAAAGGAATACTATGAACATCCCAGCACATTATCTGACCCGCCGTTCCGCTCTTGGTGTGATCGGCGCCGGTTCTGCGGCGGCTGCTCTTGCCGCGTGCTCGACCAGTAATTCTAATGGCGGCGGCGGTTCTGATTCGTCGAAACGTGACGATTACAGCGGCGAGGTGAAGTATGACAAGTTTGATACTTCGGCCGGGAATTATGAGCCTGCAACCCGTGAGCATCCGGCGAAGAATGTTCCGAAACCGATTAAGCCGGATAACCTGAATGATAAATCGGTGGAGGGCTTCTACGCCAACATTGGGTTCATTATGGCTGCAATCCAGTACTTGGGGGGAACATGGAACGTCGATCCGTTATTAGAAACCAACTTCGATTATAAGGACTCTCTCGCGCAGACTATAAAAACATATATAAAAGAGGATTACACTGAGAAAAACTGGACCGATGTCAAGTTCAAAATCTCTTTGGATACCCCTCAACCGACGATCGAGGGCGATAAATACAACTGGAATGGCAAAATAATTGTAGACCGCGGAAATTTTTATGTATATAGTCGCCAGGCGCATGATGTTCCCCAAGATCAGCGTATCAGTGAAGAGGCGGCGATATTTACTGGTACCTATCAGGATGGTAAGTGGAAAATCAGCATTGAGACAAGTAAATCCGCGTCCCCTGGCGCTGGCAGCGGGTCGTCCACTGGTTCCGGTCTGGGCGGATTCGGACTCTAACATCATAAATCAGAAGGTCTGAGCAGAAAGGAAATATTATGTCTGATCAGTACGTTATTTCTCGCCGTTCCGCTCTTGGTGTGATCGGCGCCGGTTCTGCGGCGGCTGCTCTTGCCGCATGCTCAACCAGTAATTCTAATGGCGGCGGTTCTGATTCGTCGAAACGTGACGATTACAGCGGCGAGGTCAAGTTCGAGAAGTTTGATACTTCGGCCGGGAACTATGAGCCCGCAACCCGTGAACATCCTGCGAAAAACGTTCCGAAACCTATTAAACCCGATAACCTGAATGATAAATCGGTGGAGGGCTTCTATCAGAATATCGCCTTTATTATTGCTAGTTTCCAGTATTTCTATATGACGGCAGATAGCAGTGCTCTTAAGGAAAGCAACCTTAAAGGCAAAGAACAACTCTCAAAGGCTGAAGAACAGATGAAATCTTCTGGGGCACCAGATAAGCTTTGGTCTGAGGACTTCACCGTCAAAGCTTCTCTTGATACTCCGCAGCCCAAGATTGAAGGCGACACCTATACATGGGAAGGAAAGGTATCGGCGAATTTGGGCAGCTTTACGGTTCAAAATGGTCAGGTGACGGATATTCCCGAGAAATCGCGGCATCAGGAAGGACCGCAAACCTTTAAAGGCACCTACAAAGATGGTAAATGGGAGATTGACCTTGGAGTGAGTAGCTCTGCATCTTCTGATGCCAGCGGTGGCGCGTCCACCGGTTCCGGCAGCGGCGGAGGATTCGGGTTCTAAACCTCTTTCGTGCTGAACCGCATCGGACGTAAATATGGGTTAAGCCCGCAGAAACACGTGCGTTTCTGTGGGCTTGATCTATGTCTGCGGGGCTTGTTGCTGTGGCAGGAATGTCATAATTACCTGTACTGCGGCTCTACTCCGGGATAATAGAGGATGCGCCCGTCACGGTAACATCACTCCCCGAACGAAAATACCGGTAACGACACCGTATTTTCCGCTTCCATGAGAAAGGTACCCGCCCATGACTTCCTCGTTCATATCCCGCAGAGCCGCCCTCGGCGTGCTAGGAACCGGTTCCGCGCTCGCCTTCGCCGGATGCGCCTCCCGCGTGCAGCCGCTCTCGGCGGACGCATCCACGAGTTACCGCGCCGACTATTCGGGTGAGATCACGTTCAACAGCTACGACACCTCCGCAGGAGAATACGTGCGCGCAACCCATACCCAACGCGCGAAGAACGTGCCGAAACCGGTGAAAACCGCCATGATGACTGAGAAAAGTTCCGCCGGGCTCTACTCCCTATTTGGATTTCTTGGGGCAGCCTTCACCTACGGAATTATGACCAACGATTTCTCTCCATTCAAAGAAATTACCTTTGTGGGAGGAATAAACGGAGCCGAAGCCTTTGAGGAAAGCAGCGTGAAAGAGCTTGAAAAATATGTGGTTTGAAGACCCTAAAATGACGTTTACGCTCAAAGATCCGACTCCCACCCAGAACGGTGACGTCTACACATGGGCGGCAACGACCACATTCTCAACAGGTAATTTTTGTAGTGTATGAGGGCACTGCGGTAGACATTCCCAGCGAGGCAAAGAAAGACGTTCACGACGGAGAGTTTAAGGCACGATATAACAACGGACGCTGGTTGCTGATCGATATTCCCACCAATACCGATTTGTCTTCTAGCTTTGGCTCAGCGGGCAATCTGAGTGCCTAATTCCAGGGATAGTACTGGCCGTGAGTATCCGGGATAATAGTGTTAGAACAATAGTCGCCATCGATGAAAGGTCTTTTTTTCATGACACAGTCGTTTGTATCCCGCAGAACCGCCCTAGGCGTGCTGGGCGCAGGTTCCGCGCTCGCTTTTGTTGGATGCGCATCCAATGTCGGCAGCGTGAAACCGCTCCCGACGGATGCTACGGCAAGCTACCGCAGCGATTTCAGTGGCGAAGCGAAGATTGACGAATACGATACCTCGGCGGGGGAGTATCGTAAGGCGACCCGCACCGAACGCGCGAAGAATGTGCCCAAACCCATCAAACCTAAGAACGCCGACGAAAACTCGGTGGCAGGGCTGTATTCCAGTATCGCGTTCTATACTGCGGCGACCCAGTACATGATGGAGAGCGGTGACGACAGCCTGATCGAGCAGACTGCGCTGAATGATACAGATAAAAGCTCCGTTAAGTCGTCCTCGTACCAGTTTTCAACGATCTGGTTTGAAGAACCCTAAGGTGACAGCCAACCTCACCACGCCGAAGCCCAAGGAATCCGGCGGGGAATACACCTGGCCTTCCCGATTCACCATAGGGTTGGGCAGCTTTATCGCCACCTCAGGAAGGGATGCTGATGTCCCCTCAAGCTCCCGCAGCACCACGCTCGACGTGGATATAACAGGGAAGTATGAAAACGGGCACTGGGTTATTGGCGGGTTCGCCGCAGCCTTCCGCAGCCAGGTAGGTTCAGGCTCTAGCAGCAGTAGTGGATCGAGCATCTAGCCTTCTGCTCTGAGAGGTTTTGCGGAACGTGGCGAGGTGCAGTAAAGCGTACTATCTCATCCCGGCGACGGCGCTTCACGCATAGGCACCGTCGCCTACACCATTGTGGTGACCTGGTATATCAGCCAGCACGCCGGTCAGCAGATGGTTGGGGTGATGAATGCGTGTAGCGGTGCGGGCATATTCCTCGCCAGCATTCTTGGATTTGTTGTCATTGACAGGTTTAAGAAAAAATCCCTGCTGATTTTCTACGATATTTTTAATAGCCTCTGCTGCCTGTGCGCTCTTATTCTTTTATCGTCAGCACGCGGAGAATTTATCGTTTATATACTGATTATTCTTTCGGCTCTCATGTCTTTAGCCGCGACCGCATACAGCCCCACAAGCCGCGCTATCATTCCTGAGATTCTTGGAAATCGAGAATTTGAAAAATACAATAGCACCTATTCGATGGTGGGAGAACTATCCCGTGCTGTGAGCCCCCTCGTGGGAACCATGATTCTCATGCAGAATTTTGCGAATGCCCTAGAGCTTTCAATCATCGTCAATCTGGTGTCATTTATTCTGTCTTTAGTGCTCACTTTTATGCTGCCCGCTGGGTCTTTCGCCACCCGACCCTCGGAGGGCTCCGAAGTATTCCAAAAAACGCATATACTTCATGATTTAAGGTTTGGACTAGTATATATAGCTTCTAGTGCATATTTTAGACGCGAACTTGTCTTCGCCGCCCTCCTCAATATGTGGGGTGCCTCAACCCTTTTCCTGCTTCTAGGGCGAATTGCTTACTTGGGGTTAGGGCAAGAAGTTTACGGTCTTGGTATGTTTATGGGAACTATGGGCGCCGTGGCTGCATCTTTTATTCTCAACCGCATACCTGCGCTGAGGCGATGGGCGCATCCACAAATATTACTGCTGGTTATCGGTGGCGCGTATGTATTGGCACTTATACCCGGAATTATCAGCGTTATTACTGCACAAAGTATAGTGAGTGGAATTATTGTTATCTACACTATTGGCCTTTCTCGGATTTGCAGAAGAAGAGCGACGCTGGGCATATTGGAAAAGTAATGTCTGTCTTTAGTTTAGCGGCAGCGCTTTTTACATCGCTGGGAAATTTACTCTTCTCACATCTAAGTGCGCGGGTAGATACCGGAGTATATGCGTTCGTATGTGCCGCATCCTTAGCCCTCACAGCTGCGGTGCTTTGGGTGATGCGGCGCTTCTTAACTCCCACGAGCAGATAGCAATTCGCTATCTGCTCGCGCTATTGGGAGCTGGCAGGCGGTTACCAGATACGTACGCGATCCTCAGGCGACAGGTACAGTTTGCTGTCCTCAGGAACATCGAACGCATCATAAAACTCGTCGATATTGCGCACCACGCCGTTCACCCGGAACTCGTCGGGGGAGTGCGGATCCACCGAAATCATCATCTCCGCATGCTGCGGGCGCGACTTAGTGCGCCATCCCTGTGCGGTGGACCAGAACAGGCGCTGCGCGGCCGTCATGCCATCAATGACCGGCGCATCCGCCAGTGAGGTGATGCCCTGCTCGGCAAGCGCAATCTCATAGGCCCTCAACGCAATCGACAGACCCGAAAGGTCGCCGATATTCTCACCCAGCGTCAGTTCGCCGTTCACCCGGAACTTCTGCGGGTCAAGGTTCGCCGGGGTGTAGGCATTATACTGCTGAACCAGTGCGCTCGTGCGCTTGGTAAACTCGGCGAAATCCTCCTCAGTCCACCAGTTATTCAGCGCGCCGTCGCCGTCATAAAGCGCACCCTTATCGTCAAACCCGTGGCCGATCTCGTGACCGATTACCATGCCGATGCCGCCGTAGTTCGCTGCGTCGTCGGCCTCAGGATCGAAGAATGGCGGGCGCAGAATAGCCGCAGGGAACACAATCTCGTTAGCGGGCGGCATATAGTAGGCGTTCACAGTCTGCGGAGACATCAGCCACTCGTTCTTATCAACCGGATCGCCAGCGCGATCAATCATGAAATCGCTGTTAAAGGCGGCGGTGCGGCGCAGGTTCTCGAACAAGTCACCGGGCACCAGGGTCAGCTTCGAATAGTCGCGCCACTCATCCGGGTAACCAATCTTCGTGACAAACTTCGAAAGCTTTTCCAGAGCCTTCTCGCGGGTGGCCTCGGTCATCCAATCCAGGTTCGTGATGGAGCGGCGGTATGCTTCCAGCAGGTTATTGACCAGCTTGAGCATTTTCTCCTTATGCTCCGGCGGGAAATGCACCGCCACGTATTCCTTGCCGAGCTCCTGATCGAGCGCGTTCTCCACAGCCGCAACGCCGCGTTTCCAGCGTTCGCGCAGCTCTTCGGTGCCCGAGAGGGTGCGACCGTAGAAATTGAAGTTTTCCTGTACGAACGCATCCGGTAGGTAGGGCGCGCGGGAACGGATAGCGCACCACAGGGCCCAGAGTTTCCAGGTCATCAGTGGGGTGGACTGCCACATGTTCGCCACGCCCTCCAGGAAAGAAGGCTGAGAAACAATGACCGTGCCCAGCTCTTTGGGGTCTGCCCCCAGCGCAAGAAGCCACTGCTGGAGCGGGAAACCGGGGAATTTCTCGTCAAGTTCGGTGGCTTTGACGGGGTTGTATTTCGCCTCTGCATCCCGGTTTTTTACGACATCCCAGTGATGCGCGGCGATCTCGGTCTCGTGCGAGAAAATGAGCTGTGCCGCCTCCATAGGGGTTAGGTTGAAGCTCTCGGCAAGGCCGGTCAGCTCGAACATGGTGGCGATATGCTCGATATACGCGGCGCACACCTGCTCGTACTTCTCTTCGCGGTAGTACGCCTCATCGGGCAGACCCAACCCGGCCTGGGTGATGTAAAAGACGTAATGTTCGGGGTCTTTCTGGTCGATGCTGGTGTACCACCCGAGAAGCTGCGCCAGCCCAGCCCGTGAGAGGAGCGCTAGAGTGACGGCGAGCTGCTCGCTCGTGGCGGCGTTGAGAATCGGGGCGACCTCGCGCATGAGCGGTTCCAACCCGTCGGACTCGATCTTATCGGTATCCATGAAAGAGTTGTAAAGCGCGCCGATGCGGGATTCAGGTTGTTCCTTGGCGATACGCTCAACAATCTCACGCACATGCTTTTTCGGCATCATCGCGCAGAGTGTACAGCCCGCCGTCTTTGGAACGGTCGGCGGGAATTTCATAGGTATCGAGCCAGCGGCCGTTCACGTGGCGGAAGAAATCATCGCCCGGTTTAACCGCATTATCGACCCATTCGGTCGTAATTCCAGAGTTCTTTGCATTATCCATGACCCCATTCTAGGGGCTTTATGGCGCGAGAACCTTGAAGATAACACCTCTTCGGCATATTCCCTCAGGGGCGTAATTCGGTGAACGCTGGCACCCTTTGCCCCTTATAGCAACCGCGAGCAGGTAGGATTTTGCCGATAAGGTAGGATTTTTCCTACCCTGCTCGTATCAAAAACCACCCTGCTCGCGGAAACTGAAATTACGCCTATGCGTTTTTCTGCAGCGAGTTTCTTATCCCTCTCAGCCATCATGCGTTTCTCGGCCCCATTAACAAGCCAGAGGAACACAATAGCCAGTCCCGAGCACACGATCATGAAGATGAATGCGGTGCTCCAGCCCCAGTGATCCACAATGATGCCGATACCGGTAGAAGCCAACGTAGCGCCCAGAGCATACCCGAAAAAGACCGGTAAATCCTGCGGCGGTACCCGCGACATGTGAAGGCGACAGGTCGATAGCCTGCAAACCGATCAGCATCACCGGCCCATAAATCAGACCGCCAATCAGCGCCAACGCAATATAGGCGATAATGAGCGGAGCATCGGCTGAAGGCAGCCAATACAGCAAAATAGCGCCTACGGTAGCAATCAAGAAGAGAATACCTGCGGGTGAACGACGTCCCTTGAAGACATAGTCAGAGACGAAACCGCAGAGAATAGTGCCGCCAATACCGGCAAGCTCCAGGATTGAGAACCCAGCGATACCGCCCTCAAGGGAAGCGTGACGCACATCGTGCAAATATTTAGGAGCCCACACCAGCACACCGTAGCGCAGCGTGTACACAAAGACATTAGCAAGAGCCAGATACACCATGGTCGAATTAGTCAGCACATGCTTACGAATAGTCGTCCATGTTGATTCAGAACGGTCTTCGTCCGTGGACTCAACCTTGTGGGGATCGTTGCGGTACACGTCAATAGTGGGCAGACCCTCAGCCTCTGGATTATCGCGAATCAGCAGCCACGCCACAAAAGCAAGCACAAAGCTAATCACGGCGGGGAACCAAAAAGCAACCTGCCAGGTTTTACCGAAGAGCGTGAAACCCCAGGCAACCAAAAGACCCGAAAGCGCGCCACCAACGTTATGTGCGGTATTCCAGAGAGAAACCTTAGACCCGCGCTCGCTCGTTGAGAACCAGTTCACGAGCACGCGGCCTGAGGGCGGCCACCCCATACCCTGGAAGATACCGTTGAAGACCATAATGGCGGCCATGGTGGATGCGATTGCGGCCCCGTATCCTGCAGCTGCCGCACCGGATCCCATGTACCCGGCGATAGCGAGCAGAACGTTTGCAATACCAGAAAGTACTAATCCTATGGGGAGGAATAACCGCGCATTAGAGCGGTCAGAAATCATAGCGGTAAAGAATTTGCTGAAACCATAGGCTAAAAGCAATGCCGTAGAAAGCGCACCAATAGCCGCATTACTAAAAACCGAGCTCATGAGTCAGAATCGGTGTAACAAGCGGAACGTTATTGCGAATCAGATAAAACGTTGCGTACCCGATAAAAAAATACCCATAAAAAAACCTGAAAAACGTAGGCGTGGGTACTTCGATGCGACCTCTGCTGTGTTCAGTTGAGGTTTTTGCTGTCGGGATAGCAAGCCAGCGGGGTACAGAACCCTTCTTCTTTGGAGAATCTGTAGTAGTCATGCTCGCATTTTTAGGAATAGATACCTATAGAAATAGTAATTTTAAGAGCATATGTACAGGTTACTTAAACTAGAAGTGAACATATGTTCAGAATGATTATTCTGTGAATAACAATTTTAGGCTGTCAAAACAGTAAATTTTTTATTTATGTGAGATAGGACTATGTCTTAGGGAACATAGATGCCTATGTTGGATGCGCATACCCTCTATAGTAACCGCGAGCAGGTAGGATTTTTGCCGATAAGGTAGGATTTTTCCTACCTGTTCGGATCAAAAACCACCTGCTCGCGGAATTATTTTTTTGCGAATGAGGCACAAGAAACGCCGCTTTATTCACGCACTTTATAGGGGTAGGGGAGAGGCCCCAAGCCAGAGACTACAGGCTCGCCCGAACCTTCTTCGCGGCGGACACCACGTTCTTGAGCGTCCTCTTCGTCTCCTCGTAGTCGCGGGTCTTCAAACCGCAATCCGGGTTAACCCACAGGTCAGAGATGGTTCCGTACCCAATCGCGGCACGGATCAGCTCCTCAACCTCGGACTGCGAAGGCACACGCGGCGAGTGAATATCCCACACGCCCGGGCCCAGCCCCGAAACATAGCTTTCGGGAATATCCGCCAGCAGCTCCATATGCGAGCGCGCCGCCTCAATACTGGTCACATCCGCATTCAGGGCATTAATCGAATCAATAATCTCGTTGAACTCCGAGTAGCACAGGTGGGTGTGAACTTGAGTTTTATCCTCGACCGCGCTCGTCGCCAGGCGGAACGCATTCACCGACCACTTCAGGTACGCGGGCTGCTCATCACGGCGCAGCGGCAAAAGCTCACGCAGTGCCGGTTCATCCACCTGAATAATGCGTATGCCCGCCTCTTCCAAATCGGCGATTTCGTCGGCGAGCGCCAATGCAACCTGATTCGCGGTTTCCTCGCGCGGCTGGTCATCACGCACGAACGACCAGGCCAGAATAGTCACCGGGCCGGTCAGCATGCCCTTGACGGGACGATCGGTGAGGGACTGGGCGTAGGAAATCCAGGGCACGGTCACGGCCTCGCCGCGCAGCCCTTCACCTGAGCGTTTCACATCGCCGAACAGCACCGATGGGCGGGTGCAGCGTGAACCGTAGGACTGCACCCAGCCGTGCTTCGTCGTGGCGAAACCATCGAAATTCTCGGCGAAGTACTGCACCATGTCGTTACGTTCGGCCTCGCCGTGCACGAGCACATCTAGGCCCAAATCTTCCTGGAGTTTAATAACTGAGGCGATCTCTTCACGCAGGAACTCATCAAGCTGCTGCTGCGTGATTTTACCGGCACGTGCCTCTGCACGATGGCGGCGAATATCGCCGGTCTGCGGGAACGAACCAATGGTCGTGGTCGGCAGCTTCGGCAGATTCAGATCGGCTTGGGCATCCCGGCGGATTTTCAGTTCAGGGCGCTCAAAATCCTGCGGTTTCACGGATGCGGCACGCTCACGGATTGCCGCATTATGCTTACGCGGATCCGCTGTGAAACGTGCTAGCGCTTCGTCGGCGGTCTTCAACTCTGCCTCAACCGCAGACTCACCGTCGGCAAGACCGCGGGCAAGAGTCACGATCTCGGCGACTTTCTGGTCGGCAAAAGCCAAACCGTCTACGGGCACATCGGCGGGGTCTTCAAGGTCAAGATCGTGCGGCACATGCTGCAGCGAGGTTGAGGATGCAACCGCCACCGCACCGCCGTTAATGTTCTGGAGTGCGTGCAGGAGCGCTCGCAGGTCGGCGCGCCAAATATTGCGCCCGTTAATGGCACCTGCCACCAGGGTTACGCCGGAGTCTTTGAAGGCGGTCAGCGCCTCGGCATCGTAGAGCGTGGAAACCAGATCGAGATGCAGCGCCTCAATACCGGTGTCTAACAGTGCGGGCAGGTTCTCGCGCAGATTGCCGTAGGGGCTTGTCACCAGGATTGCGGGGCGGTTCGTTTCGGCTGCCAACGCGGTGTAAGTTTCACGCGCCAATTCGGCGATTTTGGCGTTGGGAATGTCGCGGTCCACGGTCAGGCCGGGTTCGTCGAGCTGCACCCACTGCACGCCGCGCTCCGCCAGCTCGGCGAGCACTGCTGGTAGGCTTTCACGAAATCGTCCAGGCGATCCAGCGGTGTGAACCCTTCGGGCGAACTCTGTTCGGCTTTTGCCCCGAGAAGCAGGGTGAGCGGGCCGACCAGCTGCGGGCGCACCGTCACCCCATGTTCCTTGGCGACTTCAAGCTGCTCGTCAATAGCCTCAAGATTCAGCTTGATCTCGGTATCCGGACCGATCTCGGGCACCAAGTAGTGGTAGTTCGTATCGAACCATTTCGTCATCTCCAGCGGAGGCAGCGTCTCGGTGCCGCGTGCTAGAGCAAAGTATCCAGGCAGATCGAGCAGGCCGCGCGCATCCTTGGCGTCGGCAAGACGCTTGGGCACGAGGGTGAAAAGGCGCACGGCGTCGAGCACCTGATCGTAGTACGAGAAAGTCGCCGGAATAGACGAATCGGTTGCGCTAAGACCGCGCTCGATCACACGGTCATAGTAGGTGCGCTGCACATCTGCGGCCGCCTGGCGCAGTTCATCCTGCGTGATTTTGCCTTTCCAGAACGCTTCCTGTGCTTTTTTCAGCTCGCGGAAACGGCCCACGCGGGGGTAACCGACGATGGTTGCTGCGGGGAATGGGGTGTGGGTCATCCTAGTTCCTTACTGTGGGAGGGTGTCAAATAAAAGGGGAGTTTAGAGGTATTGAAGATCGCTTAAGGGGAGTTTGAAACGGTTCGAGTAGCGCGGAACGTCGAGTTCTTCGAGGACGTCCAGCACAGCCTCATGCTCGTTAAATGTGAAGAAATGCAGGCCGGGGGCGCCAGCATCAAGCACCTTGCGGCATTGGTCGAGTGCATGTTCCACGCCGATGCGGTGCAGCTCGCGCGAATCGCTCGCGGTTTCTAGGCGATGCGCCAGCTCGCGCGGTACTTCAAGTCCGGCAAGCTCGCACAGCTTCGTCAGCCGAGTCAGCGAGGTAACGGGCATAATACCGGGAATAATGGGCATCTCCACCCCGGCAAGGCGCGCAGCATCCACCAACCCCGAATAGCGCTCGGTCTCAAAGAAAACCTGGGTGATGGCGAAATCCGCCCCGGCACGCTGTTTTGAAAGCAGAATCTCAATGTCTTGAAGAAGCGAGGAAGACTCGGGGTGCTTATGCGGGTACGCCGCAACCCCAATCGACACCTTCCCCGCAGCAAGATGCGCGAAATCCTCACGTTCCACCCTGCGAATCAGCTCCACCAGGTAGCGGGCAAAAGGCAGCTCAAGCGGGCACGTGTTTTCGGGTGGAATATCGCCGCGCAGCGCCAGAAACCCGCGTACTCCAAGCCCCAGAATCAGACGAACCGAGCGTTCCAAATCAGCCACGGAATGCCCCACGCAGATTAGATGCGCCAGCGGATTCAGCGAGGTTTCATGTACCAGGTGATCGAGTAGAGCCAGCGTCTTTTGGCGGCGCTGCGCATCGCCCGAATAGGTGACGGAAACGTAATCCGGGTTGGTTTGCTCAAGCTCGGTAATGGTTTTGAGCAGGGAATCGCAGCTTGCGTGCGACCGTGGCGGATACAGCTCGTAAGAAAGAGCCGGGTGAACTGTCGTCATTTTCATTCCTCCGTGTTCACCCGATAGAAGCGTGCCCGAAGGTACGCCGAATCTTAGCAAGACGCGAAGGGAATTCACTTCTATCGGTTCTGGCGGGAGCACCTTGTCCATCCACCTAACGGGTGGAGGCTGGCGAGGTTGCTGCGACGTCTAAGAGCCAGATCTCTCGGTCGCTCTGGATAGATAACGTTCCTATTCTAGGCAGGATGCGCGGTGCCAGCAAGAATATGTCGGCACATGTCGTCGCACGGTCATAACCGCTTAATATTGTGGGATGCGGCGAAACAATACGTCATACGGGTTCGCGGCAGGTCGGACTAGCGCGTTGAAACCTCCACCTGATTTGGCCGCGAGTTTAGCCGCGAGCAGATAATATGTCGACGAGCAGATAGCGGAATGTTATCTGCTCGTCACAAAACTATCTGCTCGCAGAAGAATTGCAGAGCGCCGTGAACGTCATGTTGCGACCACGTCCTGTCAAACACGGTAGAGTAAACGTATGGAACGCATCGAATCTCCCGCATATGCACGCCTGGGTAACTCCGGGCTGGTCGTGCCCTCCGTCGGTATCGGCTGCAACAACCTGGGACGCCCCGGCACCCCCACTCAAACTCAGGAAGGCACCAACGCCGTTATCGCCGCCGCAGTTGAGGCGGGCATCGGCTTCTTCGATATTGCTGACCTGTACGGTGCCGAGCCCGGGCTTTCAGAAACCATGTTCGGTACCGCGATGCGCGAACTCAACCTCAACCGCGATGACCTGATCATCGTCACCAAATTTGGGCTTCCCACCGGTACCCTCAACGGCAACGATTGGGATGCGCGCGGCTCACGCCGATACATCATGCGTGCCGTCGAAGGTTCACTGCGCCGCCTGGGAACCGAGTACATTGACCTGTATTTCTACCACAGCCCCGACCAGAACACCCCGCTGGAAGAGACCCTGTCTGCTCTCGACACGCTCGTGACCAGCGGAAAGGTGCGTTACCTGGGGCACTCCAACTTTGCGGGGTGGCAGCTTGCCCACGCCGAGCACCTCGCCCGCGAGCTCGGCACTGAGCGGTTTATTGCCGCCGAAAACCACTACAACCTGCTGGACCGCCGTGCCGAACTCGAAATTCTTCCCGCCGCCCGCCACTTCGGGCTCGGGGTTCTCCCGTATTTCCCGCTCGCCAATGGGCTTTTGACCGGAAATACCGCCGCGACAGCATCCCTGCAGGGTCACGTCTGTCGCACTCCAAAGCGCAGGTACTCGCGCAAGCCGATTGGGAACAACTCGATGCCTACCACGAATTTTGCGCCGATCTGGGGATCTCTGAGGTTCAAGCCTCCATCTCTTGGCTCAAACAGCAGAATCCCGTCGCCAGCGTGATTGCCGGGGCAACCACCCCCGAACAAGTACACGCAAACGCGCAGGCCGCAAGCGTGCGTTTCAATGATGAAGAACTGGCGCGGCTCAACGAGATTTTCCCAGCGCCCGAAAGCATCGCGCTTTTCTGAGCAGCCGTGAATATAGCCAGCTGGAAATATAACTAATCGGGAATATACCCAAGCCAGCAAGCGTTTAAGACTGTGCAGTCTCTCAACCTGTGCCGTACAAGACCCGCATGAAAGATAAAAATACCCGCATGAGCATTACCACCGAGCCGCCGAACCGCGCCAGTGCACTACCCCCGCTCGGGCAGGGCGCGCACACCCGCCGCCTAGGGGTTATCGCGCTGGTGGCAACCTTCGGCGGGCTCCTCTTTGGGTACGACACCGGCGTTATCAACGGTGCCCTCGACCCCATGAGCCGCGAACTCGGCATGGACAACACCATTCAAGGCTGGGTCACAGGTTCCCTCGCCTTCGCTGCCGCCCTCGGAGCCATGGTCACCGGGCGCATCTCAGATGCCATCGGGCGACGCAAAACCATCATCGGACTCTCAATCCTCTTCATCGCGGGCGCGCTCGCATGCGTCTTCACTCCCAGCATTGCTGTACTGTTGATGGGCCGTACGATGCTCGGGCTCGCAGTGGGAGGCGCATCCGCAGTTGTGCCTGTATTCCTCGCCGAACTTGCACCCTACGAAATTCGCGGATCACTCTCCGGGCGTAACGAACTCATGGTCGTCGGAGGGCAGCTAGCCGCATTCATCGTGAATGCCATCATCGGCAACCTCTGGGGCGAACACGATAGCGTATGGCGGTGGATGTTCGCCGTCTGCGCCCTGCCTGCGCTCGCGCTTTTCATCGGTATGCTGCGCATGCCCGAATCCCCACGCTGGCTTATCGCGCAGGGGCGCACCGAGGATGCGCGCGCCATTATGCGGCGCATCCGCCCCGCCGAACGTGCTGATGCCGAAATTGCGGACATCGCGCGTTCACTTGAGGAAACCCGCACCCAAATCGGCGCGGAGACTAGGGGAAGCACGGGTAAAATCCTGCGTGAAAAATGGTTTGTGCGGATTCTATTGGTCGGTATTTTGGTGGGTGCCGGGCAGCAGCTCACCGGTATTAACTCGATCATGTACTACGGCATTAAGGTGCTTAAAGAGGCCGGGTTTGACGAGGGTTCGGCGCTTATTGCGAATATCGCGCCGGGCGCTATCGCCGTGGTCGGCTCAATCTTTTCGCTGCGCATGATGGAACGCGTGAACCGCCGCACGATGGTGATCGCTGGGTATTCGCTGACCGCGTTTTTCCACCTGCTGATCGGGGTAGCGTCTATGCTCCTGCCGGAGGGCAGCCCCGCGCGTCCCTATATTATTCTGGCGCTTGTGGTCGGGTTCGTGGGGTCGATGCAGACCTGCCTGAACGTTTCGACGTGGGTGCTGATGAGCGAGCTGTTCCCACTTCGGGTGCGCGCGGTCGGCATGGGCCTTTCCGCATTTTGCGGCTGGATGATGAACGGCATGCTGTCCCTCGTATTCCCGGTTATTTTGGGTGCGCTGGGACTGACCGGCTCATTCTTCGGGTTCATGGTGGTGAACGTGCTGATCGCCGTGCTCATGTGGCGTAACCTGCCCGAGACCCGCGGCAAAACCCTGGAAGACGTGGAGGCGGGCGTTATCTCGGGCGCCGCCTATCCGTTTGCGGCTACTCGGTAGACGCGAGGCTTCGCTAGGACGCGAGCAGGTAGGATTTTCCGACCTGCTCGTACCGAAAACCACCTGCTCACGGAAGAATAAGACTGCTGGATGCTCTGCAGACCCACTCAGCAAAGGCATTCCTATCCTGCGGGGGCGCGGGTTAAGTGATAGTGTCAAATATGTTATAACTATCCTTCGGTTGTGGTGCCGTCGCGCGATATTCCCGCTGCCGACTCCACGGATAGCGCACGGTCGCGCATACTTGACGGCACCCGCATACCTGTGACTTTTAGAAGGCAGAAAGTCGTGGCAGACAACGTAGAAAATGATTGGGATTTGCGCAGCGAAAAGGTTCAGAAGAACCAGGTAGCCGCTTATGACGAGATGCGCCGCCGCTGTCCCGTAGCGCACGACGAGTTCATGGGCTACTCCGTGTTCAAGAACGCTGATGTGCAGCATGTGCTCGATCATCCCGAAATTTACTCGAATGTTGTCTCGACTAGGCACATCGCCGTGCCGAACGGTATGGATGCGCCCGAACATACAACGTTCCGCGCTGTGAACGACAAATACTTCACCCCCGAACGCTTGAGGGAATTCGAGCCGAAAATTCGTGAGGTCGTCAAGAACCTGGTGGCTGATCTGCCGCGCGGCACCGAGGTTAATGTGATGGATGGGTTCGCACAGGCTTATGCGATGCGTATTCAGAATGCGTTCATGGGCTGGCCCGCGAGCCTTGAGAAGCCGCTGATCGAGTGGATTGAGAAGAACCGCGAGGCTACGCTGCGCCGCGACCGTGAACAGATCGGCAAGGTCGCCCTTGAATTTGACACTATATTCGTGAGCTTCTGGATGCGCGCCGCGAGCAGGCTGCCGCCGGTAACCCGCAGGATGTGACCGCCGAGCTGCTGACCGACACCGTGCAGCTGCCCGGTCAGGAGCCGCGCACCATGACTGATGAAGAGATTGTGAGCCTGATTCGTAACTGGACGGTGGGGGAGCTTTCGACCGTTTCGGCGTGCGCCGGGATTATTGTGAATTTTTTGGCTCGCAACCCGCAGGAGCAAGCGCGGCTGCGTGAGTCACTGGGGGGAGGGGTATGCGGAGATCGCCGCAGCGGTTGAGGAGATTATGCGCCTTGAAGACCCGCTGGTGACGAACCGCCGCGTGACTACCAAGGATACCGTGCTGGGCGGGCGTACTATTCCGGCTAATTCGCGGGTGACGATTAACTGGTCGAGTGCCAACCGTGACGAGGACGCGTTCGAGGATGCGCTCGCCTATAACCCACATCGTGACCAATCCCGCAACCTGGTGTATGGCGACGGTATTCACGTCTGCCCGGGTGCGCCGCTGGCTCGCTTGGAGCTGCGCCTGCTCATGGAGGAGCTACTGAAAGCGACCGAGAGCATTGTTCCAGGCGACGAGTCTGACGTGCCCGCCACCGAGAACGCCACCTACCCGATCTCAGGTTACTCGACGGTCCGGGTGGTGTTTGGGTAGATTTCGATGGGGTTGTGAGTAAGTAGGGGGAGAGGCAGGCAATGGTGCTAACCCCTTATATAGTTAGAATCTGGAAATGAGGAATGTTCCGATAGGTATGATTTTCTGCGCCTGTCGGGGCGTTCCTTTCTAAGACTGATTGCCTTTCCCACCAGGCTTCTACGTGTGTATTTATAAATTTTATGTTAGCTATATATCAAATATATTCTCAAATATAGTATTTTTATTTAGCATGTATATATAGTGCAGCTAAGATAGTTAATAGTTTCGTTACTGAAATAGTGGATGCGACACGATATGAGACAATTTTTGAAGATATTTTTGAAACCCTCAGGTTTGTGTACACTGTTCGTTTTTGGCTATTCAAACACTGTTATTAAAATTTAAATACATACCTTCAATTTTTATATTTCCCCGATGTGACAGGCTGAACGGAGAGTCGGTCACACTTAAATAATTTCACTAGTAAAATAATTATACCTATTGTTACCTATTTAAAATCTCTTAATCTTATTGAAACCTTGCCTTGAAATCCTCCCCTTGAAGCTGATACTTTAAAAGTCAGTTGCTACTATAGTGGTAGTGATAAAATTGATGAAATTAGTGCAATACTATCTTGGACTTCAAGATTAATAATTTTAAGTTAAGGAGGTTGATTATGTCTAAGGACATTACACTTTTTGATGAGATTGCTGAACAAGAGTTCAAAAATATTGGCGGGGGTTTACCTGACTACAAAAATTCAATACTTTTTGCCCCTGGTACAAACGACTTTGTCCTAATGCGAAAGGCATTGGCTGTAGCCGGTTATGAAATTAAATAAATATTGGATGGAATAATTAAACCCTTCTTATCAAAGAAAGGAGTCATTATGTTGCAAGACATCGCCCTTCTCAGCGAAATCGTTGAGCAAGATCTTGAAAATATTAATGGAGGTGCCGTTAGCATCACAAATACAATCGTGACCGCTCCTACTCCGCAATATCAGGTTCTACTCCAAAAAATAATTTCTGAGTTAGATCATAAGTAGTTATCACACGATACTTATAAATCATATAAATTTCATTATTTACAATCCTGCACTTCATCAGGAACTTATTACTCTATCTTCGAAAGGAAAGAATACTATGTCAAAGGATGTAACGCTTTTGGAAGAAGTTGCTGAGCAAGATCTCCATCAAGTTGTTGGTGGTACCGGATTTACTTTTCTTGCTCCAGATCCAGTAGGAAATCCCGTTAAAACAGCTGATATGTCGCCAGTGGCGACTATATACCAGTTCAGCAGCTAAATAACGTAATAACGAAGATCGTCTATTACTAGTTCCCTAGGGAACTAGTAATAGACGATCTTTCGATATGTTTAGATATGGAGGGTTATTCATTAGGTAGCCCCAACCATCCTTCACCACACGAAAAGAACAAGGACCCTTAATGCGATTTTTAGAACCACGAAGTAGTGTGGTAACGAGGGTCGGTACATGTATGCTGATAACAGCTGTGCGAGGGTCTCGTGTTCGGTGGATTATACATCTTAAACCTTGAAATATTAAGGTCCTTACTTTGTTGGATGTACCACATAAGTGTATACATCTATGCATTTTTGGTGTTTTACTATGGTTTATAGTACTGGAAAACTCTGTCATGGTATTTTCGTGTGCTGCAGGAAAGGAGCTCTATCCTAATATATAATACTTAGAACTTTTAGAATATTTAATGACTTTGTTATATATACGGGATATATGACATGGCATGGAGGAATTTTTTAAAAATATTTTAGAGGTCCCTTGTTTAGGATACGTTGTTCGATTCTTAAATATTTGAGCACTGTTATTAAGAATTGGAGGTATACCACTAATTTTTACTCTTCCTTGGTATGTCAACTTGAACGCCAGTTTTAAGCATGGTTTAAAATGCTTTGTAAGTAAATTACTTATACGATATACATTTATTGAGCTCACCTTAATTTTATTGAAAATCGTCCTTGAACTGCCACCCCAAGATTGATAAAGTTGAGTTATCAGCTAGATCTGAACCAAATTTGGTTATTTTTAATGGTTATATATCTTCACTAACTTTTATATAGTGTATATTTCCGTAAGGTCGACGGATCTGCGTGGAATAATAATAACCAATAATAACTAAAAATTAGGTCCATTATCTAGCTACAATTTGAAGGTAACTATGGTAGCCTGATAGTAGTTCTGCTTATGCAGGAATGGACATAAGGAGGTAAATCATGGCTAAGGATATTACTCTTTTGGAAGAGATTGCGGAGCAAGATTTTCATCAGGTAGTTGGTGGTACCGGACTTACTCTGACTGCTCCCACCACACTTACTATGCCTGTATACAGTTGGTACAGGGGAAACCAGGGTGTAGTTTGTACGGTCACTAAAGAATGTGGTTCTATTAGTGGTTGTTAAAATTTAGATCAAACTTTGCGTTAATTAATATACGAAAGGAATCATCTTGAAAGATATTACTCTTTTGGAAGAGATCGCTGAACAGGATCTTGCTCAGGCAAGTGGTGGAACAGTGATTGGTCCTAATACAAATCAGATTATTACGACGCGACAGCTGATTAGTAAGAATCACCCTGTACTTTGTGGAATCTGGTAGTTAGAGATATTAAATATATCTAACTGTCTATTGTCCGTGTGCTGGTTATTGAGAAATTTTATTCAGGGATTTTTATTAGCTTTCGATGGATATATGGACATGTTATTTGTGTAAAAATATGACTACCTGACTAGTTGGAATATTAAGAAATTGGAGGGATATAGTGCAAGATTTAACTCTTTTTGACGAAATTACCGAACAAGAACTTGAAAGTATTGGTGGTGGTGATGCTAATTCCATAAATTTAATAATTACTGCCCCTAGCACTGGTGCTCTAATCCGGTTGCAAAAAATATTTTCCAGGATCGGTGATGAAAATAAATAAGTAGTACAAAGTTTATATAGCATACAACTTAAGTATGTTAACATTTAGAGAGGGTTATCCATTAGGGAAAACTTCCCTAATGGATAACCCTCTATATCCAAATAAAAATGGCAGTAATTTTATGTAGGATTTTAGCCATACTCTTGGATATAAGAACAGATTCTATGGACCGTCAAAGGGTGTTATGTCGGTTTGGTAGCTAGTTGATGCTATGTTCGGAGAATGTTGCTCATTAGGTAACCTCAAACAACTTTCTCTCTAAGCCGATTCGTAGATACTTATGCCTTTGGGGTATTGCTGGAGCAGGGAAATCAGCTCGGGTATTATGGGAAATATATTCTAATAAATCTTGAGGAGTCTGCAGAATGCTATTGACAAGATATGTTAACTTAGCCTGTAGCGCACTCAGTGAACCTAATGGTAGTTGATTCATCTTCACCTCTCTATTTTCGTGATTGTTCTTCTATGGTTTTTGTCAGTACTGTTCCAGGTGTTTGTTTTTATACTGTTCCGCCTCGGTCTCGAAGCATCGCGGATAACAAGTTTATCCTTTTACGGGCTAAGGCCATGACTGCTTGCCAGCGTTGTTTTTCTCACGTTCGTTCACGGTCTTAGTCAGCATGTGATATAGGATCGGTTTTGATGGAGGGTATATGTCGGTAAGAAAAAAATCGTTTGTTGGGCTTATCTCCATGTTGGTAGGGGTGAGTGTTTAGACTGGAAGTGCCGGATTTAAAGTCCACTGGTGATGAGCGTGCGTGAGGCAAGGTGCGATGCATCGGTAAAGTCTTTATCCACAACATTAGTTTGTACCCGAGCGCTGGTACGTGGACCCATACCGGGCGTGAACTATATAATTTTAGTTGCCGAGTGCAGAGAAAGTCTGTTCACGTAGGGTAATAAGAATTTGGTTGGTGAGTTTGACTGATAACCTGGGTGCATGCTTTTCAGCCTTGACTTATATACTGCTGGCAACAGTTTATGATCCCCATAATTTCTAGCTAAGAATTCCTTTGTAATTTTTGGTTTAGATACGGCAAGATAGCCTTCAGGTTCATTTTCAGGGTAATTTTGTGGTGCCTGCTATTGGAATAGTCTATATCTAATGTAGTAGGTAACGACCTCTATATATAAATTTTTGATAACTGTTTTGATTAGCTTTATTGTATATATGCTTTAGGGATAGGGTAATTTTTGTAGTTTAGGTGGATGCTGAGGAACTGTCAAAGATATATATTCGGAGATCAACTATAGAATTTCATATAAAGAATCATAAATATATTTTATTATTTTACAAAAAAAGCAAAAGCCTATGTAAAATTTCCCATGGTTTTTTCTGAATATTTCACCTTTAAAATTCTAAAAATTATCTGCTTCATGGATCACTCGTGGGATTATAAGATGGGCATTGTGTCCCCTGTTTATAAAGGGGAGAAGTGGCGAGTGGAGATTTTTAAATCATATTCAATAAATCTTAAAACACAGTACAACTCTTATATGTATAAGTATCCATAGTTCTAATTTTACTTACCTGGCTCTTGAACTGCTGACCTGTTGTTGTTACAGTAGAAAAATCCGGTAAGTAGTATAGAGTATAACGACTAGTTATTTACTGATAGACTACAGTGTAATTGACCAATAAAGCAGGTGGTGTCAAAAGGTGAGTACAAAGAATAAGAAGAGCAATTCTTTAGCTATCTGGCTTTTTGCAGGAGCGGTTTTTGTACTAACTCTTCCGCGAATAGGTGATGGCCGTATGCTACCGATAGATTTAGGAATATCTACTGGTATAGGGATTATCCTGATACTGTTGGGGTTCTGGGCACTTTTTCGTGGTAATTAATTGACCTAAATAAAAATGCGTTGTTGGTGAAATTGTATATTTAGATTACCGGATTCAAGTAAGAGATTGAGGAGGATACTTAAATGTCTAACCCGAAAGATGTCCTGACTGAGCAGGAGTTGGATCACCTGGTAGAGCTTGATATGGCAGCTCAGGAAGATTCAGTAGCTGCTGGCACTCCGGCAATTGTTTCTGCTGTTACCGCTGTAACTGCGTTGGCAACAACTAGTGGTCTATGTCCGAGTTGGGCATGTACTACTCAGTGCCAAGGTCAGTAGAGCATAAATTAAAAGCTCGGGGTTTAACTATAGTATTAAAGGTAGTTAGATCCCGAGCTCCTAATATCTCTAGAAATTTTTGAATCAAGCTTATGGAGGATGATCAAAAATGCGTATGTTTATTGAAAATGATGTAGATGCGCTTAATCAAGAAATTATAGACTATCTCCATTCTTTAGATAATATTATTACATTTGATATAGAAAGCATTGCTGAGAGTGTCAGTAAGTTTTATCGTTCTGAACTTATAGCAATTTCAGCAAGGTCCCAAGCATTATTCGAAAATAACACCTTCCACTCTATTGAAGAATTCCAAAGTTACTATCCAGAACTTAACCGTATTATTCGTACAAGGCGGCGTAATATATTTTCCCTGCTGAAATCTGTAGTAAAAAAATATATTCAGGATAGGCCTTATCTCGAGAGGGCTGGTTTCCCAGCAGGAAGTTACATAAAGGGGTTTGTAATTTCAGATGGAGACTCTCACAGAATGGGGCAGCGCGTATGTTTTATAAAAAATAATCTTGGGGAGCTAGTTTATAAGCCTAGGTCTATGGCGATTGATTGTGTAGTTTTTAATTTAGCATCTATCGTGAATAAGAAAGCTGTGCAAAGTATATCCATAGATATTCCTAAATCTGTAAACTATGGCTCATATGGTTGGCAGGAATTTATAGAATATTCTCCCGCAGAAGATCAAAATGAATTATCTAAATATTACCAATCACTTGGTTCTTTGACCGCATTTTTTGTTGGTCTTGGCGGTCATGATATGCATTATGAAAATCTCACCATTTCCCATGGTAAAGCTATTCCTCTTGACTTGGAGACAGCCTTTGGTACCCGACGACAAGCGCAGCGGTTAGGGGAATTGTCCGGATTGTTAGCAATGACCAATCTTTCTGCAAGCCTCGCAGGTGCTGGTACGTTGATTCTTCCACCGCTATTGCATGGTGAAAGGTTTGATATAGATATATCCCCCATTACAGATGGCATTCCTCAGAGGTCGAAAACTATAAAAGGTCTTTCTGTGAAAGAAAGTAATGACAATATAGATGTATCCATGCAGAATGCTGTAGTTACTAAAGTTACCCCATATATAGGTCCTTTAGGGCTAGATGATATACACCCTCGCTGGTATGTAGATATTTTTCATCAGGGTTATAAAGAGATGATTGCTTTACTTATTTCCTGCACTGAAGAGTTGGTAGATTTTTTAAATAAAGAAATCCCCAATATTTCTAATCGTTGTGTAATTCGGCCAACTGCGACTTATGCTGCATTTTTGGATACGTCATATCATCCTAAATATCTTGTCTCTAAACAGGAACGCGACAAATTATTTATGCGGCTTGGTCCTCCCCCAGGTGTTCCTGTAGAGATTGGTGAGCAAGCTCTTTTAGCGGAGCGGAAAGCATTGCTTGAAGGAGATATACCTTACTTTACGGATGATATCTTAGATATGTATATGCGAGAGTCTCAGTTGAAGGAAGAATCTAAGATAAAAGAAATAGAAGGTTTTTCTGTAGACCCCCAAACTCCATTATGTCGATTGGGGAAAGTTCAAGATGATGCTATACGATACCTCCACTACGGAGCATTTGCAGGTCTTGATGCTGAGGTCTGGAAAACTCGCGGTGATGATGAAATAGTGCCATTCTTTAACATAGAGCTTGGTGTGAGTTGGAAAGATGCACTTTGCAACCTTAAGAATCAAGCTCAGAATCTGGTTATCTATGATACCCAAAGTAACTCTGCCACTATGTTTATGCAGACTGTTGGGGCTGATAACCGTGTGCAGACTGTACCTTTAAATGGGACCTATTATGAAGGACAAGGAATTCTACTTCTTCTCGCGGAAGAATTATGGTCAAAGAATGAAATACCTCCAGAAATAGACATTGTGAAGGCACTTCTTGTGGGGCTTCTAGAGCCTTGGAACATATTTCTGGCGAGCCAGTTTCAGGATTTATCGGTGGGTTTTCTCGTTTACGATTGCTTTCTCTTGTCCGTCAATACATGGGAGATAAGTCAGCTGATAATTTAGAGGATAAAATTATTGAACATGCTAGTCAAGAAATAGGGCAACTAGGTAAAACAATAACAGGTGATGACCCTAAAATTGACTATGTAACAGGACTAGCTGGTGCTTTAGCTGTCTTAGGAACCTTGGGCTCTTCGCTATCAGATAGTGGTATTTTTCTCCGAGACCATCTGCATTCTATAGTTGCTGGATGCCTTGTGGAAGATAAACTGCAAGATATTAGTGGTATAGCACACGGTCCTCTCGGGCTTATGATTGGGCTGGTACTTGGTGGAAAACCTCTAGATCCTCATGAGGCTCAGGATATTCGTATTCGAATGCGGCGACAAGTTGAAGCTGAGCTTGCAAATGCTAAAAAAGAACCGCCTGCTATTCGACAAGCTTGGTGTTCGGGAATCCCTGGTATTGCTGAAGCGTTTGCCCGTGTATTAGAGTCTACAGGTGGCCTGGAAGACTGGGATCGGAAACTTATATTTGAACTGTTTGTGCAACTTAAACTTGATGTTGCATCACTTAACGGGCCAGTTGACATATCTTTATGTCACGGTATTGCGGGGGCTTTTTCAGCCTGGTGCAGAATTTCGCATTATATTTCGGAGCCACAAATTTTAGAGGATCTCAAGGAGGAAGTTACCCGTTTCCGGCAACGTTTACATGATGGTGAACTTGAAATAAGGGGCGGAACCCGTCATGCAACTTCAAGTCTCTGCACCATGTTAGGGATGAGTGGAGCTATTTTTGCTTTTGCACATATAGAGGATGGTCAAGACTTTCAAGACTTTAATATTCCTTTTGTTTTGTAGGAAGGATTATTGATAATGGGTAGCTATGTGCTGGAAATAATGATCCTGTTTCCAGCACACATGGATTGTATCCCTTTCCCAACTTATTTTTCTTCGAATACCCCAAATTTCAAGTTCTGTATTTGCAACGAAAGGAGGTCAACTCAGGGGTTCTCAGAACTATAAACTCAATACGATCCAGAACACCTTTTTGACCTGGAAAAGGGCATGCGGCAATTCTATGGGGGTTTGGTGTTTGGTTGGTTCCGGGTTAGGGTGCTGTCAGTAGGGTGGCGAACCGTTTTGGGGTCAGCCTCGGTTTATAGCGAGAAGACAATGGTTTCTGCCTGTGCGTATCCGGTGGTTGGTAGTTGATTTTACCACCATACCCTGGCAGGGTTGGAGATCGTTGTTTTTCGTGTGGATTCAAGAGCAGGGTCACATCTCTGATCGATAAATAAATCTACATGAAAACACTCATCTTAACTCTTGGAAATATATATTAAAGTTTTACTTGGAAATTTTTAAAAAACATGAAACTTTTTAAATCCAAAAAACGCAAAAAAATTTAGTGTAATTATGTTGAACTCAGTAGGTTGAATGTTGTAGAGTTGACAAGGAGGTGCACAGATAGGAAATACATTTTGGGTGACAAGAGAAGGCAAGAAATAATGCTTATTTTAATTTAACTAAATATTTTTTATATATTCTACATATGAATATGGCAGGTCATTCAATAGAAGCACTATTGAGTTTTTTTGATTTCTAACTGAACTGAGGAGGAAAAGTTATGCATCAGGACGTCACTCTTCTTGAGGAGCTTGCTGAGCAGGATCTCACCCAAACGAACGGTGGTACTACAGGTACCTATATGTTCTCTGTCAATATGGCAAGTTGGTACCTTGGTAATCAAGGTTGGGTTTGTACTGCTACTAAGGAATGTCAGCCAAACTGTAACCAATAAACATTGTTGAGCTTTTGTGGGCTCTAACCGATTAAGGAGGAAAAATTATGCATCAGGACGTCACTCTTCTTGAGGAGCTTGCCGAGCAGGATCTCACTCAGGCGAATGGTGGCACTGACCTCATTGGTGCATCTGTCTATGTTTCAGCAAGTTGGTACCTTGGTAATCAAGGTTGGGTTTGTACTGCTACTAAGGAATGTCAGCCAAACTGTAACCAATAAACATTGTTGAGCTTTTGTGGGCTCTAACCGATTAAGGAGGAAAAATTATGCATCAGGACGTCACTCTTCTTGAGGAGCTTGCCGAGCAGGATCTCACTCAGGCGAATGGTGGCACTGTTTCGGTGGCGGCGACCCTTGCTTACCATGCTTATAGTCATTACACTGGCAATAAAGGGATTCTTTGTACTGTTACGAAAGAATGTAATGGCGATTGCTAAGTTGCAAATCATATCAGATAATATTTTAGAGTCTTGACTCGAGTAGGTATTTGTTTTGTGCTGTGTGGGTTGTGTTTTTGTACTGCTGAATAGACATCATACCAGGGCATAGGCAATTACTAATTTTTAAGTGATACTCAGTGGGTTAGATTTTAAATTATTATTTGGATGGCTGTCGACTCCAGCATATTTGTTAGAGTCGGCAGCCTAATCTCTGGCTTATAAAGGTTGTCGGGAACTATGTTGCAAGAACTTTAGGTAATAATAAGCATATTAATGCTTTAAGGATGATATTAGGGAGAAATAAGTGATAGTTAAAAACCTGCTTCCGGAGTTGGATGAACAACAATTTAAAAAATTAGAGAGTAGTGTAGACTTAAAGGATCTTAATATCCAATTATCTGAAGATAACTGTCTTCTAGATGGTGATAAATGTGCGGCAAATTTAGGATTCTCTGAAGAGGTTTCCGATTGGGATTTATCTGCCGAGCCTGTAATGTTTTATAGGCTGTTTTTCTTAATTTTGGATCATAATTATCGGAAAATTAGTCGATGTGTAGATCGGCAGTTTTACATTGATAAGAAAAATGTATCTAGAGTAGCTGAAGAGCTTATGGGTGAACTGGTAAAACGTATATCTAATTTTTATCTTCGGCCATTGGTGGCTCATATCAAAAAGGTCTCTAAACTAGGACATTTGCAGGGTGCCACACCCGAAGAGCGGTACGAAGACTACTGCCGTCGCTGGCATAAAGACTTCCAAGAAGATTTTTATGCAAGTTACCCGCTGTTGCAGCATGTTCACACCACGATTGTAAATCAATTCTATACAGCGGTGACAGAGATCTTTGAGCGGGTTCAAACACATGAAGGCGATATACGCACCCTTTTAGGTATTCAAGATACAGGCCCGCTGGAACTAACCTCTCTCCTGTTAGCAGGTGATCACCATAACGGTGGGCGTACCGGCTGTGTGCTGGTATTCCAACAAGGAACCGTCGTATACAAACCGCGCAGTGTTGAAGGTGAGCAAGCATATTACAACATCATCCAGAAGCTCGCTGAGTATGGTGCCCCCGCCATGCATGCCGCCCGGGTAGCGGTCGGTAATGGGTACGGGTTCATGGAATTTATTGAACGGGAAGAAGTCGATTTCTCGTCAGAGGATTTCCTGGAGTCTTCCGGTCGACTTGCGGCCTTACTATACGCACTTCAGGGTAAGGACATGCATGAAGAGAATCTCATTCCTCGGGTAGAGGGACCTGTGCCTGTGGATCTTGAAACTATGTTACATCCAGTCCATATCGTGGCTGATAATGAGCCAGAGATCCCTGCTGACAGTGCTTTTTTATATAAGCTTCGGAGTATATCAACTAGTGCATTACTTCCTACTCGCCTAATGCGCAGCGACCCCTCACAAGGGTATGTAGATATAGGGTTTATTCAAGGTGAACAGGGTACGAATCCTTTTGCGGGAATGAGCGTTGATCGTCCATTCCGCGATGATGCCGTGGTTCGATTTGTACGGGAGTCAGCACCTGAAGATACTGGTAACAAAACGGAGCCTGATGAGTTAGAGCGGCAACGGAATTTACAGGCTGTTCGGGCTGGTGCTTTCGCTCGTGGCTTTGCTCAGATGTACCGGTGGATTTGTGAGAACTGTCAGGTCGTTTTGGAGATTGTCCGCGCCGAATGTGCGGGAATAACACTTCGTGTTGTTGTGCAGCCGACCATGTATTATGGGCAGCTATTGCGGATGCTGGGGAGTCCAGAAGCACTTGCTTCCGAGGATGTCTTTAGCACAATTGCTTTACGTGTGGCTGTATTTGGGCCAAACCGACCCATAGAAGTAATAACAGAAGAAGCAAAAACACTTTTAGACCTAAACATACCTTTCTTTATGCAGCATACAAACCACACAGAAATTTTTTCTTTAGAAGAAGGTAAGACAGGTCTTGAAACTAGGGTAAGTACCCTTGCGGAAGTTTTACATCATATAGAAAAGCTTGATGAGAATGATCTTGCGGAGCAGATTGATCAGATTTGGTCTGCTTTTGTATCTCCCTATCCAGCAGATGCTTTAGCAGACGATGTTGAGGGTCTTTTGCAAGATGAACAACAGAACCTGAAAGATAAAAAAATCCTGAGCAGGCGGATCGCTGATCTTTTGGTGGCAGGATTGCATCCAGGTGGCACTGAAGAAGCTCCATATACATTGGTGGCACCGACTCCAGGTACTCAGCAGCAGCATACAGGGGGGTGGGATACTGCCGTCTTAAATTCAGATTTTTATAGTGGCTATACTGGCGTTGCGTTGGCGTTAGCACAGATAGCGGGAGGGGAGAAAACTGGAAACGAAAAATACATTGCAGCTGTATACAAGATTTTGAATCCGGCCATGGATGCTATTTTTTCGGAAAATACTTCTTTGATGGCTCCTGAGGAAGTTCGGGATACCACATTCTATGGCGAACCCGGTATTGCTTTCGCCCTCGCTGGTGCTGCTGAGTACCTGAACGATCCTCAGTTGAAGGAAGCCGCGACCGTGTTGGGGAACCAGACCGCTGAACGCCTGGCGCAGGCGGAGCATCCGAGTCCGGATTATCTCACCGGGCAGGTCGGATCAGCAGCCCTACTGTTAGGGCATGATCTCACCGAGGATCGGCAGCAGGCACTGCTTCAGGTGTTGGATCGGCACGCCCAAGACATTATTGACGGTCGTGTTGATGAGGAGTGGTGGTCTCATAGCGGGTTCGCCCACGGTATTAGCGCCTCTATCTTCGCATTGAGCCGGTGGAATCAACAGATGCCTTCTCCGGAACGTGCTCAGCACGCGGTCAAGATTCTGCTGGAGCGCCTGCGCGAATTCGATAATGGGGAAAGCTGGGAATCACAGATCTCTGGGCAGGGTAGTCGGAATGGTGTGTGGTGCCACGGTACTGCAGGTATTTCCTAGCCCTGGCAGCGGTACAGGTGTGGATGCCCGAGTTATCTACCCGTGCCGATCTTGAGCGTGCTGTACACCATGCCCTGCATGAGGGGATCGGTCGGAACCTGACCTATTGTCATGGTGATTTAGGTACTCTGGATATCCTAGAATGGGTCGTCAATCATGTTCCCGATCTCCCGGACGCCGAGAAAATTCGGGATATTCTTAAGAACGGGTATAGTGCCTCCCTGCTGCAGGAAACCCTAGAAGATAAATCTGTGCGCTACTCTTTGACCCCTTCGTATATGGTGGGTACCTCCGGTGTGCTATCTTGGCTGACTCGCCGTATCAGTGGTACCCGGTTGTATACTCCGATTATTCCCGATTCCACCGAAGCATAAGGCATCAAGTAATGGCTTTTCCTGCTGTTTTGCAGACCGCCCAAACCGAGTGCGGCCTGGGCGTGAGCGCCTCCATCCTGCAGCATTATGGGCGCTATCAGACAGTCTCAGACTTACGTCTGGCTATGGAACCCGGTCGTGAAGGGCTGAACCTATTGCAGGTGAGCAACCTTCTCACGGACGAGGGTATGGAGGTTGGTGCCTATCGGGCAGGCTCGTTGGAGCAACTTCGGGATATCGGCAAGCCGGTGATTCTGCACTGGAATAATTCGCATTATGTGGTGCTGGTGCGGATGCGTCATGACCGGGTACAGATTATGGATCCTGGGCAGGGTTTACGAACGATTAGTCTTGAGGAGGCTGAGAGTTCCTTCTCCGGCAGCGTGCTGGTGCCGACTCCGCGGGATGATTTCGAGAAAAAATCCCGGAACGTTTTCAAAGACTGGCAGTTCCATACGTTCTTTACGAAGCAGATGTTCGGTCAGTATGCGCTTTTCATCCTGTTACTTGCGATCACCTATAGCGTGACCTTTGCGGTGCCGATGGTGATTCAGCATGTGGTGGATGCTCAGCTGAAGGGCGAAAAGAATGTTGTGGTTGGCATCACCGCCGGTGTCATTGCCGGTATTGTCGGGTATTACTTAGTATCGATTGCGCGTGCCGCAACGTTGGCGAGTATCGTCTCGTCTATCGGGTATAAGCTTCTGGGAGATCTTTTTGCTAGACTTCTCAAGTTGCCGCTGACGTATTTTGCGCTCCGTTCGCCGGGGGATATTCTCTACCGGTTGGCGAGCGTGAATATTCTGCGCGACTTCCTGTCGTCGAACCTGACCGAGTTCGTCATCAATATCGGCACGATGATCGTGATCCTTATCTTTATTGCCCAGCAGTCCGGTGAGGTTCTACTCATTACCTGCGGGGTTCTGTCCGTGCTGGTCGTGATTTGGATTGTAACGGCGCGTCCCACCTCTCAGGCGCTCGATGCGGAATATTCGCATGCTTCTGAAACTCAGGTGATTGAGCTTGATGCTATTAACACTGTAGCGACGATGAAGATGACAGGCTCGGCGACCTCGACCTTTGGTAAGTGGCGTGAGACGTATCTGCGGTCGTTGGCGTCGATGCGGCGGCGTATGGTGTTACAGCAGGGCGTGTTGGGTTCTGCCGCAGCCGTGGTGCAGCTGGGAGGTCCGCTTATTCTATTGCTGTCTTCGCTGCCGCTGGTTAATAACGGAACGCTGACTCTGGGACAGGCTATTGCGACCGAGGGTATTTCCGCGCTGTTGTTTTCTTCAATCTCTTCGGTGATGTTTGGCATTATGAATATCGCGGCGGTGGATCGTGCCGTTGCGCGTATTACCGATATTCAGCGATACGAACCCGAACAGGACGAAGGAACCGTCACGGATGTAATCGACAGCGATATCGAACTAGACAATGTCAGTTTCACGTATCCGGGTGGTATGGCTCCGGTCCTCTCGGAGGTGTCTCTAGCGGTGCCAGAGGAGCAGGATATCGCGATCGTCGGTTCCTCCGGGTCTGGTAAGAGCACGCTTGCTATGTTGTTGTGCTCGCTGTACACCCCGGTTTCGGGTGCTATTCGTGTGGGCGGAATCGATATTCGTGATTACTCGCTGGATGCTCTGCGTTCCCATATTGGGTATGTGCCTCAACAGTTGCAAACCAGGACGGGAAGTCTCTACGATAACCTCACGGCGGGTCTGGACGACGGGCGTAGCCGTGAGGAGATCGAAGCCAATATCTACGCTATGGGCATCCTGGATTTGTGAAGGATCTACCGCTGGGGTTCGACACGATTATGGCTAACGGGGGCGAGAACTTCTCGGGCGGTCAGCGTCAACGCATCGCGATTGCTACGGCCCTGCTGCGGTACCCACGGATTTTAGTGCTGGACGAGGCGACCAGTGCTCTAGATACCACAACCGAGCGGCAGGTGACGGAACTCATCGCGCAGTATCAGTGCACGAAGGTCGTGGTGGCGCATAGGCTCTCGACAATTCGCAATGCCCAGCAGATCGTGGTCATGGAACACGGACGTGTGATGCAGGTCGGTTCCCATGAGGAGCTGATCTCGGTGGATGGCCGGTACCGGGATTTGTACCACCAAGAAGAGAAAAGCAGCCGTGAGGAGTATATATGAAAACTGTTGTCGTTATGAGCGCTCTTGATGATGCTCAGCGCCGGAACATGCCTAGCTTCGAGGTGCCTATCCACGGAACGACGTTGCCGTTCGCGCTTGTGGAGGTTCCACAACCCGAATTTGACGAGAGCGCACCTGAAAACGCCCAGCAGGTATTGGTGCGGATGGAAGCATTCTCCTGTAACTACCGAGATGCGGGTATCCTCTTCATGAGCTATGGTGCTCTTCGTTCCCTGGAGAAACCTGGATTCATGCATTTCGGGTCAGACTTTGTAGGGATTGTAGAAGCCGTAGGCTCAGAAGTTACGGCAGTAAAGCCCGGTCAGCGCGTTATGCCTGATTCATCGTATCCTCAAGACCGCGAGCCCGTTGCGGGGGACGGTATACCCACCAATAAGGCTGGCCGCGGGTGGTTGGTACTCCCCGAATCTAAGTTATGTCCGGTGCCTGACAATCTTGACCCTGTCGAGGCCGCAGCTTTGGGCATCAACGCTCAAACGGCGGCGAGTATGCTTCGCCGTGCCGGTGTTAAAGCAGGCTCTCGGCTCCTCATCACAGCGGGAAAGTCCAACACCAGCCTGTGCGTTGCCGGTCTGGCGGCAGCGATAGGGGCAGAATGTACTGTTTTATCAACAAGTCCCTGGAGCGAGGAAGAACTTGACGCCGTAGAGTGCCCGAACATCGTGCCAGTGGATAGGAATTCGAAGCCTTTTAGTAGTGAACCTCTAGAGGCTCTTGCCGCTCGGGAGGAAAGCTATGACGCTATTATCGATCCGTTTCGACCTCTATTTCATGCAGGTAATGCCCTATCTTGCCCACGGGGGAACATACGTCACTTGCGGCCTGAAAAACCAACATCAGGCCCAGACCACCACTGTTGATCTTGAAGCTCAGGTACCTGCACCTGATCTTTTCGATGTGCTGGCTTCAGCTATGATCGGAAATAAATCTATCGTCGGTAATTGCATTGGACTGTGGAACGATCTTGAGACTGCCCTAGAGGCGGTAGCGGCGGGAAAGTTCCATCCAGTGATAGATTCGGTGTATTCCCCAGATCAGGCAGAGGAGTTCCTGCGGCGTAGCTTCGGGGCAGAACCAC
>BNJV01002504.1_pt1 | contig 100671 bp, 167 predicted proteins | sample 8540591 | NCBI WGS metagenome assembly BNJV01 (sample SAMD00202457, study PRJDB9452) | human saliva metagenome | host: Homo sapiens
GGAAGTTGGCTGCATATATAACCATTGATCTGTCCTGCAAGGCTATGAACAAAATAGTGAACCTGAGTTGTTGGGAACTCAACACGGCTCGAGAGAGGGCGCCCCTTGACACCTGACCCCTCACTGACCGCTTCTTGTGGTGAAGAGCTGTGGGGATGGACGTCTCTCGACGTTCATCGAGAATGATGGCACACCGTGCCAGAGCAGATTCGTGAATGAGACGGTCGATACCGCTGCAGCCAGCAATGAGTAGGAAGCACGGAAGATGAGGAAGATAAGGTAGACAGACATCTATTTGAATATAATAGTGACTACTCACATACCTGAGTGTTTCTTCCGCTGCCAAAAATCGAGAACATCCAGTTGCACGTGAAGAGAGATGGAACGCTTGCGCTCCTTTGCTGTACTGTAGCACTCGCGTCGGGGTGGAATCAGTTGAGATCCCTGGACCCATGTTCAATGTTGCTGTTCATTGACCATAAGTATCGGTATGTCCTGGAAGGAATTACCCGGCGTTAACCTGCGCACAGGGTCTTCGCTTCCGTTGCTATGAGGGTCCCATGCCTTTACTGTTGCGGAAATGGTTTAGGGCAAAGGGTGCGTGAGAGAAATACTTATCTCCAATATCTGAATGTCTGTTTGTCAGAAGCGTGACGGAATCGAGTATACAAAAATCATCTCTACACTCGCCGCTCCGTGTTTTCTTATTATCAACGTTTTAGTGAGGGCTAGACATAATGCAGCAGCGAAGGTTCACCTACTCGTGAGATGATCGAGAAACAGGAGATATCAGGACATCAGGTAGGTCTTTCTTCAAGGGGAGGCCTTTTGACTGACCGATTCATGTTTGATTGCGCTCGTCCCTCCATCTCCAAGTTTCCTGCTTTCTTGGGTGTTATCTGAATGCTTTCGATGGCATTCTCTCATCTTTCTGAAAAATTTTGGTTTTGTGGGGCTTCCCTTTTAAGGAGAATCTAGCTGTCCCTGAACTCTTTTGGTTCCGGATACTGCTCCAGTTCGCCCCATTATCTGAATCTTAAGTCGTGCCATCTCCGGCTGTTTCACGTGGAACAAATGCTTTGGTGGCCGGTTTAGCGCATGCAAACGCTGTGCCGTGGTGAACCGGAAATGTCAGGGGTACTAAAGTCTTGTTATCTGACGCGAATACCTTAGTATATCGATGAGGAGGAGAGGTCTTTCAAACCATTCCCTGTGATCCTAAGTGAGACTTTTTCTTGTCTAGTTAAGTATAGGGTTGTCTGGCCGAAAGAGGACTACTCCTGGGACTCAACGTTCCACCACCGGAGGACGTATGTTCACGTGGAACAAGGCAGTCCTGTTCCGAAAGCGCATTGCGGCCAACATGCTGAGGAAGTGCTAGAAACCTGAAGGTGCCGGTAAACCTGGACCAAAACGACCTTGCACGACTCTACCTGAGCTTTGAAGTCATGTGCCGCAATCACGGGCTGTACGATGCAGAAGACGAGTATTGGAGCGAGAAGACATGTCGCAACGGATGAGGAGCAGACATCAGGAAATTGGATCTAGAGGGTTGAGATAGGGGCAAACAGTTCAGGAAGGAGCAGATTTGGCTGGATAGGCAGCCGCAGAACAGGCAGAACAGGGCAGAACAAGTAAGAACAAGGCAGAACAAGGCAGAACAGAGGGCAGAACAAAGAATCAAGGGCAGAATAGGGCAGAACAAGGGCAGAACAAGGGCAGAACAAGGGCAGAACAAGGGCAGAAATAAAGAAAGAACAGCAGAACAAGGAGAACAGGCAGAACAAGGGCAGAACAAGGGCAGAATAAGGGCAGAACAAGGGCAGAACAAGGGGCAGGCAGAACAAGGCAGAACAAGGGCAGAACAGAGGGCAGAAATAGGGCAGGGGAGAGAATAGGGGCAGAACAGGGGCAGAACATGAGGCAGACCAGGGCAGACTGAGGGGCAGATCAGGGGCAGATCAGGCAGATCAGGGCAGATCAGGGGCAGATCAGGGGCAGATAGCAGACCAGGGCAGATCAGAGCAAAATCCGGGAGGAAGTGGAGAAGCTGGACATGACGAAGATATAACGGATCGGAAAAATAGGCTGGATCCCTCAACGAGAACATCATCAATGACTTGTATGTACGGTGTTATATCACCTCGTTCAGTCATCGTTCCCCTGAGATAGAGGACGATTCTCGGAAACACGCGGGCTCTCGATGGGACAATCTTGTAGTTTATTGCCCAATGCACAACACAAGATAAAGAAGGCCCTTTGTGCGACATGCTTTACGTTTTACCTCGACCAAACCGCTACGCGTGAGGGGGTAACAGTGCTCAGAAAGAGTCACTTATAATGGAAGCGAGTGCTCACTGTTATCGAAACCCTTAAGTATCGTGTGAATGGTGTCGTTGTTATTCACGCATGAAAGTGTGTCTGGTGCTTTGGCGAGGCGAGGTCCCGCCGGTAGTCAGTTCCTGAGACAAGGTAGTACAGTATCAAACGCAGAAGCGTGGTTGTTCGGTTGTTCTGAGCGTCTGACCCCTAGGGGAGGGGAGCATGCCCTAGAGCGAACGGCTATCATTGCTACACAGCGTCAAACCGGGGGCATATCTGTATCCGGCCAACTAAACCTTAATCTCTGACCCCGATACACCCTATTGACATGTACAAGTCAATCGTCTCCGGCCCTGGGGCTTGTACGAGTGCATGGATGGCGCGACAGGGCCTCCTCCACATCCATTTCCGTACCCTCAGATCGCCTTTGGGTCACATTTTGAACCAATCACCGACTCCGCGTGCGGGGATTCCTCCTGCCAACCGCTTGAGATGAGGGCGTTAGGTAATCATTTAGGAGCGATTCCCGGTCTGGTTGGGACGTCCAGCGGGCGATAGGGAGTCTTATGGGTGACGAAGGCGACAACGCATCTAAGGGAGAGGAACTTGCTGGCTGGGAAAGGTGTGAAACTGGTTTCATGAAGTATTGTTCCACGTGGAACACCGCATTGGGTAAGCGAATGAGCGTTAGAGTGAGTTCACATTGGAGGTGGTAGAGGTAGATACAGGTCTTCCACTCCTTGAGTGTGTGGTGATGAGTGTTTAGTACCATCAGTATCGACAGAATTGCGAGAGTAGGTGTTCCGCGGCTTAAGAAGCTCTTGTTATATGGCTTTGTCTACTCGGCTGACATATCTATGAAGCGTATACCCACCTATTTCTGTACAGACCGGCACAATAGGGCTCTCCTTCGTGTCTACGTCAAAAACTCCCTAGATCAGTCATCAACCCTGCGCAGCGCTTCGAAGTCGACCTAAATTAGAGAAGGGCAAAGACACAGCGATGCGCGACTGGATGGGAGTCCAGGTACCCGCCGAATAATAGCAATACGCTGACCATGTTCTTTTCTGTCAGTAGATTCGCCTGCACTGGCGCAGGTAGCTTGTTGGATAGTGTCTTTAATCAACTGACAATATCAGTAGCCTGGCTGGACTAAAGTCTAAAGTCAGGATGAAAGCAATGCCGCTATCGCATATGGCTTCGTGGTCGCGGAAGGAACTGCCAGGTCCGCTGGCGCGGAATGCTCATGCATCCGTGGATTCTGCGCGGATTGCGCCAACGTACCGGGTTTGCGGTAAAGACAGGATTGGTTATCTCGCGTATTGCTGTGGCGCAGCTATCTCCTGCGTTGGTATTCTATTTGGTCTTGGTGTGACACGTGGGAAGGGCTTTTTACGCTCCATAGGGCAGCTAGCGTGCGTGCACGTTTCTCTGTTCTCGCGGGTTCAGGTCAAGAGAACCCGATGGGTCGTGGTCCTCTTGTCATTATCAGTTGAATTCGTCCGCCGGTTAAATAATATTGAAGTAAGCGCTCACGTATTATGCAGTAATATGCTGGTCTGTTTGTTGATCGCGCTATTCCGCGTTGTCTACTGGAAACCCGGATAAGTGCGCGCTTGTTTTTCAGTCCTACAGTGGTGCTATTGGTTCTGGCGTGTGGGGGTGATCGCATGAGGACTGCGGATTGTTCCACGTGAAACAGGCCTCTTCTGGAAACCCAAACTCCGTCAGGCTTATGATCGGGAGAGGCTTGCCATGGATGGCGGATGGATTCTAGCTGCATATAGCTTCCTGAAGCAGGAGGGAGCAGAAACTGAAGTCATCGATGACGAAGACGGTGCATAACTGATGATCTCTGTCACGCCAGCGCAGATCTAGCGGAAGGGCGCATAGCGTTGATCATGCACGGGCGGATGGCTGCCATGGATTGTCCAATGAAGCTTCTCTCCCGGCTAAAAATCTGAGATCTGTATGCAATGCTCTTGATGCGAAAGAAGAGAGCCCAACACGCTCTTATGGCGTTTAAACTCAATCGCCGGTCGGAAATGGACATGGCTGTATGAGCAATGAACGTGTTACGGTTGCTGTGCTCCGTCCGCAGTACATCTCAGTCCGTAGATATCTGATATGAGAAATTTCCCTTTGGGGCGGCGCTCAGTGTGAATTGATGGCTGGGGCGGGGGAATAACGTCCACAGATTGTGGGTAAAAATTCTCTGCAAATCTGGGGAGTCTATCCTCTCATTATCACTCTACTCCAGCGGCCAGTCAGCACGCCTCCCGGCGAACGAAGGGGATGAAGATCGTTTAGCGCGCGCCTCATCCGCGGGCCATTTCTGGCAGTAATTTCTGGAATGAAACGGTGCGAGCAGGAGGGCGAATCTGGGAGCATAAATGTTTTTGCCTCTGCCCTCTGCAGTCATCAAGTCTGATATGACCAGAGACAAGCCTGACAGCCACCGTTAACCGGCAGGAACAATCATCGCGGTGTTCAAGTCAAGGGAAAAGTCCTGCGTAACATTTTTGACCTCCGTCCGAGCCTCCAGTGCGTTGTCATTTACCGCCGTGGCCTCGGCCATTGCCACCGAGGTGCCGTCCGGCTACTTCTGATCTCAGTCCCAGTCTCTGCCTCAGTTTCTGCCCCAGCCCCGACCCCAGCCCCAACCCTTGGCCCCAACCCCGTCTAACCTCGGCAACTCGGCCCCAACCCCGGCCTCGACCCGGCACAAACCAATTTACAGAGACCGTTCTGAGGCAAGAGGACCCACGTGTCGCAGACGTCTCAACGAACCGGCGCGCTAGGCATAAGTACCTGATGACACTGAATGCTCAGATGTTCTGCTGAAGGACTCGTCTTGGAGGTTGCCAAACGTTTGGGGGTCTCTGCAAAGTCCTGCGCAACTTTGGTCTCCGCCGGGCGATCTAGTGCGTTGCCATTTGCCGCCAAATGGGGCCTTCTGGCTCATTCCGACATTGAACTGACCCAAGTTCCGAAGCAAGCGATTGATCTATCTGAGGATGTAAAACGAGTCAGCATCCTGAATCAGGCGGCATCCTTGCTGCGCTGCCTAACGTCCTCTCCCTGTGCAGCCAGGAGAGTTTCGTCGTCAGGGTGGGCGGCGTTTCCGTAATCACTAACGTGGGGCAGTGGGCGAACTGCAGTAAACCCCGTGGATGATGCTGCGCGGACGACAAACCTATATGGAATGAAGGCGCCAACGAACGTTCAACGTTCAGCGGCAGACGATACAGCCGCAGACGACCACACCGCAGCGACACACATCGCAGAAGACACATCGCAGAAGACACACATCGCAGAAGACACACATCGCAGAAGACACACCCTCAGAAAAACAAAACACCCTCTGATGTGAGGAATTGTCAGGAAAGAGCTGAAGCCAGCCAAAACCCTGATGGCCCCCCGCGCCATTCTGTACCCTTTAAAAAGTATGTTGCTACAAAGTGAGTGCACACGAACATATAAAAACTCAATTAAACTTCATGAGGCAATAGCCAGGAATGCTGTGCCTATCCTCTTCAGTACAAACTGTCAGCCGTCACCCATTACAAACCAATCGTCAACACCAATACCGACCAGCTGCCAGCCACTCAGCCACCAGCGCCCCCAACTGCCACCCCCAACTGCAAAACCGTCAATTCTGATCTTCCAGCTGCTCTCTCTCCAGCCCTCGCGACTCACACCCACTCCCGGTGTCGTGCAGCCCCTGTCCCTCTAGTGCGGTAAAGTGTTCCCGCCCCTGGAATGTGTTCTGGATCCTGGGTCTGTTCATCTCCGCCAGAACGAGTGCCCCCGACACTGACACGCCCGACAGCCCACGCCCACACCCACACCCACACCCACACCCACGCCGGGCCTCCGCCCATTTCTCAAATCGGCTCTTCTTCCCTCATGCCCGTGAGTCTCCCCATGTCCGACAGCCAGCACGCCACCCAACGCACCCCGTCCAGCGTACGACGTCCCGGGAGCAGGGACAGTTCCGCCCGACGCCCTGTCGCCATCACCATGGGTGATCCAGCCGGCATCGGCCCCGAGATCATTCTGAAGGCTCTGCAGAAAGTGCCTGAAATCGGCCTTCAGGGGCCTTTTGTAGTCTATGGTGACCCCAAATGGCTTGACGCCATTCCAGAGGCTCCTGCGCCCGATACGGGCCTCCTGGAGGTGGTTTCATGTGCCCACGTTCCTGCAGACCTTCAGCTCGGACAGATTTCGGCGGCAGGAGGCGATGCCGCCTGGCGTGCCGTGCGTCAGGCGGCGCAGGATGCGATGGCCGGAAAGGTGCGCGCGGTGGTGACGGCTCCACTCTCCAAGGCCGCGATGAATCTGGCTGGGCACGCGTATCCGGGCCATACCGAGATTCTGGCCGAGGTGGCGGGCAATGTGCCGGTGCGAATGATGCTGGCCAACGAGGAACTGCGTACGGTGCTGGTGAGTATCCATGTGCCGCTGCGCCAGGCCATCGAGGGGCTGACGGTGGCGGGAATCGTCGAAACCATCCGGTTGACCGATGCTTTCCTGCGCCGTACGGGCCTCGAGGCGCCACGGATTGCGGTGGCAGGGATCAATCCGCACGCCGGGGAGGATGGGCTGCTGGGCGATGAGGAGATCCGCATCATTGGCCCCTGCGGTTCGCGAGGCGCAGGGCCTGGGCATCGATGCACAGGGGCCATTTCCGCCGGATACGGTGTTCATGCGGGCCCGCGGCTTTGCGCAGTTCGACGTGGTGATCGCCATGTATCACGACCAGGGGCTGATTCCGGTGAAGTATCTGGGCGTGGAGGACGGCGTGAACCTGACCGTGGGGTTGCCGTTCGTGCGAACAAGTCCCGACCATGGGACAGCCTTCGACATAGCCGGCAAGGGGTGGCCGATCCGTCCAGCATGCTGGCGGCCATGCGGATGGCCGAGCGGCTGACAGCGGGCTGCTGAGCGACTGGGTCCGGTTCTGCAAATCGGCGCTGACACCCCCAGCCAGTTTCCGCGCTCAGTGTCGGCTTCCATGTTCCGCCTGGCGTGGACTCTATGAAAAACCGCCGCGTGAAAGCCATCGCGGCGGTTTCGTGAATCTAGGGACCGAACCTGATCCCGGGGAAACCGCAAGTCCGTTCCCGGGCATTTTCGCTCGTGCCCGTGGCCCTGATGGGAGGGCCACAGGCGGGTTCGGATCAGTGCTTGTTCAGCAGCCCTTCCAGATGCAGCGGGTCTCGCGCAGCACGGCGGGCAGACGTTCACCCAGGCGGGCAAACAGCTCGTCGTGGTGGGCAAACTCGGCCTTGACCTGTTCCGGATCGACGTAGGTGACCTTTTCGTAGGCGTCCTTGCCGAAAGTCCAGGCCATTCCAGTTCAGGTCTTCGTAGTGCGGCGTGGTGCCGAGCACGTGCTCGATGCCACCCCTGCTTGCGGCCTTCCAGACGTTCCAGCATCCAGTTCAGCACGCGCATGTTGTCGCCGAAGCCCGGCCAGATGAAGCGGCCGTTGTCGTCGGTACGGAACCAGTTGACACTGAAGATCGGGGAACCTTGGCACCCTTTGGACTTCAGCCAGTCACCCAGGTTGAGCCAGTGCTGGAAGTAGTCGCCCGTGTTGTAGCCGCAGAAGGGCAGCATGGCGAACGGGTCGCGGCGCACCACGCCCCTGCTTGCCACCGGCAGCAGCGGTGGTCTCGGAACCCATGGTGGCGGCCAGATAGACGCCTTCGGTCCAGTTGCGGGTCTGGGTGACGAGGGGATGGTGTCGGAGCGGCGGCCACCGAAGATGAAGGCGTCGATGGGCACACCGGCCGGGTCATCCCAGGCCGGGTCGACAGCCGGGTTGTTGGTGGCGGCCACGGTGAAGCGCGAGTTGGCGTGGGCTGCCTTGCGGCCGTTCTTGCCGTCGGCCGGCGTCCAGTCGTTGCCCCTGCCAGTCGATGACGTGGGCGGGCGGCTCGCTCATGCCTTCCCACCACACGTCGCCATCGTCGGTGAGGGCCACGTTGGTGAACAGCACGTTCTTGTTGAGCGCGGCCATGCAGTTCGGGCTGCTCTTCGCGTTCGTGCCCGGGGCCACGCCGAAGTAGCCGGCTTCGGGGTTGATGGCGAGCAGGCGACCGTTGGCGTCGGCTTGATCCAGGCGATGTCGTCGCCCAGGGTGGTGACCTCCAGCCTTCTGAAGCCTTTCGGCGGGATCTGCATGGCAAAGTTGGTCTTGCCGCAGGCCGACGGGAAGGCGGCTGCCACGTGGTATTTCTTGCCTTCGGGCGAGGTGACGCCGAGGATGAGCATGTGCTCGGCCAGCCAGCCGGGGTTGCCGTTGCCTTCTTCGGCATGACCCATGGCCGAGGCGATGCGCAGGGCCAGGCACTTCTTGCCGAGCAGGGCGTTGCCGCCGTAGCCCGACCCGTAGGACCAGATTTCGCGGCTTTCCGGGAAGTGCACGATGTACTTTTCATCGTTGCACGGCCAGGTCACTTCTTCCACGCCTTCGGTCAGCGGCATGCCCACGCTGTGCACGGCAGGCACGAACTCGCCGTCGGTACTCCAGCACGTCCCACACGGCCTTGCCCATGCGGGTCGCGATGCGCATGCTGGCCACCACATAGGGGGAGTCGGTCAGCTCGATGCCGATCTGCGAGATCTTGCTGCCCAGCGGACCCATCGAGAAGGGCACGACATACATGGTGCGGCCCTGCATGCAGCCCTTGAACAGCCCCTGCAGCGTGGCGCGCATCTTGGCCGGTTCCATCCAGTTGTTGGTGGGGCCGGCGTCGATTTCCTTCTCGCTGCAGATGAAGGTGCGATCTTCCACCCGGGCCACGTCGGACGGGTTGGAGCGGGCCAGATAGGAACCGGGACGTTTGGCGGGGTTGAGCTTGATCAGCGTACCGCGGGCGACCATCTCTTCACACAGACGGTCGTATTCTTCCTGGCTGCCATCTGCCCAGACGACGTTGGCCGGCTGCGAGTTCGGCAATCTGCCGCACCCAGTCGATGATGCCGGTGTGCCGTACTTCGGACGGGACGTTGCCGATATCGACAGCCGATGATGTCTTTGTCATGTTGTTTCCTTGTTGTGAAGTTGAAGAACACCAGAACCGGGCTCGGGTGAACGGCGGGTCGGGGCCAACAACGCAGTGCATGCACTGCCGGCACTTCGAACGGGCTGTTCACAGGAATGTCTCCTGAAGCGTGCGATGCACCCGGGAAACCCAGGCGCATGGCGCGCGTCAGACATGACACTGTCTCCATGGAGGGAAGAACGGCAAAGACCGTCCGGCTTTCCGGCGAACCTCTCGCCAGTCCCGTCCGGAAGTCGCTGCCCTTTGCGGGCCGCACAACCGGCTTCCGGAACCGTTCGGATGGCTCAGGGTTGATCGTATGCCTTTGCGAGGTTTTTCGCCAACAAGCCCCAACAGCCTGTCGGACGCTTTGACGGCAGGGATGGCAAGTCTCCGCAGGCACGGGTCTGACGATGACACGAATCTCCACACGCTTTCTCTGATCCAGCATAAGGAATATGACAGTTGCGTGGGGCAACAGGTTCTGCGGGGCTGCGTCATCCTGATGATTCAGGGCATGGACAACATAGCCCCACTATCCAGAGAGCACGGGCAACATAGCCGCTCACCACCCAGAGGGCACGGGCAACATGGCCGCCCGCCCCCAGAGGGGCGCTTCTGGCCGTCCCCGGCCGTGGGCTGACAAGGCGCACCGCGCGAAAAAGGCTGGCCGCCCTGGCAAGCTGGGCAACGCCGGTAGCCACGGCGGGGCCAGTGGCAAAGGTGTCGTTATTGATGTCAAATCAGGTGTGGATCAGCGGGCGCACACGCCAGCGTGAATGCCGGCTGATTCACGGGATTACCCGGGCGGCGGGCTGTTCTGTGGTCCGCTGTCCCTACAGATGTGTGTGCTTGCTTCCGTGGAAAAGCGCGTTCTTGCGTACTGAAGGTACCTGGATGAATATGTGTGTGCACTCACTGATCGTGATTTTGTGCGCAGCCCATGCGGATATGGACTGCAGCGGATTTTGTTGAAAAAACAAAAGACGACCAGAGAAAACGCCGCCGGCCAGACCGGCACCACGACGCAACCAGGGAGCAGGGGAGGGCGCCGGGCGTCCTGCTGCCCAGGATCCGGTGCTGGGCTGCCTGCCCATCGAGGCAGGCCACAGCATCAGTCGCCGTATCCGTGTGGTGAATCCGCCACTGATCCGGGCCTCCAGCGTGGTGTTCGATACCGCAGGATGCCGTCGAGATGAGCAACCGCACCGATCAGGGCGAGCTGCATCAGTCCAGCTACGGAACGGCGGGTACCGAAACCACCTATGCACTGATGGACGCGGTGGCCGAACTGGAAGGTGTGCCGCACAAGGTGCGTGCCGCCCTGATGCCGTCGGGGACTGGCAGCAATCAGTATCGATGTGGGCGTTCACTGCCGGGAGACGAGATTCTGGTGACCGATTCGGCCTCATGGGCCGGCCAGAACCTTCAATGACACACTGCTGAAGAAGTTCGGCGTGAAGACCATCTACTTCGATCCGCAGGCCACGCCGGATGATCTGGAAAAAGTTGGTGAGTCCTCGCACACGTATGGTGTACCCTGGAAAGCCCGGGCAGCTATACCTTCGACATCCAGGACACGCCGGCCATCAGTCGCTGGGCGCGCGAGCGCGGTGGCATTCTGACCGCCATCGACAACACCTATGCCTCGCCGCAGCTGGCCCGTCCGTTCGACTGGGGGTGGACATCTCGGTCCTGGCACTGACCAGCACTGGAGCGGTCACGCTGATGTGCTGATGGGCGCCGTGGTGGTGCGCGAGGCGCTGTGGCAGTAGCTGTGGTCTGCCGCGGCAGCTGGGCATGTGCGTGGGCGGGGATGATGCGTGGCTGATCCTGCGCGGCATGCGCACACTCAATGCCCGCATGCCGGTGCACGAACAGAGCGCGCTGGAAGGTGGCGCGCTGGCTGGAGAAGCAGCCGGGTGGCAAAAGTGATACACCTGGGCTGGAAAGCCACTCTCGGCCATGCGCTGTTCAAGCGCGACTTCCTGGGCAGCAACGGGCTGTTCTCGTTCGAGCTGGAGCCGGTGTCACAGGAGGTTGTGCGGGCGCTGTGCAATGGCCGGCGCCATTTCCAGCTGGGCTTTCCGGGGGCTACTGAAAGCCTGATCATGCCGACGCACCTCGCAGGATGCCGCAGTGTCACACCGTGGCATGGCGAGCAGCTGGTCCGCATCCACTGTGGCTCGAGCCGGCCGAAGCGCTGATCGCCGACCTCGATGAAGGCCTGAAGGCGATGCGCGCCGCGAACAGGACCCTGATGGTGCTGCAGCGCCTGCCGGCAGCTCCGCGGCCTCCGGTGCACGCCTGGGCCGCCCGTCGGACGGGCAAGGCAGGCAAAGCCCATTTCGCCTCCGGACAGGTGATTTCGCGTAAGTATGTGCTATTTCGTTGCAAGTCGTGCTCTTTTCCGGACGACCCTGTCTCGCATCGCTTTCGCCCTTTTATCTGCGCCTCTCGCTTCGATGCGACGTTTTGTCTCAACGCAGCGCTCGCCGTCCGTCGCCTTTCTGGCAGCTTCCCAGTGCCTCATGCGTTCACCAATGCCAACCATTCACGCGCGGGTGACGGCCAAATCTGACGATAATCTGAAGGGTGCGCGAGGCCGCGTGTCGACCGTTCCGACATCGTTTCGACGCCAGCCCCCGCGCCATCTTCTTTTCGCAGTGACTCGACCGAAGTCAGTGCTACCTCAGGGTGACACAATGACAACGCCTCTGGCCTGCTTCCCTCGACCAACTGATCAATCAGGATCTGGACGACCTGATCCGCAAGCGCCCGTTCGCAGTACGAGGCGCTGGCCGGCAACCACCTCTGGCTGACCGGGGCGCCGGCTTCCTGGGCTACTACCTGGCGCTTTCCATCGGCCACTGGAACAGGACCGCCCCGGCCGACAGGAAGATTCGCCTGACGGTGCTGGACAACCACGTGCGCGGCATCCCCGCCTGGCTGAAGGAAGCCGAATCCGCCGAAACCGGCTGCGCAAGTACGATGTGACGCACCCGATTCCGGCTGATCTGGAACCGGCCAACTTCATCATCCATGCGGCCTCCATCGCCCGCCGATGTACTCACCGCAAGTTCCCGCTGGAAACCATCGACGCCAATGTCAACGGTCTGCGCCTGATGCTGGACTATGCGGCCGAACGCAACCAGAAGGAGCCGGGTTCGCTGAAGGGCTTCCTGGTCTTCTCGACCAGCGAGATCTACGGCGATCCCGACGCCGGATGCCATTCCCACGCCCGAAACCCTATCGTGGTCTGGTGTCGCACCGGCCCGCGCGCCTGCTACGACGAGTCCAAGCGTGGGCGAGACGCTGCGTGCTCTATGCCCAGACGAAGGTGCCGGTGCCGCAGGCCCGTCCGTTCAACAACCATGGCCCCGGCCTGAAGATCACCGACGGCCGCGTGCTGCCCGACTTTGCCCGCGACGTGCTGGCTGCCGCGACATCGTCATGCTGTCGGACGGTTCGCCGACCCGCACCTCCTCTGCTACATCACCGATGCGCTGTCGGGCCACCTGCGCGTGCTGGTCAACGACCGCCGCGGCGAGCCCTACAACATCGGCATCGAAACCCCCGAGATCAGCATGCGCGAGCTGGCCGAACGGGTGCAGAAGCTGGCCCGCGAGCCGGGGCCATCAGGGCAAGGTGGTGCACAAGCTTCCGACGAGGGCGAGGTGTACCTGAAGGACAACCCCAACCGTCGCTGCCTGATCATCACCAAGGCACGCACCGAGCTGGGCTATGCACCGGAAGTGGATGTCGATACCGCCTGCGCCGCATCCTCAACTGGTATTACTTTCAATCGTGACGCAGAGGCCGTATGATGAAAATCTGTGTGGTGGGAACCGGCTACGTCGGTCTGGTGTCGGGAACGGGGCTGGCTTCGGTCGGCCATGAGGTGGCTTGCGTCGATGTGGACGCTGCCAGGTCGAGCGCATCAACCGCGGCGAGCCGCCGATCCATGAGGAAGGGCTGGAAGCGCTGCTGAAGGCCAACGTCGGCCGCCGGTTGCGTGAACGACCCGCTGGCCAGCGCCATGGAAAAATGCCGATGCTGCCCTTGCGTGCGTGGGCACGCCCTTCGATGGCAAGTTGACTCGACCTCAGCTATGTGCTGCAGGTGGCCCGCGAGATCGGCCAGGTGCTGAAGGATCAGGCCGCGGCTGCAAAAGCCGCCGGAAGCAGCCGCACCATTGTGTGGTGACGGTCAAGAGCACGGTGGTGCCGGGCACGACTGACACGGTGGTGCGTGAGGCCATCGAGGAAGTGTCGGGTCTGAAGGCTGGCAAGGACTTCGGTCTGGGCATGAATCCGGAGTTTCTGGCCGAAGGTGTGGCCGTCAAGGACTTCCAGGATCCGGACCGGATCGTCGTCGGCGGCATCGACGAGCGCAGCACCGAACAGCTGGCCCGCATGTATGCCACCTTCGAGCAGAAGGGTGTGCCGGTGGTGCGGACCACGCCGCGCACGGCGGAGATGATCAAGTACACCTCCAATTCGTTCATGGCCACGATGATCTCGTTCTCCAACGAGATCGCACGGATCTGCGACGGCATTGGCGGGCTGGATGCGGCCGAGGTGCTGTCAGGGCCTGCACCTGATGAAGCACCTGATCTACCGCGATGCCGACAACAATCTGAAGAAGGCGCGCGCCACTTCCTTCCTGTGGGCGGGCTGCGGCTTTGGCGGCAGCTGCTTCCCGAAGGATGTGAAGGCCATTACCGCGCATGCCCAGCATCGTGGTGTGGACACGCCGATGCTCGACGCCGTGCTGTCCACCAACAAAACGCAGCCCGGACAGATGCTGCGCCTGCTGAAGGAGCAGCTGGCGACAGCCTGCCGGCAGGCGGGTGACGGTGCTGCGTGGCTCTTCGGCCGGGACCGACGACGTGCGTGAATCGCCTGCGCCGCCGGTCATTGCCGATCTGGTGAAGGCTGGCGCGAAAGTGACCGCTCACGATCCGATTGCTGTCGAGACCGGTCGCAGGCACTGGCCGACTACGGGGTGCCGGCCGATGCGGTGAGTTTTGCGCCCTCGCTGGACGCAGCACTGGCGTCGGCCGAGGCCGTGCTGCTGGTGACCAGCTGGCCCGAATACAAGGCGTGCCGGAGCTGCAGTCCGAGGCCGGGCGTCGGCAGTACCCCTGGTGGATGGTCGGCGGTATCTGGCGCGCGAGTCATTGCCGGCGTATAGTGGGATTGGGCTGTCGCTGGGGCGTTGAACGGCGGCGGCATCCGGTGCCCGCGCCGTGGTGTTTCATCCATAAGGGAGCTTCATCCTGCAGGCGCCGTGATGTCCCATCTGCTGGGTGTTTCATCCTGCGGGTGCCGCTGATGTCCATCCGAAAAAGGTGGCATCCCATCGAAGCCGGGTCTCCGGCCCCGTGGGCCTGAACGGTCACCGTCCAGCAGGCCCTGCCAGCGACAGGACAGCTTTTGGTTTAGCGGGTAAGTACACACTCGTGGTAACCGGCTAATCACGCGGTGTGACCTCATGCGGAGTTGCAAGGGCTCTCGCAGGGCGGCAGACGCTGGTTCGAGGTCTGCCGCTTTCATGACCTTGTTGGCGCGCATCTGTGGACTCATGCGTTCACGCGCTGGCTGGCCCCAGACGGTGCTGACAGGGGCGCCTGACAGGGACGCCGTTCCGGGAAGAAAGCTGTGGCCCCGTTCTGACCGGGAAGCTGATGTTGCCGGGAAGCTGATGTTGCGTTTCAGGAAAAAATCTTCTTTCCCAGAGCGCTAAAAACCCGCCGGCACCGGAGGTGGCAGCGGGCTTCGGGACACCCTGGCGGACGGACCGCGAGGGTGCCAGACGGTGCGAAAGTGCTCAGCCTTCGTCGCCGTCGTGATTGCGGACGACCAGCAGGTCGATGCTGGCGCTGCTCAGCAGGCGGCGGGTGGCGCTGCCCAGCAGCAGGGCGCTCAGGCCGCCCCGGCCGTGCGAGGCCACGACGATCAGGTCGGCTTTCCTGTCTTTGGCAATCTTGATGATGCCGTCGGCCGGTTCGTCGGCAATCTCGAAGGCGGTGTCGGCCGTCAGATCCGGCCTTGCCTCGCCTTGGCCTGGGCGGCATCGAGCACTTCCTGACCGGCGGTGCGTACCTTTTCGTCGTGCTCGTTGGCGGTGAGGTAGTTGTTCGGCACCAGGTCACCCGCACAGAGCGGCGGGGCATAGGGGCACCGACGTTGGCGATGGTGAGCGCTGCTTTTCAGCGTGCTGGCCAGGGCAATGCCGGCATCGACGGCGCGTTCGGACAGGGGGAACCGTCGGTGGCAATCAGAACATGCTTGTACATGAGAAGGTCTCCTTCAGGCCGGGTTGATGTATCTGCTGACAGCATAGAACACTTTGCCCGCTTTGGGGCATGTTCACCCCTGTCGCAAAGCAAGGACGTTGCTTTTTGTTAAACCCCCTGACATGGGGCGGCGTACAAAATGGGGCGCGCACCAAACCGGGATCGGCTCAGGCCACAGCCGGCTGGAAGCGGGTGCTGGCGCGCAGACGCTCCTGCAGGGCGGGAGCGCTCATCGGCAGGGCAGAACAGGTTGCCCCTGCAGCGTGCAGTTGGGCAGATGTTCCCGCAGGCAGGCAAACTGTCGGGGCGTTCGATGCCCTTCGGCCACGGCATCCAGCTCCAGACCCTCGGCCAGCGCCAGAATGGCGTTGACGATGGCGCGGGAGACGGCCTGATGAGGCAGTCCCTGGATGAAACTGCGGTCGATCTTGATTTCGTCGAACGGCAGCGTGTGCAGGTAGGTAGGGACGAGTAGCCGGTGCCGAAGTCATCCAGTGACAGGGCCAGGGCCTAGTTCCCTTGAGCCGGCTGATCAGCTGGCGCGCATGGTCGCCGTTTTCGACCAGCAGGGTTTCGGTCAGTTCCAGCGTGAGGCGCTCCGGGGGCAGGCCACTGTCGTCCAGGGCCTGCCGGACGGTGGCCACCAGATCACCCCCGCTGGGTCTGGGCGGCAGAAATGTTCACGGCCATTCTGAGCGCGGGCAGGCCGGCATCCCAGCCAGGCGCGGCCTGCCGGCAGGCTTCCTGCAGGGCCCAGGCGCCAATCTCGTTGATCAGGCCGCTGCGCTCGGCCACGGGCACGAAGTGCTCGGGCAGGATCAGGCCGCGGTCGCGGTGGTACCAGCGAATGAGGGCCTCGACGCCGGTGATCTCGAGGGTCCGGCTGCAGACCTTGGGCTGATAGAAGAGCTGCAGCTCGTTGTAGCGGATGGCGTGGCGCAGGTGGTTCTCGAGGGTAATGGCGTTGATGCCCACCCGCTTCTGCGCGGGGTCGAAATACTCGATGCGGTGGCCGCCGCGCCGCTTGGCCACGGCCAGTGCCTGTTCGGCGTGCCGGGTGAGCTGGTTGTGGTCGCTGCCGTGGTCGGGAAACACGGCCAGGCCGATGCTGGCCGAGATGAACAGTTCCCCTGCCCTCGATGTGCAGGGGCAGCGCCAGGCTGCGCTGCAGTTCCTCCAGTGCCCTGTTCGTGAGCCGGTTCACCGGGGCGGCCGGGCAGCAGGGCCGTGAAGCGGTCGGCACTGGTGCGGGCCAGCCAAGGGCTGGTGGTGATGGCGGGACGGCGCCGTTCGGGGCCGGTATGGTGGCTGATCACGGCATCCAGCCGCTGGCTGACGGTCTTCAGGAAGGCATCACCCATGCGATGCCCGGAGGCCGTCGTTGAGTTGGCGGAAGCGGTCGAGGTCCAGCAGCATCACGGTGTGGGCGGTGGCGCGGGCGCGCAGCACCACTTCCAGCCGGCGCATGAAGCCGCTGCGGTTGGTCAGACCCGTCAGCAGGTCCTGCTTGAGCAGCCGGTCACGATAGATCTTGAGGCTCAGGCACTGGCGCAGCTTCAGGTGCAGGGCGGCTTCGTCGAGGGGCTTGCCCAGGACGTCGGACAGGTTCAGTGCCAGGGCTTCCGGCCAGAGCGGGTTGCGCGAGCCAGGCGTGAGCACGATGACCGACAGCCGCTGCCAGGCCGCCGTGCGGATGGCACGACGCACCCACCGCAGTCGCTCGTCATCCGGACCGTCTACCGACAGGAGCAGCAACGCAAGTGTGGGCTCACTGTCGATGAGTTCGTCGGCCTCTTCCAGACTGTCGGCCACACGCAGGGTGCCCAGATGCTGGGTGTCCAGCACGCGCTGAACCGTGTGCCGGGTGGCGGGGTCGGCGTCGAGCAGCAGGACGGTGTTCGCTGCTGGATCAGGGCGTCTTCGCTGCGGTTTGCGGCGTTGCCCCCGACACTGATGTGTGCCTCTAGGGTTCACCGGGATGAGGGTTGCGTGGCGTTGTCAGTCAACAGGGCAGAGATTACTGCATTTGTGAGAACATTTTTCAGAAATGTTCAAAATTCCGTCATGGCGGAAATATGGGCCACCCGGGGTTGAAAACCGCCGCCATGACAGCGGGGTCAGACAGGGGACCTGCGGGTTACGGGGACATGTGCAGTTGTGTTCACGGCCAGTGTTTCTCCTCAACGACAAGGTGCCTATGGGTCTGAAACGACTGCGAAGCCGGGCGGGCAGGTGATCCATTGCGCAAAGGTACTGGCCCGTCGTCCGGGGGAGCCTGGCTTGCCGCAGGGAGTGCCTGAGATGAATACAGCCTGGCATGCATCCAACCATCAGATATCCCTGCCATCAATGTGCATGGCCTGGCTGGCATCCAGCATGTCAGGCGTCCAGCGACTCGGCCTCGGGCTGGTGTTGCACCTGCTCCTGGCCGGTGTTTCGTGTGCCGTGGCCAGCGACCGCCCTGTGGTGTCTGCGGGCGGGAAGTGCCCATGGTGGCAGCCGTGGTGGATGCACTGCTTGGCGACGACGTGGTCGTGCCGGATGGTGTCGACCGTATGGCCCCCTGTCGTGGTGTGAGTATTCACACGCCTGGAAACCGGCTGTTCATGCAGATGATGGCCAGCCATACTGGCCGCACTGGCTGTGCTGGCGGAGGCGGTGCTGCCGTTCGCGGGGGTGTCGCTGGTGTGGTTGTGGCTGACGGGCGTGTTGCTGGCCATGGAGGTGCTGGCAGCGGCGTGGCTGCCGGTGGCGCCTGCGTGGCTGGCCGTGGTGGTGCCGGGCACTGCGCCACGGCTGCCGGCCGTGGAGACCGGAGCGGTGGTGTGCGTGGCCGCGGCAGTGGTGCTGTCCGCCGGCTGGCCGGTTCTGCTGTCGTGTGCGCCGGTTGCGGCTGATGCCCCGGCGGCTTCGACTGCCGCCTGGCTCTGGGCCTGATGGGTGCGCCAGGCACGTTGCTGGGCCGTGGCCTGCAGGTAGACGACCTGTTCGGCTGCTCGGCATCGCCGCGATGGATGGCCTTCATCAGGGTGCGGTACTCGGCCGACGGACCGACGGCAGCCGGCTTCGGGCAGCGGCATCAGGTTGCGCACCATCTGGAGAGTGACCGAGGTCGGTGAGCGAGCGGGTGAGCCAGGGGTTGCTGGCCATGGCCTGCAGCCGGCCGTGAAGGCGTCGACCGCGCGGTAGTAGTCGAGTTCGCGTACGTCGGTGACGGCCTGCTCGATGCGGGCCAGCTGTTCATCCAGCGCCACGATGTCCCGGGGATCTCGGTGGCGACGGCCTCGCCGGCACAACGGCTCTGCAGCAGGCCCAGCACGGGAAGAGGCTCGACCTCGGCGGACGACAGCTCGATGACGAAGGCGCCCGCCCGGCACCAGCCGTACCAGACCTTCAGGGCCAGCACTCAGGGCCTCCCCGCAGCGTGCGCGAGGTACCGAGGCGGGCCGACAGGGCCAGTTCGTCGATGCGCGTCGGGCTGCAGGCCGTTCAGTAGATCATCTCGCGCAGGCGGTCGGTGACTTCGATGTGCAGGGACGAGCGGGAGATCTTGTAAATTGGCGTCCATGGTCCAGACGGTGGAAGAGACGGGTGACAGGAAAAGCGCCCGAGCAGGCACGTGGCGCGGCGATGGCAGTGCACCGCGGTTGTATACGCAAGGCCGTGCCTGCCCGCAATCGGGCAGGCAGACCATGCCGCGCGCCACTGACCCCAACACACCGACGGGTCGCTGAGCGCATTGCAGTACCCTGGCGCTCATGCTGCGCGATCCAGTGCATCGTCATTTGCTGCTGATAGCCTCGTGGCTTGTGGACAATACGCGTTCTGGCTCATCCTGATTCTGGGTCCAGGGCGCTCGCAGACTTTCGCAGCGGTTCCCGTGCGTGCGCGGTTTTCCGGTGAGAATATGTAACGCCTGGTATTGTAACGACCCCGGCATGCTGCATGCAGGGGCGCACCCTGGGGCGTCGCGATTCCGCCAGGTAATCCGACGGGTAAGCCGACTGAGCGCAGGGTCGTCAGCCTGTGGCCAGCCTGGCGTCAGGGCTGGGGCCAGGCTGTGGCTGGGCCGCTGTGGCTGTGACTGTGACTGACTGACTGAACTGACCGCGGGCCGGCGCAGGGCCGCATGCGTCCATGACGTGCCCTGATGCGCCGGCCGTCGGCAGGACACATCAGCCAGCCTTTCCGATCCGCCCAAACGGCGCGGCAGGCTCTAGAATGCCGGGATGCTTCCCGACACAGACAAACGAATTGCGCCAGCTGCTGGCACAGACCATGGTGGCCATCGGCGTGGATGCCGAACAGGCCGCTGCCGTCGTGCCCTCGCTGGAGCGGCCGCGCCAGGCCGAACATGGTGATCTTGCAACCAATCTGGCCATGCAGCTGGCCAGGGCGCTAAAAAGCCGCCCCGTGCGGTGGCCGAGTCGCTGGTGGCTGCCCTGATGGCCTGCCGGGTGCCGCTGCCCTCATCGAACAGGCCGACATCGCCGGCCCGGGCTCATCAATTTCCGGCTCACCCCGGCGGCACGCCAGCGCGTGGTGCACGAGGTGCTGGCACAGGGCCAGGACTTCGGCCGGCAGCCGGCCAGTGGCCTGCAAGGTCATGCTGGAGTTCGTGTCGGCCAATCCCACCGGCCCGCTGCACGTCGGCATGGCCGGCAGGCGGCGCTGGGCGATGTGCTGGCCTGGCTGATGGCCCTCGCAGGGGCTGGCAGGTGCACCGCGAGTTCTATTACAACGATGCCGGCGCGCAGATCAACAATCTGGCGCTGTCGGTGCAGGCGCGTGGCCGTCTTTCGCCGGACGATCCGTCTCTTCCCGGCCGATGGCTACCGGGGTGACTACATTGTCGAGATCGCGCGGGCCTTCGTCGCGAAGGAATCCGTGCAGGTCGACGGCCAGCCGCCTGAAACCGCCACCGGCGACCTCGCGACCTGGAGGCCGTGCGCCGCTTTGCCGTGGCCCTGCCTGCGCCGCGAGCAGGATCTGGATCTGTCGGCCTTTGGCGTGCGTTTCGACAATTACTTCCTCGAATCGTCGCTCTACACCGACGGCAAGGTCGAGGACGCGGTGGCCCTGTCTCGTTGCAGGCGGCCATACCTTCGAGCAGGATGGCGCGCTGTGGCTGCGCACCACCGACTATGGCGACGACAAGGACCGCGTCATGCGCAAGTCGGGGGCGGCTACACCTACTTCGTGCCGGACGTGCCTACCACCCTGAACAAATGGGCAGCGGGGCTTCACGCAGGCCATCAATATCCAGGGGTCCGACCATCACGGCACGGTGGCGCGGGTGCGCGCCGGCCTGCAGGCACTGGATGCCGGCATTCCGCAGGGCTACCCGACTACGTGCTGCACAGATGGTGCGCAGTCGTGCGCGGTGGCCAGGAGGTCAAGATCGCGCGCCGGCAGCTACGTCACGCTGCGTGACCTGATCGAATGGTCGGGGGCGGGGACGAGGTTCGTGGCCGCGATGCCGTGCGCTTCTTCCTCATCTCGCGCAAGGGCGACACCGAGTTCACCTTCGACGTGGACCTGGCCTGTCGCGTTCGGACGAGAAACCCTGTCTATTACATCCAGTATGCCCACGCCTCGGATCTGCTCCCATTCTGGCGCAGGCCGGCGGTGCCCTGGCCGATGCCGACGAGGCAGCGGCGCTGGCGGCGCTGCAAAGGCCCCCATCGGGCGACTGGTCGCGCGTCCGAATATGCGCTGATGGCACGCATGGCAGCCTTCCCGACCCTGCTGGCCGATGCGGCACGGGAGCTTGCGCCGCACCAGCTGGCCTATTATCTGAAGGATCTGGCCGCCGATTTTCCACGCCTTCTACAACGCCGAGCGCGTGCGCATCGACGATGCCGCCCTGCAGGAGGCCCGCATGGCCCTGCTGGTGGCCGTGCGTACCGTGCTGCGGTGCGGCATGGGGCTGATCGGTGTTTCGGCGCCGGAACGACTGTGAACGAAGCCGGCCGAGGGACCGTTTTGATGCAACTTGACCATTCCGACATACAGACCGGCCCACGACGGCCTGCCCGGGAAGCGGGCCCTGCCGTCATGGGGCCTGCCGTGCCAGACCCATGCAGTCACGCATGCCGGCGCCGGCAGGGTACCCATGGCGTACATCCGGTCGCATCATGTCTGGCGCGGGCCACGCGCCCAGCAGGGCGGCACCTTTCTGGGCATTTTGCTGGGCCTGATGCTCGGGGCGGGGCGGCTGCCGGCATTGCCTGGTACATCTACCAGTCGCCGCTGCCGTTCATTACCCAGTCCACCCCCGACAAAGGGCAAAGGTGGTCCCAGTCGGCCCCCGAGTGCCTTCGCCGGTACCCAGTGTGGATGCCCCCCAGGGTAGCACCCCTGCCCGATCCCAACCAGGGCAGCAGCCGCCAGCAGGTCATGCCCCAGCCCGATCCGCGCAACGTGGTGCAGTCACAGGGTGTATCGACCGTGGACGTGACTGCCGGCGATGACACGGCGGCGCTGGATGCCGCTGCTCCCGTGAGTGCCGGCCGACACCCCTACGGCAGATGCCGCGTCTGCCGCGGCTGCGCCTGCTGCCCGGGGGCTTTCTGCTGCAGGCTGGCTCGTTCCGCCGCCAAGCCGATGCCGACCGCCCTCAAGGGCAACCTGAGCACTGCGCGGGCTGGAAGCCCGGGTGGAATCGGCCGCCGTGGGGGCAGACGGTGTACCGGGTACGCATTGGCCCCTATGGTTCGCTCTGATCAGGTCAACCAGATTCGTCGCGAGCTGGCGGACGATGGCATCGAGGCCGCCGCCGGCGCATGCGCTGAACGGCGCCCCGATACATGGTTACGTTTGGCTAACGAACGGCGCCGCCCGCGTACGCATGACGTAAACCGGGCGGTTAAGCTTTGCCGTTTGAGCTTTTTGGCTGCGCACGCACCGGGATGCGCAGGGATGTTTGGTTTTCGCGATGTGGATCTCTCGCCGCCGTTATCTCGAGGATGGTTCCATGAATCGCAAACAGTTTCTCTCGACCGTTTCCGCTGCCGCTGCGCTGGCGCTGATGCCGCTGGCCGCCCAGGCCGCCGACTAACCTGTCCGAGGGCAAGAACTTCAAGACCATGTCCGGTCGCATCGCCTCCGACGTGCCGGCCGGCAAGACCGAGGTCATCTGAATTCTTCTGGTATGGCTGCCCGCACTGCTAGCGCCTTCGAGCCCACCATCTCGGCCTGAGCAAGAAGGTGCCGGAAAGGCGTGGTGTTCCGCCGTGTGCACGTGCCGTTCTTCAGCCGTCCGCACCAGCAGATGTTCTATGCCCCTGCAGGCCATCAACCGGAAGACGAGGAAACCCGCAACGCCATCTTCCAGGCCATCCAGAAAGAGCGCAAAGCCCATGCAGAAGCTGGATAAATGAAGGAAGTGCTGGCCAACGTCAGGGTCGACCCTGCCGCCTTCGAAAACGCCTGCAACCTCTTCGGCGTGAAAACCCCAGATGCAGCGCGCCAACAAGACCACCACCGCGTGGGGCGTGGATGGTGGTGCCGACGCTGGCCGTGGGTGGCCAGTACGTCACCAGTCCGGCCATGGCTGGCTCCAACGAGGCGGCCATCGACGTGCTGAACGCCCTGCTGGCCCGCATCCAGTCGGGCAGCAAGGCCGCCAACTGAGGACCATGCCGCGGTGCCGGGCCATGCCAACCCATCGTCTCCACGCGGGGCTGACGGAAAACCGCCGAAGCTCCCCGGGTGATGGCCGTGTCCGGCAAACCACCGGCGCCGGATCCCGCCACGCCGGCGGATTCCCCGGCGCCCGATCCGTCGGGGCGGCTGGATCCCCGATGCGATCCGTCAGCCGGCTGCATCCGCCGGGCAGCCGCGGGCCAGTGCGGGCAAGCGCATCGTCATCACCGGGGCCTCCAGCGGTCTGGGCCGCGCCATGGCCCTGGAACTGGCGGCCCGTTTTCCGGGCTGCACCATGCTACTGCTCGCGCGCCGTGCCGACCGGCTGGCCGAACTGGCGGCAGAACTGCCCGGCATCCGGGCCATCACCCAGACGGTCGACATCACCGACCACGAGGCCCTGAGCCTGCATGCCGGGCGCTTCGTGGCGGCCCATGGCGCCCCGGACATCGTCATCGCCAACGCGGGCATCAGCGTCGGCACCCTCACCGAAGAGCGCGAGGACCGTGACGTGTTCGCCCGTGTCATGGCCGTCAACGTGCAGGCGTCTACGACAGTTTTGCTCCGCTCCTGGCCAGCATGAAGGCCGCCGGTACCGGCACGCTCTGGGCATTGCCAGCGTGGCCGGCGTGCGGGGCTGCCCGGCTCGGGCGCCTGCAGTGCCAGCAAGGCTGCCGTGGCCGTCTATCTGGAAAAGTCTGCGACTGGAAATGCGCCCCACGGCGTGTCGGTCGTGACCATCGCCCCTGGATCATCGATACCGACATGACGGCGGATCAGCCCCTATCACATGCCCTTCCTGATGCCGGCCGACCGCTTCGCCTGGGCGGCCGTCGACGCCATCGTGGCGCGGCGCCGGCGCGTGGTGATTCCCCGGCAGATGGGCTGGGTGGCCCGGCTGCTGCGGATTCTGCCCTGCTGGCTCTACGACCTCGCGTTTACCGGCGCCGGCCGCAAGCCACGTCAGGCCGAGCAGGCCGAACTTGCCCGGCGGCGCGATGCCGGACCGCACGACAGTGCAGCACAGCGCGGCGCTGCACAGCACGATGCGGGACAGCGCCACGCCGGACGGCACGACACGGAACAGCGCCCTGCAGGACTGCACGACGCAGCAGGGCAGGGCAGAACGCCGGAGCAGCGCCCATGAACACCACCGGAAGGACGCTCGGCGCCGTCCCGCCTGCTGGCGCTGGGACTCAGTGCCGGCTGCGCCAGCCGCGCCCAGTCGGGCGGCGGCTATTACCTGATGACGGCCCGGGCCGTCCCGACCTAGCGGGTGGCCGCGCTGATGAAACAGCCCCGATCCCGTCCCGAAGGATGAACCGCTGCGTGCCCGCGCCAACCGTCCCTACGAGGTGATGGGCTGAAGTTCGATGCCGATGACCGAACGCAAGCCCTATCGCCAGCAGGTGGCTTCCTGGTGCGGCCAGCGCTTCCACGGCAAGAAAACCTCCATCGGCGAAAGCCCTACGACATGACGGCATGACGGCCGCGCACCCCACGCTGCCGCTGCCCAGCTATGTGCGCGTGACTCGCCTCGACAACGGCCGGTCGGTGGTGGTGCGTCGGCAATGACCGCGGCCCTTCCTGCGCGGCCGGCTGATCGATCTGTCCCATATGGCGGCCAGCAAGCTGGGCTATGTGGGCAATAGCCGCACCAATGTGGAAGTGGAGCTGCTCGATCCGGCAGCCGGCGGTACTGAGGCATGGCTGCGACATCCTCCCAGCACGGTCGCGCTGGACGGCAGCATGGCGAGGGAGCTGGCGGCAGCGCTGCGCCATGTCAGACAGCGGCCGATGGCGTCCGCCAATGGCAGGCTGGTTGCACGGTCACCCCTCCGGCTGGCCAGGCCCGGCGCACGCGGCCGCAGGAATTCCAGATGTGGTGGAGTAAATCAGCAAGCGGCCGCTCACTTTCAGGACACTGTCCCGCCCTGCAGCCCGTCTCGCTGAAACAGGCGGAGCGTGGCGCTGCCCGTCGCGGCCACGGCACGATGCGGCCCCTCGCAGCCAGCACACCCGTCCCCGGCACAGGAGCAACCGGGGGCGCAGAACCAGCGCCAGGCCCAGTCACCAGACCGACGCAGCGGATCTGCCCTGGCGTCAGTATCCGCCGCCTCTCCGGGGACAGCCCTCCGATACGCCTCGGATGCCCCACCTGCCGAGGCATCCGCGGCAGTCGAGCCGCCTCCTTCGGAACCATCCCGCGAATTGCGTGCCAGTCCGCAGTCGGCCCGGCCTCGCGCCGGGAGGGCCACTGGTTCCTGCAGCTGGGCGTCTTCCGCCCAGCTCGACAATGCCCTGCGTGATCCAGCGCGAGCAGCAGGCGTGCACCACACCCTGACGACCCACCGCTGGAGCTGGACCAGCGCGCGAGAACTACCGCGTTCTGCTCGGCCCCTACCGCGACGAAGCGCAGGCCCGCTGCTGTCTGCCGACATCGGCGCCCGCACCGGCCACAAAACCGGGCGTGATCCGCCGCTGACATTGGCAGGGGAAGTGTGCACGTGCTCACTTCTTCCTGGCCAGCTGCGCCTGGTACGAGCAGATCGGCCGCATCGCCGCTGATGCGCGCTGCCAGCTTTGGCTGCCTGCCGGGGCATCGCCTCCGACAGCAGCTGCATGGCCTTGAGTCCCAAAGGTGTAAGTGAGGACTTGCTGTCTTCGTGTTCGCCGCATCGGCAGGAGGTCCCGAACACCAGCAGTGCAAACTCACGCCCGGCGATGATTTCTCGTCTGCCGCCAGCCAGTCCGGCAGTGCGGCCAGCGGCATCCGCACGATCTGCTCGAAGCGCTGGTCACGCTCCGCGCCGATCACCACCCGCGCCCTGCGGTGCCGTTGGCGGGCCGTGCGCCCCGGCAGAGCTGCACAGCTCACTGGCCAGCGCCTCGATGCGATGCGGTGCCTCGAACAGCATGAACGCCTGTCCGGAGGCCGCCAGCGCTTCCAGCCGGGCCGCCCGCAGCTTCGCGCGCGTGGGCAGAATCCTCGAGAGAAAAGCGCCCGCCCGGCAGCCCGGCCGCACTGAGCAGCGTGGTGGCTGCACTGGCGCCCGGCACCGGAACGACCGTCAGGCCGGCCTCGTGTTGCCGCTCACCAGCAGCGCCCCGGGTCACTGAGGCCCGGCGTACCCGCATCCGTAATGAGGGCAATCGATGCGCCGTCCCGGATCAGGTCAGCAGCCTTCCGGTCTGGCTGGCCTCGTTGTGTGCGTGCAGGGCCAGGGTGCGTGCGTGGCCGATGCCCAGCGACTGCAGCAGCGGCCGGCTGCTGCAGGTGTCCTCGGCGGCGATCCACGTGGCGGCCCGCAGCGTCCGTGCGGCGGTTGCTGATATCTTCGAGGTTTCCGATGGGCGTGGCCACTACATAATGCAGCGGCAGCGTTGGATACACAGGGGAAGAACCGTCGGCCGAGTGGACGGTGTGCTCCCCGGAACCGGCAGGGCCGGCTAACTGGCATGAGGGCATGATGCAGCGTCGAGACTGGATGAAGGGGGACCCCGGCAACGGCAGGGGCGGTGGCACTGGCACGACCGGATGGCCCGGACTGGTGCGCGCTGCCGGCGTGGACCGGATCGGACTATTGTTACCCAAGTCCGGCAAGACCTTCGGACGGGCCTCGCAGGCCCTCGAAGGCTGGCATCGAGGCGGCCTTCAGGCGGCTGCCTTCCGGTTACGCCATCGACATCTACGAAACCGACGAATCGCTCGAAACAGCTCACCGCGGCCTATCAGGGATGCTGCGCCGGGGACTTCGCTGGTCATCCGGGCCGCTCACCCGCAATGGTACGGCCGCTCTGGCTGGCTTTGGCGAGGTGCCCATCACCACCCCCTGGCGCTCAACCAGTTTCGAAGGCGACGGCAGCGTGCCCTGGAACGTGCTGGTCTTCTCCATCGGCGCCAGAACAGGAAGCGGTGCAGGTGGCTGATCCAGCCTTCCAGAACATGCGCAAACAGGCCAGCAGCCGCAAGGCACCGCGGGCCATCATCATCACCGCCGCCAACCAGGTGGGTCGCCGCGCCGCCGCCGTCTTCCATGGCCAGTGGCTTGCCGCAGGGCGGCGAGGCCGACCTGCCCATCGAGCTGGAAAGCGCCTCTACAAATTCCGTGAAGTGGCCAAGAGCAGGGTGACTTCTGCTTCCTGTCCATGGCCTCGCACCTGGCCAGGCCGGTGCGCCTGCTCACCGGCAAGGGTAAACCGGCCTTCGGTACCTCGCAGCTCTCCATCGGCGGCCCGGATGCCAACAACCCCATTCCGGAGCTGGACGGTGTGAAACTGGTGGAAATGCCCGGCATCATCCAGCCGCAGAGCTTTGGTGCCCAGGGCTTTGCCGCGCCGCCGGATGATTTCAGCCTCGAAATGAAGCGCCTCTACGCCCTGGGGCATCGACGCCCTGCGCATCGGCCGCGAATGTTCAGCGGCGCCACCACCCTCGACATGCAGGGCCTGACCGGCAAGCTGCGTTACGACGGCAGCTATCCCGTCATCGAGCGGACGCTGGTCCCGGCCGAATACCGCAACGGTGTGCCGGTGGCCATCTGAAGTGCAGCAGGCGTGCAGCCGGTACAGGGCTGTGGCAAACCGTTCGGCAGCGGATACTTCAGACAGGGCGGGGGCTTTTGCTAAGGTAGCCCTTCCCGCCACGGGCGGCAGATGCCGCCCCTCTGTGAGCTATCCGCGTGGAAAACGGCGACACTCACGAACATGCAACCCGCCCTGCCGAGAAGGCGCCGTGCCGTGGCGGCTGCCGCGATGGCCACAAGCCATGGATAGCAGCGCTGCCGGCTGACCCTGCGCCGCTGGCCCCGCCATGCCATGCCGATGTCGGGTGGGCCATGCCATGACCGCTGAATCGCTCAAACTGCCCCGCCAGCGAGCGGGCCAGAAGGGCCGAACGGCGAGCACGGACCGTCCTGGAGCAGGCCGAGCTGGTGTTCATTGCGGCCAACGTGCGCTACAAGCTGGGCGAGATCGACCTCGTCATGCGGAGGGCCCATCATCGTGTTCGTCGAGGGTACGTGCCCGTGCCTCGCTGGGCTGGGTGGGGCCGCCGGCGGCATCGATGGCCGCAAAGCAGCAGCGCATCATTCGCGCCGCCCAGCTCTGGATGCAGGCGCACTGTGGCAGCCACGGCTGGCCGCCGTGCCGCTTCGATGTCGTGGCCTTCGAGGCCGGCCGGATGAACTGGATGCAGCAGGCGTTCTGAAACAGCACTTGCCCGGAGGCGAGTGACGGTCATTTGGCCTCTTTCCACCAGTCCGTCTGTGGCGGCTGGTCGATGCTGAAGACCTCACCCAGCAGCGGCGTGGTCACCTTCATCGGCTGGCCATCGAAGGCGGGGCAGTTTGCCATCGGCCGGATGCATCAGCCGCCGGTATTCGGCCAGTGAAGCGCTCGATGGGTTCGCGCCACTCGTGGAAGGCCAGATCGTACTTGCCCCAGTGAATGGGCAGTACCAGCCGGGCGCGCACATTCAGCGCGGCCTGCACCGACTGCTCGGGCTTCATGTGAATCTGCGCCCAGTTGCCGTTGTAGGCGCCGTTTTCCATCAGCACGATGTCGAACGGCCCCGAACTGCTCGCCGATCATGCTGGAAGGTGTTTGTCGTAGCCACTGTCGCCGTTGAAGAACAGCGAAAAGCCCGGCGATTTCACCACCCACGAGCCCCATAGCGTTTTGTTGCGTCCGTCGAAGGTGCGGCCACCGAAATGGCGTGACCAGGTCAGTGTCAGCTTCACGTCGCCCAGCTCGGCCGTTTCCAGCTGGTCCATTTCCGTGATCTTCCTGTCGGAATGCCCCAGCGCTGCAGATGCGCCTTCACCCCAGCGGCACTAAAGTGCCCTCACTTTCGGTGCCAGCTCCCTGATGAGCCCGCACGTCAGATGGCACGGTCATGTGAAAATCAGTACGGCATCCAGCGGCGGCAGATTGGGCGGCAGTGTGGGATGTTTCGCGGAACGGCTGGCCGCCAAGGGCAGCGGCGGCCCGATAGAACACCGGATCCACCAGAAAACGCTTGCCCGCCGCCTGGAACAGCACCGATGAATGCCCGAACCAGGCCAGCGAGCCATCCTTCAGGGCTGCGGTGTCCAGCGCCCGGCTGGGCAGCGGTTCGGGGTTCTTGCCGGTGGCGGCAGAAAAATAGTTGTTCATCCACGACCACAGCGTCATCGGCTCGCCTTCGCTGGTCTGCAGTGTGGTGGGCGTGAGGTTGTGGAACACCTTGCCGGCAAAGGCCCGGGACTGCTGGATGCGTGCCATGCTGGCCGCATCCGGCGTGCCACCGAACACCGGATTGAACTTCATGTGCCCAGTAGATTCACAGACGAGGGCAAACAGGGGTGAGCCATTTGAGGACGGGAAAGGATGAAAGTCATTGGGGAGCGTGGGGAGGAGAAATATCTGAGGCTATTATAGGAACGGCCACTGGCCAGATGGCGATGCTCTATTGTTGAATGAGGGTTCAGGACGTATTGACCATTTCCGCCTGTATTGATCATTGCTGACCATATTGAGCATTGCCGGCTGTATTGAGCGTTTCCGCCGTTGACCCTGGGGGTGTTTGATGGACTCATTCGTCCCCGTGCCCTCCCACAGGGCGTGCAGTACCGTCTGTCGTTGCGCGCATGCCACGTATCTGCCCGGCCACGGGACGTGTGATGTCTGCGAAGGCCCGCCCGGCGGGGTGGCTGGCATACTGTCAAGACGTTGTTTTTCAGGAGCCGTTCCATGCCCAACCGCCGCGAATTTCTGGTCACTGCCGCGGGTGTCGCCGCTGCCGGACCACTGCTTCCCTCAGCCTGTCCGTACAGGCCCCGCGAACAGGACAATCCTGCCGACAATGCCACCGCCATTACCGAGGTCTACGGCGACGGCATGCGGCTGATGGGCGTATCGGTCGAATACCGTCGTCCCGTCAATGCGGCCCAGATCAAGGCGGCGGACTACCGTGTGGAGGTCGCACCATCCGCGAGGTCTGTGTCAGCCGTACGCCCGCGGGCACGCCCCTACCGTTCGGGGCGTTATGTGGTCATCGAGCTGAACTCCGACGAAGCCGGCGCCCTGCTGGCGGTCAAGCACCCGCCGGCTGGAAAGAGTGCCAGCGCAGCGGCTGGCCAGAGCGCAGACGCAGCATCCGGCAATGCTGCCGGTGCCGGGACAGGTAGTGTCCGGTGCAGCATCTGGCAACGCTGCCGGTGCCGGAGCGGGCAGTGCGTCCGGTGCCGCATCCGGCAACGCTGCGGGCACCGGGGCAGGCAATGCGTCCGGTACCGCCTCCGGCAATACGGCGGCAGCTGATGCGGGTAAAGGTCCCGGCAATGCCGGCGAGAAACAGGAAGCGGCACCCACGCTCAAGGCCTGCCCGTGCCACGGTGATCGTGGAGCCTTCAAACGGTCAGGGGAGTGCGCAGACGCTCACCACCTCCCGCACCGTCAACCGTGTGTTCGACGACTTCCAGCACTTCGAATACCGGGATGAAGCCACCGGCAAGACCGTGCGCTACAACCTGTTTGCCCCCCGCAACCGCCGGGCCGGCCAGCGCTATCCGCTGGTGCTGTTCATGCACGATGCGGGCGTGACCGGCAGCAATGTCGAAGCCACGCTCTATCAGGGCGATGGCGCCATTGCCTGGGCGCGGCCCGAGGCCCAGTCGCGAAACCCGTGCTTCGTGCTGGCCCCGCAGTTCGACGAGATCATCGCCGACGACGACAACAGAACCTCCGGCTATCTGGATGCCACCATCAACCTGGTCAGGCAGCTGACCAGTGACCTGCCCATCGACGAAAACCGTATCTACACCACCGGCCAGTCGGGCGGCGGCATGATGTCCATTGCCATGAACATCAAGTATCCAGATTTCTTTGCTGCCTCGCATCTGGTTGCGCGCCAGTGGAATGCGCCGAACGGATCACGCAGAACATGGCCGGCGTGAAATGGTGGATCACTGTCTCGCAGGATGATGCCAAGGCGTACCCCGGCCAGACGGCCATCGTGGAAAAACTGGCCGAATACGGCGCCAGGGTGGCCCGGGGCGAATGGAATGCCCAGTGGACGCCCGCCGAATTTCTGGCCGCTTTTCCGGCGCATGGATGCAGAGGGGCCAACATCAATTTCGTGTCCTCACCAAAGGCCTGGTGTTCAAAACGGACGCAGGCCAATGCAGGCGGCGCCTCGGGGCACACGGCCACCTGGCAATACGCGTACGACATCGCCCCGGTGCGCGAATGGATATTCCGCCAGCGCCGCGGGTGACGGTTTCCTGCGATGCTTTTGGGGGCCCATAATGTGTACTGGCCTACCCGTGAGTGAAGCATGCAGCAGGACAGAATCAGCCCCAGCCTGGTGGCCGCCATCGTGGCTACGGCTGATGTCTGCTTTTCGGGGTGGTGAGCGAGACGGCCATGAACGTCACCTTTCCCACTCCTGATGCGTGAGTTGGGCATCGGCACTTCCACCGTGCAATGGCTCACCACCGGGTATCTGCTGGCATTGGGCCCTGGTGGTGCCGCTGTCGTCCTTTCTGAAGCGGCGCCATACACTGAAGGCGCTGTTTCTGGTACAACCTGCTGTTTCTGGCGCCACCGTGCTGCGCGCGCTGGCACCCCACTTTTCGGTGCTGCTGGCTGGGCGGGCTGATACAGGCCGCCACCGGTATTGCGTTGCCCCTGATGTTCAACATCATTCTGGGGCAGGTACCGGCCAGCCGGCTGGGCCCGCTGATGGCGTGGTCGCTGATCACCGCTATGGCGCCGGGCCGTGGGTCCGGTACTCGGCGGCGTGATCGTCGACAGCTATGGCTGGCGCGTGATTTTTCTGGATGCTGGTGCTGGCGCGCGGCTGTCGCTGGGGCTGGTGAAAACGGTACGCCAGCCAGCATCCGGATCCGTTGCACGCACGCAGCAGACAGCATCTCACCACGAGGGCAACGAACGGCCAGCGCGGGCGAAAAACGGGGCTTTTTCCGTGGCCGATTACGCCCTGCTGGTGGTGGGATTTTCTGCCTTCATTTTCGCCGCCGAGCAGGCTGCCTCGTATGGCTGGATGAGTTCCGTGGTGGGCGGGCTGTTTGGCCTGAGTGCCCTGTCGCTCGCACAGTTCCTGCCGCCGTTCTGCGCGCGTGAAACGCCCCTGATCCGGCTGAGGTGTTCGGACGCGAGGCCTTTTGTGTTCAGCCTGGCGTTCATCCTGCTGATCCAGTCTCTGCGTGCTGTCACTGGGGTATCTGATCTCAACTATTCCCAGCTAGTGGATGGCCAGTCGGCACGCGTGGCGGCATGCTGCTGCTGGGTGTCGTCGGGGCGCTGATGGCGCCCCTGTTGGCCGGCTGCTCGACCGGCTGGGTGCGCCACGGCCGGTTCTGCATGGTGGTGATCATCGTGTGTCTGCCGTATATGGCCTGCAGCTCACCACCGTGCTGTTCATGGGCTTCTATACGCTGTATGCAACGGCCAGCTGGCCGTGGGCAACATGATGACCGATGGCACGCCAGCTGCCCGCAGATCTTTCGGCCGACGGCAATGCCGTGCTCAACACGCTGCAGCAGCCTCGGGGGCTGGGCACCCTCGGTGGCTGCCAGCATCGTGCCGGTACCCAGGCACATTATCCGCAAAAGCCTGGCCGAGGGCACCCGCCATGGCAGCCAGTGTGCCTTCGTGCTGCTGCTGGTGCTGGCCGTCCTGGCGCTGCTCAGCGCATGGCGCGCCTCGGCGGCGCGCGACGAAGCGCTTAGCGTCCTTGGCGCCTGTCGTCGGCTCATGTCCTGCGAACCCCCTCGCAGGGCGGATACAGGCGACCGTGCCGCAGAATCCTTTTGATGGCTTCAAGGCACGGCCAACACAGTCATGCGTGCCCAAAAGGGCTTTCCAGGGCTGGGCCCCGAATCCGCGCGCTGTTGGGAAGGCCACGGCATGTCAGTGCCTGGGTGCCCGTACCCGGGCGTCCAGCCGCTGCAACGCGTCGATGGCACGCTTTTCACCCGTCGCGGCGGCCTTGCGATACCAGCCGATGGCCGTGCCGGTATTGCGCGGCACACCCTTGCCGGATTCGTACCAGCCGGCCCAGCCGCCGTCATGGCCGGTGCCGCACTCAGTGTCGCCGCGTTTGCGCCGGATGTCTCGTGCCACTTCACGGCCACGATGCCATGTCACCCTGTGACGTCTTGTGCCGTTTTCGTACATCAGCCCCAGCCAGCACCGCTGCGAGGTGATGCTCCCTGACGGTCTGCGGCCGCCTGAAAGGCGTTGATACGCCCTGTCCGGACGCTGGCCTGAAACGCCCTGACCATTCAGATACATCGATCGCCGTTAACCAGCGCTGCGCCTTTGAGGTGGCCGGCCGCGTCGGCCTGTTCGAGGGTAGCGCCGCTGCATAATCCTGCGTCGTACGCCGCCGCAATGCCGGCATCCAGCGGTCGCGCGGGCCTTTCTGTTTCTGCGGATCATCGGGCTGCTGCGCGCGGGGCGGAGTCGCATGGACCGCCTTGCCGGCCCGTCTGCAGCAACGGGGGTGCAGGAGGGCGCACCGCTTCCGTGGTAAGTCGGGCCCCGCGGCGTTCGCAGTGTGGATGCCCGGCTGGTCTGCTTCGCGCTGGCCGACCGGGCTGGCGGACGGCGCGCTCAGTACCTGCGGCTTCGAGTGAGCACGCGGCGTGCCGGCAGGCAGGCAGCGGAGCGCGCTTTGCCGCGCAGCAGATGAACGAACGGGCAGGGTGACGTGATGTGCGAAGCATCGCTCCATCGGTGAAAGGAGGCGCTCGCCGGGGTGCCCTGCCGGCGGGGCGAGCCCGAGCCTTGCCTGCGCGCGGTGTTCCCCGTCGGCACACGGTGGGGAGCAGTGCGGGGGCGAATGGATCCCATGACCTGCTCTGGCGGGCAGCGGGACAACAGGTTCCGGACATGCGTCCATGGTAGCGCCATCACAGGCCTGATTGGACCAGAATTCACCCGGCAGCTTGCTCCGGTTTCGGTGGCCCGTGTCATGAATCGCACACTTTACACTGCTGCCTCGGTCTCGCCCGTCTGCCCGTCTGCCCGTCTGCCCGTCTGCCGGCTGCGCTGTGTAGTTCATGGGTGGCATTTACCCGTTTGATCAGGCTTGCTTACGGGTTTTTGCTGTTTGCTGCCATTCTGCACCATCAGGGCCGACAGCACCATCGAACAGACGGTGATCACCGCCGACATCGTGTGCGCGGTGGCGCCCGTGGGAGAATGCCGCCAGCAGCAGCGAGGAAACCACTCGCTGCGAGACCGCAGGGCGCCCATCGGCGCGGCGGTGGCGCTGCCGGCACTCTGGCTGTCCACACTGGCCAGTGAGGCCGCATTGCAGCGAGGCGGCGATGATGCCGTTCATGCTGAACACCGCAAAGATGGGCAGCACGATGCCCCTGGGCCACCCACCCGTCAGCGCAAACACCGACAGCAGCACGGAGGCCGCCGCCGCCATGCGGGTGGATACCTTCAGCATCTGCGTGAGACTGTAGCGCTGCAGCCGGCGGTTGGCGGCACTGAGCGCCACCACGCCCAGAATGTTCACCCGAACAGCGGCCCCGTACCAGTTGCTGTCCAGCCCGAAGTACGTGAGGTACACAAGGGCGAACCGGCGATGAACGCGTAGATGGCCACATAGAAAAGGTCACGCACAGCGTGGTGCGCATGTAGGCACGGTTGCGCGCAACGGCCGCTAGGCCCGAAAGGCCGACGCGAGTGTGCCCGTGGCTGCTCGCCGGCAGGCAGGCGTTCGGGCGGGCGGCAGACGGCGAAGAACATCGCCACGCCCGATGCCGTCAGCGAGCCAGAAATTGGCCTGCCAGCCGCTCACGTTAGCAGCAGTCCGCCCAGCATCGGACCCCAGGATGGGGCGATGGCCGCGATCATCACCAGCGTGGACAGCATACGGGCGGCCTCCTGCTGTCCGTAGAGATCACGGATCATCGTGCGCGACAGCATGGGACCCACACAGGCGCCCAGTGCCTGGAAGAAAGCATAGAGCACCAGTGTTTCCATCGATCCGGCCAGCGCAGCCACCGAGCCGATGACGAACAGCACGATACCGATGAAGAGCGGCAGCCTGCGCCCGATGCGGTCGGCCACCGGCCCCCAGAACAGCGCCCGATGGCAAAGCCGACCACGAAGCCCCGTGATGGTCGCGCTCGGCGTTGCCATGCAGTGCCGCCTCCATGGCCGGCAGTGCCGGCAGGTAGATGTCGGTGGACAGCGAGGTGATCGCCATCAGCGCGCCGAGAATGATCAGGAAGAACGGAGATTCGGGATGAAGGGGAGCGAGGCGCATGGCGTGAGCGTCGAACGGGGCTAGAAATGTCAGTATGCTAATGTGAAGCCACTATCGGACAAATTGGCGTGTCACGTCAGCCTTTCTCGCCAAAGAAGAAATTGGCCGTTGCGCCGCCGTCGATGAGAAAGTCGCTGCCGTGATAGTAGCCACGCCGCTCATGATGAACTCGGCCAGGGGCGCCGATTTTCGTCCGTTGCCGCCGCGAGCCCACCGGCAGGTTTGCCAGCATGTTGCGGTAGAAATCCTTGCGCTCGCCGTTCAGCTCGTCGTTGGCCAGCGGCGTGAAGACGATGCCCGGGCTGATGCAGTTCAGGCGTGCCCCACGCTTGCCCCAGTGCGCACGGCTCTCGGCCGAAACGCGCAATGCGATTGCCGCGCTTGAAATCTGGTAGGCCCGCAGTGAGTCGGTTTCGTTCTTGACCAGCGGCAGTTCCAGCAGCCGTTCGGGGCGCAGGGTGGCCAGCGCCCGCTGGTCGGCCTCGTCCAGGTGCCCAGCCGGAAGCCTGACTGTGACGAGAATGACGATGCCGTTGCCGCCCCCGGCAATCACGTCGCCAAAGGCAGTCCAGCAGCACGGCGGTGCCCACCAGGTCCACCGCAAAGATGACGGACGGCGTGGCCTGCGAGGGGCGGAGACGCCGGCGCTGTTGATCGAGGGCAACGATGTCGCCCAGGCCCCGCGCCTCTGCACGAGGGCGTCGATCGAACTGCGGTCCGAAATGTCGACGGCGGCGGTGTGCGTCTGGTAGCCGGCCTCCTGCATCGTGCTGGCGGCGGCCTGTGCATTTTCTTCGCGCAGGTCGGCCAGCAGGATCTGTTTGCCCATGCCCACGCGGCGGGCAATGGCCTGGCCATGGCGTTTCCACTGCCAACCAGAACGATGACCTGATGTTTGACGGGGTTCATGTGGTTTTGCCCTTGGATGCGTTGGGCTTGCCCGGAGGCAGGTCAATTGTGGATGAATGTTCCTGAACCTGCTGGGCGCCGGGGGAACATGATGGGATGCTCATGAGGGTTGTCGATGGCGGCAGTGTAGGACGCTGGCTTTGTTCTGATAAGATGGATGATCCGCAATGCATTGTTGACGCAAATTCATCAATGAACGCCCCGGGCGAACAGCCATGAAAAGAAAACCTCAACGACCTGCGCGTTTTCTCGTCGTGGCGCAGCAGGGCAGCTTCACGAAGGCCGCGCGGCAGATGGGGGTCTCGCCCTCGGCACTCAGCCACAGCATCCGGGGCGTGGAAGAACGGCTGCAGTCGCTTCTTCAACCGCACCACGCGCAGCGTGTCCACTACTCAGACGCGGGTGAGCGCCTGTATCAGCGGCTGCTGCCGCTGTTCGACGGGATCGACCGTGAGGTGGACGCACTGAGCGAGTGCGTGATGCCGCGCGCGGCAGTCGCATCAATGGCACACGCCATGTGTTCGATCACGCTGCGGGAACGGATTGGCGTTTGTGCAGAGCGCACCCGGAAAATCGAGGTCGAGCTGATGGGAGATTCGCTTCGTGGACATCGTGGCCGACCGTTTCGATTTTGGCATCCGGCTGGGCGACTGATGTGGAGAAGGACATGATTGCTGAATGTGCCTCATCAGTTCATTGAGACGACCGTCGTTTATCTGTTGGCCAGCGGTTTGGCTACAATGGCGGAAACGTTGCTGCCGCGACACCGGCAGGGTCTGATTTCTGGAGAAATGAACAGATGCAGTGCGTGCAAAGTCTGGCCATACCGGCATGGATGTGTCCCGCATTTGCCTGGGCATGATGAGCTTTGGCAAGCCAGGCAGCGAAAACGGGCTCTTTCCGTGGGCGAAGACCTTCGATGAAGGCAAGGACATCTTTCGGCGGGCCATCGATCTGGGCATCAACTACTTCGATACCGCCAACGTCTACCAGATGGGCTCCAGCGAGGAGATCACGGGCCGCTTTATCCGAGTTCGGCCTGAACCGGGATGAGATCGTCGTGGCCACCAAGGTGCATTTCCCGATGCGTCCGGACCGGCCCAATGGGGGCGGCTCATCGCGCAAGAACATCCTGGCCGAAATCGATCACTCGTTGCGCCGCCTGCAGCTGGATTATGTGGACGTTTACCAGATTCACCGCCTGGACCACGAAACGCCCATGGAAGAGAGATGCATGGAAGCGCTGCATGATGTGGTGAAGAGCGGCAAGGCCCGCCACATCGGGGCCTCTCACCATCTTTGCCTGGCAGCTGAGCGGATGCAGAACATCGCCGAGCGCCACGGCTGGACGAGGTTTGCTTCCCTGCAGCCGCATGCACAACCTCATCTATCGCGAAGAGGAACGGGAAATCCCGCCGTGCCGGGACGGAAAAATGGCGGTGGTGCCGTGGAGCCCGCTGGCCGGCGGCCGCTGCTCCCGTCCGTGGGGCACGCAGACCGGGCGTTCGAAAATCGATGGAGTCTCGCCGATGGTCTGGCAGTCCACCGAAGCGGTGGACAAACCGGTGGTCGACACCCTTGAGCGCGTTGCGAAGGAACGTGGCAGGTCGATGGCCCAGGAAGCGCTGGCGTGGATGCTGAGCAAGCCGGAAATCACTGCGCCCATCGTGGGGGCCACGTCCGTGAAGCACATCGAGGAAGCCGTGGCTGCACTCGACATCCGGCTGGATGAAGACGAGGTGAAGGCGCTGGAAGCGCCGTACGTGCCCCATGTGAAGACGGGGATGTTCTGACGGACTGGGGCCGATGCTGCGGTGCGGCATCGGCCCCGCGATCATTCATGGCCGCGCGATGCCGATATCCATCTTCCGGCTATATGGGCAGGGCTTTATGGTCTACGAGGAAGGGCGAATCTCGGTAGCGACCAGCTCGTGTGGTGTTGCAGCGGATGCGGGTTTGCACGGCTTGCGGCGACGACTTCGTTCAGCCATGCGTTGTAATCGCCGGCTTCTTCTTCGGCCGTGGGAAACTTCAGTAGACGAGCGGATCGCGAACTCGTAGCTGTGCTCGTGGAACACTCCCGCAGGTGAGGTTTTCTGGCTCGCCCGGGTACCGACGTTACGCCAGAACCGGATAGTCCGTATACCATGCTCGCCGCCCCGAACATGGTGCCGCGATCCGGCTGGTTCAGCCCGGAACCCAGTTCGAAGCGGCGCGGCGGGTCCGGGTTGGCCAGGAAGGTGGCGCCAGAGGCCATCAGTGTCGGCATTGCCGGCTTCCAGCTCGGCCTCGGCCGAGTCGCGGCGTAGCCGGTGCCGGCAATCGGCGTTTTGCCGATCAGCGGGCGGAACAGCGCCAGCTCGTCGCCCCTGCGGGCAATGCGGCAGCAGCGGGAACATCGGCGCGCGCTTCATCAGCTCGACAAACGAGAAGTCCAGACCGTCCAGCTCCTTCAGAAGATGGGTGTAGGTGGCCACCGGATCGTCGAACGCAATGCCGGCACGGATGCAGCGGGCTGATCTTGATGCCCACCCGGTCACCGCCCACGGCATCGATGATCGCGCGCATCGCCTCCAGCGTGAAACGGGCCTTGCTGGCAATGCTGCCGCCGTACTCGTCCGTGCGCTGGCTGGTGGAATCCGACAGGAACCGCTGGGGCAGGTAGCCATTGGCGGCGTGCAGCTCCACGCCGTCGAAGCCGGCGCGCATGGCGTTGCTGGCTGCGGTGCCGTAGTCGGCAATGGTCTGGCGGATTTCTTCCACCGTCATGGCGTGGGGCACTTCGAAATCTTTCGGACCCTGTGACGTGAAGTGCTGCATGCCTTCGATTACGGCAGACGGTGCCGAGGGCAGTTTGCCACCCCGTTCCACCGAATGCGAGACCCGGCCCGTGTAGCCAGAGCTGGGCGTAGATGAGCCCTCCTTTGGCATGCACGGCGTCGGTGACCTGCTTCCAGGCGGCAATCTGTTCCGCCGTGTAGAGGCCCGGTGTGAGCGGGCTGCCGATGGCGTCCGGCGAGATGTTGATGGCTTCCGAGATGATCAGGCCGGCCGAGGCGCGCTGCGCATAGTATTCGACTGTCAGCGGGCCGACCACGCCGCTGGTGTCGGCGCGGCTGCGAGGTCATGGCGGCCAGCGGACCATGTGGTCCTTCAGCGCAGAGGCTGAGGGTGGTGGGTTCGGAGCAGTTTCAGCGTGTGTGTCCTGTTGTGTGGGCGCCGACTGCGTGCTGGGTTCAGGGGCAACTGCGGCGGCGCGGGTTGAAGGAGGCAAGCGGTGGACGGACACAGCGGCGGTAGCCGGGGCCTACAGTGCCAACAGTCTGGGGCTGCTGCAGCGGGCTGCTGCACAGGGTATGGGCATTGCGCTGCTGCCGGAAAATTGGCGTACGCAAGTGACGTAGAGGCAGGCCGGCTGCAGCGTGTGCTGCCGGACTGGGCTGGCAGTACGGTGCCCGTTCATGCGCTGACGGGCCACGCGGCTGCTGCCGGCCAGAACCCGGCGTTCATCGATTTCATGAAGGAAAACGCGCAGAACCTGACCGATCTCATAGAAACAGCAGTCATCTGGGCTGAAGTGGCGGATCAGCAACCGGCCGACGGTCCATGAATCCTTTCAGCGAGCAGCGCTTGCCATCGTGGGAGTTTCCGTTGTCCGGGACGCTTTCGCTGGAGCAGGTGGCTGTGTTCCCGCCTGGTGCGTGCTGGTGGTATGGGCTTGGATGATGCCGGCAATGGCCGGCTGGTGCTTCGGTTACGGCCATCATGACGGTGGCGATGGCCGCGAGCATTGTCCGTTTTGAGCGCCGATACGTTGCCGCTCAGCCCGGCAGTGCATCATAGTCGGCCATGGGCACCGCTTCGAAGAACTCGGTGGCCCCGGCCGTGATGGCCACGTGGCTGAACCAGCTGTCCTCGTGGCGCCGTGCCAGTTCTTCACGCCTTTGGGTGTGATGACCACATCGCCTGGTTTTCATCGCGCTGGCTGGCCTTCTTCCCGATACCACCTCTTCGCCCGCAACGGCGATCAGGATCTGGTAGCCATCGGTATGCACATGCCAGTTGTTGCGACAGCCCGGCTCGAAGCTGACATTGGCCACGGCGACCGGAATGTCTGGGTTGGCAGCCAGCATGCTCAGGTAGCTTTGTCCCCACGAAGGAGCGGGCGTATTTGTCGTTCTTCTCGCCAAACGGGAATATGCCGTGTTTGACCTGTTGCTCGCTGTTCGCGGCTGTTCCTCCTTGTCCGTATAGATCTGTTTGGCCAGATTGAAGTGCGACCAGGCTTTTGGGCCAGCCCACGTAGAAGGCCAGATGGTAATGACCTCGGCAATTTCCTGCCTGGGTGATGCCATTTTGCCTGCCGATGCGCAGGTGGGCGGGGAGCTGTTCGAAATGCCGCCCGAAATCGGTGCGGAAATGCAGTGATGAGACTGCTGCGCGTGCGGGGCGCCAGCCTCGCTCGCGCGACCAGACCTGTCCGAACAGGATATCATCGTTCAGTTCGGCGAACTTGGGGGCGAAGTCACCCAGCCGGTCGCAGCCAGCCGTTTGTTTCTGGGACACTGAGGCTTCTCCATGGGATTGGGGGAGCTGGGCTTGCAGATGTTTCTGGGTGCCCGCTTCGCTTTTGGGTTGCAACGGGTCTCCACAGGCTGCCTGCTCAGGACGCTCGCCGGATATACGGGCAAGATAGCATGGAGCTTCGGCCCGCATCCATTGATGTCACTTCAGTCTGGACAGCCATTGCCCGGACCTGTGCGCGGCTTTCCTCGGCTTTTGTGCCTTCCATGACGAACAGGATGCCATCGCGTTTCGCGCCGCCCGCCCTGAAGGGACAGACCCGGAGTCACACGACAGCCCCTTGCGCAGGCGGTTGATCTCTTCGAGTTAGCCGCCCACGCCGTAGCCGGCATGGGTGTTGAAGGGTGCCACGGTCTTGCCCTTCAGATCATGGCTGGCCAGAAAGCTGCGGATCGGTGGCGGCAGCTGCATGCCCAGGTGGGAAAACCAATGAATACCCGGGTTGAACTGCTGCAGGTTGTCGATGCGGGTTCTGAGAGGAGGCAGATAGCGCTTTTCATCCTCCTCTACCTGCGCTACGGTGGCCCGATGATATTTCGGGTAGGGCTTCGCAGTTCCAGGGCCACCAGTTCTCCGCCAGTTTCCGTCTGATCATGCGATGCCACGGCCTCGGTGTTGTGGCTGCGGCTCAGGTAGACGATCAGATCTTTTGGCAAAGGCCGATGGCACGACGAAACTACGGAACAGCCCAGGGCGACGAGGACGCCAGCACAGCATGGAAGCCGTGCGGCTGATGAAGCTGGCGTTGAAGGGCTTTCTCATCGGTCGAGCTTTTTCGTGTGCAGCCAGCTGGCCAGATGGTCGGCAACCTCGACATTGTTCAGGTCGGCCATGGGAAAATGGGTGTTGCCCCGAATGCCCGCGTCGGGCAGGTGAACGACGGTGGCGTCGCCTCCGTGCCGGTTCACGACATTCGCCCACTGCCGGGCCAGGGCCAGGCGGATGCGCCACTGGTCCTCTCCTGAACATCGGAGGGCTTTGTCCCCTGATGTTGTCACCAAAGTAGATGACGATGGGCATTTTCGTCAGGTGCGAAGTCTACGACTGACACGGGCGGGCGGAATATCGCCAAACTTGCTCTGATGGTGGGCGGTACTTCGCCTTCGGGGAAGGAAGTTTCCGGGCCTGTAGGCGACGATGGCCTTGACGTGTTTCGGGCTCTTGATGCCGGCAAACCAGCCGACGATGCCGCCCTGTGAGATGGGTGACCAGCACGCCATCGCCAAATGCGGTCGAACAGGGCCTGCAGACTGTCGGAAATGACGCCCGTGTCGAAGGGGGCCGTGTTAGGGGTCATCTGCTGGAAGAACTGGTCCAGCGATGCGCTGTCCTGCGGGAAGGCCACCCCCTTGAAGAAGTTGGGCCAGACGCCGATGCGGAACTGCGCAAACCAGAACTGGTCATCGGGTGTGGCGGGAATGGTTCCATCTCACCGTACTGCGACCGGACCAGCTGCGGCGGGGCTGATCCACCAGATAGACCGGATAGCGTTTGCGCAGAAAGATGTTCTGGAAGCCCTCGCGGCCATCCGGTGTGGTCTGCCAGGTACGCATGGACTGGCCGGCGCCGTGCAGGAAGACGAGCGGCAGCTTTCGGGGCTCTGCGGGTATCTGGTAGAACACGGTGGCGTGATCGCCATGCAGGGGTCTGGCCGCCGGCCTCGATGGATGCCCGGAAAACGTCCGCTGAAATCGTTGACCCGATGCCTCGACGATGTCCGGTGTGCCGGTGTAGGTGCCCGGGCTGGTGACGACCTTGCCGCCTGTGGCAAAGCTGCCTTGTTCTTCGATGATCAGGGGAGAAGCCATGGGCGCTCCGGAAAGGGTGGCTGCCAGCAGGGCGGCAGTGAGTTTCAGCCGAGTTTTCATGGGGTGATTTCAGGGTGGGTGGATCGGGTATCGGGGCCGTCCAGCACGCGCTGTGCCTTGCCCCTGATTCACCGGTTATCGCAGGTTCCGGTCGAAGAAATCCGTCAGCTTTTCACTGATCTGCTTCACGTACTCGGGCTTCCAGTAGGTTTCGATGTGGGTGGCGCGGGTACCCGGAACAGCTCCTTGTTATCCGTACCGGTGGCGTTGGCGAACACTTCCTCGGTCATGTAGAGCGAGTCGGCCTTTTCGCCGGCAATCATCAGCAGTGGCTGGTTGATCAGGTCGACGTTGGTGTTCACGTCGAATTCCATCAGGTCGGCCAGGCTGCTGACGGTGCTGTTGGTTTTCGAGTTCGGGTGATAGTGGGTGTCGGCGTAGTATTCGTAGCCCTGCCGGTACAGGCATCCACCTCGATGGCGGCTACCTGCTCGGGCGTCATGCCGGCGCCGAATTCGGGGGTGTACTGCACTTCGCCGGTGTGCGCTTCGAGGGCACGGGCCTCGGCGGCCTTGGCCAGGCGTTCCTGAATGGAGTCCTTCTGGCTGCGCATGTAGCCATTGCGCCGGGCATCCCCGGTGTTGAACATGCTGATGGTGGCGATGGACCGAAAACGCTTGTCGGTCTGCGCAGCCTTGATGGAATAGCCGCCACCGCCGCAAACTCCCAGCAGGCCCAGACGGCTGGCATCGGCTCCGGCGTACTGGGTGATGAAAATCGGCTGCTGCGCGGATGTCCTCGATGCGGTTCTGCGGCTTGTCGGTGTAGCGTGGCGCTGCCGCCGCTGCCCGCCTGATATGCAGCGTCGAGCGATGGTGGTATGAAACCCTGCTCGGCAAGCTTCTGGGCATAAAGACCCGAGACCTGCTCCTTCACGCCCCCGTTGGGGTGGGCCACCTACGATGACGCATGTTCTTTTGGGGTCGTAACCGGCAGGTGTGTAGACATTGGCCACCACATCGATACCGGTCTGGTGCTGGGTGTATTTCACCGGATGGATGTTTACCTTGCCGGGCTCGTTTGCCGTGATGGCGCATCGGCATAGGTGAGGGTGAAGGGGTTGTTCTGGTAGTTTGAAGCCATGGCTGTACTCCCAGTGTTTGCAGTCCAGGAAGAAAGGATGAAAGGATGGCCTTGGAACGGCTGAACATGTCACGGGCCAGTGTGAGTGGACGGGGCGTGCATTTTGCATGTCGCTCGCACCCCGCAGGACGAAGCCCCAGAGCAGGGTTGCCGTCGTGAAAAATATCATCCGGCCGAAGGCCCAGCTAAGCTGGTCTCGGTCGCACCGTGATGTCATGGCGCGCCAGCGAGCGCCTGTGACCTCGGCGCAAACTAGTGGATCAGCGTCTGTGCTGCAAGTGTCCGGTGCCGGTTTCTGCGGGTGGTAGTACCAGCGCCATGGGCGGATAGGGTGAACCGCTGCTCATGCAGGATTTCGGTGAGCAAGGCCCTGGGTGGATTTCGCTCGCGTATCGTGGAATCCACGCAATGCCCAGTCCATCCAGGGCGGCCTGTTCTGACCATGGTGTTGTTGTTGAAGCTCAGCGAGGCGGGTACCGTGACGCGATGAGCTGCCCTCCTGGATGAACTCCCGGCAGTGGAGTGCGACTGCGACCGAAGGCGCCGCGGCACGATGCACAGCGGTGGCGGGTCAGCTCCTGCGGCGAGCAGGCTGGCAGCCCAAAGCGGCTGAAAGTAGTCGTCGGATGCCACCGAACGGTCATCCGGGCAGATTCGCCCGGACAGCTGGAGGCCACCATGCGAGGACGACGTGGTTGATCGAAGTGCATGCGAAGTCGAGGCCTTCCGGTGACCATGTCCGCCCATGTTGTTGTCGATGGTCACTCGATGTTCACGTCCGGGTGATCGCGCGCAGAAAAACGCATGGCCCGGGATGCAGAAAAGTGCCAGAGCCGGGCTTGCTGCGCTGTTGATGCGCAACCGGCCGCTGCGGTCCGGGCCGAAAGTCATCCAGCGCATCGACGCCGCGCTGGATCGCTGTCGAGCTACGGGCGCGATGTGTTCGAGACAGCTGCCGCTGCCTCGGTGACATGGCCCGCGATCGTGCGGTTGATCAGCCGGATGCCCAGCCGTCTTCCAGCCCGGCCATGCGGTGGCTGATGCCGAGGAGCTGGACGTTCAGCACCCGGGCGGCGACCCGGCTGGTAGTTGCTGCCGGATGACCTGGAGTGAAGGCGTAGAGATCGTTGAAATTCCGGCTGGCAGTCATGCCGCGGGCGAGAGCGTTTCCAGTTCCCGATGAGGCGTGTCAGGGACTCATTCCGTTCCCGCACTGGCCACGAATGAGGTCGCGACACGCCCAGTGGCCACGCATTTGGCGGCACGCGGGCTGGGCGGTGCATCTCTGGGCAGATCGATGCCAACAGTTGTGAGATTCTGTGCCCTGCTCACTGAAAGATCGGATCGATGGCCTTGGTCGGGTCGAGGCCGGTTCGCCGGCCGAGGACGGACCGCTTCACGTCGCCCACATACGGAAGGCGGATGCGGGAGCGGAGGCGCTCGACGGCATCACGGTCGGGCCATGAAGCGCCTCGGAAGCCGGCCAGATCTCGCGTTGCGGTATTTCCAGATGGGCTGATAGCCAGCCGGCGCCGCACGTCGGTGCGTCACCGACCACATCTTACCAGACGTTCTGCTGGGTGTCCCCTGTCCAGCAGCCAGCTCAAGGTACAGGCGGGCCGATTCCCGGTGACGTGCGCCCTCGAGGATGGCGGTACGCTGCGCCGAGGCCACGAATCCCGTCGTTGCTGGGCAGGGTGAAGCGCACGGGGGTGGAAGCGTCGGGCTTCAGAGTCGTCGTCGGACGAGAAGGTGACGAGCATACTTTGCCCGGCAGTCACCCCATCGGACGCCTGCATGGGTGCCGCGCAGCACGAAGTGCGTATTGCTCCTGCTTCATGAAGTTTTCCATGCAGGCCCAGCCGTGGCGGTCGATGGCCTGCTTTGTACCCAGGGCAGCTCGGCGTCAATCGTCGTTGGGATAGGTGGAGACGATCTCGCCCGCTGGCTCGGGGGTCTGGGATGGTCGGGCGCATCGAGCGGGGTTTCACGTCGCAGGGCCGGCTGCAGAAGCAAACGAGTCATTCCAGGGCGCATGAAAAGGCCAGTCCGCCACGTTCATCAGCAGCGTGCTGATGTCGGTAAAGCTCTTGTCCTGCAGCGGATTCTCCCGTGCGCTTTCAGGTAGGTCCTGAAAGTGCTGCGAGGCTCTGGGCGATGCGGCCTGGCAGGCGCAGCCTCATCGGCACGTAGACCTCCGAAGAAATACCACTGGCTGGGGTTGTCCTGTGCCGTGGCGGCACAGATGAGCCAGCACGCCGCCTGGACCCTTCATCGAGCTGGTAAAGCCATTTCGGGCATGACCACGCAGCCCCGAAGGCATCGTTCTGGCCGGGTTTGACGGTGACGCTGACGGCAAAGTGGTGCGCGTTTGCCGGCGTCTCACCGGCGGTCACCCAGAAACTGCGGTGTGAGCCGGTAGGGCTATGCTGGTGGTCGGTGAGAAGGGTGGGGATGCCTTCAGGAATGCCCAGCGGGCTCCGAGGCGCGATGCGCCTCGAGCGCGAACTGGTCGGCAGACCTCCACCATGCTATGTAGGCCGCGTTCCGGGTTGGCCTTCGTGTTTGACCGAATACGTTGGCCAGCATGTAGTCGTGGGTCTTTTATCGACCGAGGTGGTGATGTTGTGCTGCCAGACCCTGTCGCTAACCGGCGGTCTTCCCCGGCTGGATGCCCAGTTCGAAGATGTTAAGAAGATGGGCGTCGCGCGCCGGCCGTGAGGGCTGCGCCGGATGTGTGGAGGCGTCGGGTGCGGGAGGCTGCCTGGATGTTCATGGTTATCGCGCCCGCGAGAGAGCCAGCAGGCCCTTGAGAAGGTTCATCAGGGGAATCAGAAATGGCTGAGGCCGTCGGCGGGCGTGGCTGCGTGCGAGGCAATGGAAATCAGAGCTTCCAGCAGCCGCCCAGCAACATTGCCATGGGCGATCGGCGCATCGCTCAAGCCTGGCGCGCGGGAGGAGCCCATGACACGCTTCAGGGACTGCCGGAGGAGGCAGCCGGACAGGCTGCCTTGCAGACGGCTGGTCAGACTTCCTGCCGGGTCGGGCGGAAGAGATTGATCTCACGTTCACATCCACGTCTTCGGGCTGGCTGATGGCGAAACAGCACGCAGCGGGCGAAGCTGAGGCCGGGAATCTCGTTGTCGGCGTAGAAAATTCTGCATGACGGCGCGAGGCCATTTTCCGAGGAGGAACCGTGCTTCAGTTCGCTGGCCAGCACCCGGTGACAGAGATGGTGGAGCGGATGTTGTAGGGCTTGACTTCCTTGCGGAAGGCTTCGGAAATGGCGCGCACGGCCGTTTTGGGTGGCCGAGCATATCATGACGCGGCCCCCAGACACGGCAGCCACGGAAGAGACGCTGATGAACTGGACCGCCTTTGTGCCTTCATGGTGGCAGCACGGCAGCGATGCCGTTGAGCACGCCCGCGAGATGTTGATGCTCGATCATCTGGTTCACTCGTCGACCTTCAGCTCTTCCAGCAGCGACAGCGGCATGACACCCGGCGTTGTTGCAGCACGTCGATGCGGCCGTAGAGCTTCAGCGCCCGGTCGGCCAGGCCTGCACCTGTTTGGGTCGGCCACGTCGGTCTGCGGGTACAGTGCGATCGTGGCTGATGCCCAGCTCGTCGGCTGCATGCGGCGGTCCAGCCGGCGGGCACCCAGAATGACCTTCGCCCCGGCCTTGACCAGGGTGACGGGCGGTTTCGGCGCCCAGGCCCGACGAGGCACCGGTGATGGATGACGACCTTGTTCTGTGCCCGTTTTCCATGAGCATTCCGTGATGATGGTGGGAGTGGCGGACCGGGCACCGGCCTTCGCGCAGGGGTGGATGTCGGCCATCATGCAGAGGCGTGGCGCCGGCCATCAGTGCAGGCTGGGCAGCAGTGGCGCTGTGCCTGGCTCGTGCGAGGCCGCCTGGCCCGCAGTTGCCGTTCGCGGCCGCTGGAAGCGGGATGTTCCCGGCGCGCCTGTGTGTGGCGGTTCGGACAGAATACTCGACGAGGCTGCCATGCGCCGGGAGGATGGCGCCGAAGGGGATGATTATGCGGCATCTCGACGTACCAGTCCAATGTGCTCTTGACCGAAACACTGTTAGCCGCAGAGAGAAATGATGGATGGGCCCTGTCCAGCTGACGGGATCTGCAATCCGTCCGGCGCATGCGCGGACGAAGGCTGGCTGTTGTTTCCTTCGGGGAAACAGCGAATTTCTGTTTCCGAGTCGGTCCGGAATGTGCGCCCAATCCTAGTGAATGTCTCGTCTTTCAGCAAAGGGCGGCCACGCGTGTCACTGGCAGCTCTTGAGGGGAACAGGTCACCTCGACGCTGCCTGGGCTCCGCCTTTCTGATCGGGGCGTTCGCCCTTTCTCGCCGCGAACACGCCTCGCATAAACTGCAGATCCGCATCTTCCAGGCCATTGCGCAGGTGAAGGCGGCACTGGCGCCGGCGGCGCGCAAGTAGCTGAGATCACGCCGCCCGGTGAGCAAGGCGCCTCGCTGCTGGAGCGGCAGGTGGGCCGCCACTCGTTTCTGCGTTCGACCCGGCGGGTGGAGCCGACCGACGCCGGCGGGCGCCGCTGGAACGCACGACGGACGCGGTGCAGTCGCCGCAGCGGGCGGTGGAGAGTGTGCGCGTAGCAGCAATGTGTGCGCCATCGGGCTGGTGCGGCGACGACGTCACGCCGTTTTGCCTACCAGCCGATTCCCACGCCCCTGACGCGGACTCGCCGGCTGCATCCGCAGGTGCAGTTGGAGCGTTCGTCTGCGACGGCACCATCCACATTCTGGAGTGTCTGATCTGGGGCACCCGCTTTCGGCAACCTGCCGGAAGAGGGCGCGAGGGCTCCGGCAGCTGCTGGCACCCGTTCCGGAGGGCCAGGCGTGTCGGCAGCGCGTGCGGACCGGCGGCTGCGCCGCAGCAGCCGGAAGACCTGCACCGGCATGTGCTGATCGGCCAGCCGGTTCATCACGGCCACAACACGCATCCCGCCGCCAGATCCCGCAGGAGGACGGTGCAGGACCAGACGGTGGAGATGCGCCCTTCCAGCTGATGGTGAGCGAACGACCATCGAGGTGATGGTCGATGACATGGGACGACGCTGGGCACTCGGCCGATTTGTGCTTCCATCCGCGCGCTGCAGCTGACCGGGAGGTGTTTTCGCCGGGTGCTGGAGCCGGAAGACCCCATCCGGGGTGTACCTCAATCATCCAGAACGCGCAAAGCAGCGGCGGGTTCAGTTCGATCGATTTCCGCTGGCGAAGCCGAGGCGATCGACACCTCCAGGCCCATTTCCGCACCGTCAACGTTTTAAATTGAATTTCATTGTCCATGAAGATTCAGACCCATCCACGGTGATGCGCGGCCGTTGTGCAGAAAATGCAGACATTGATGATGCGCATCAGGTCGGCGGGCGTGCGGGCATGCCGCAGTGGTCCTGCACAGACCAGATTCGTCCGGTGCTCGCCCTGACAGCGCCGGGGAAGAAGCCGCGTACACCGCCTGGCTGCGCAAGCTTCAGGCAAGCATCGATGATCCCGCCCATCGATCCCGCACGAACAGTGGTGGTGGCGGGATGCGCCGAACGCATCGCCCGAATCAAGGCACGCAAGGCGTGACTCGTCCATGCCGCGCAACAACGATCCTTGACCGAAGCTGCTGGCATGGTGTCTGAATAAGGTCCACGCGCCGGGAGGCAAATGCAGAGCGCATTTTCTCAGGGGCTCAGGGAGTGGATATGGACCGGATGGCTTTTAACCCGAATACGAAGGGATGCGTATCGTGGTCAGACGGGATGAGAACTTCGCTCCGTTTCGCGGACGGCGTTCTATGAGGCCGTGGGCGGGAAGCTGCTGGATTTCGTACCAATGATCGAAGGCCGCTGGTCGAGGCACTGCGCATGAGGATTGCTTCTGCGCGCGCCGGGATGGGCCACCTGAATGACCGTTTTCGGAAGGCGAAGGCCCACTGGAGGATATCCTGCCCGTTTACCGTGTTCCGGGACGTTCAATAAGCTGAAGGATGAAAACCGTCGGGCCATTGCGCCGAATCTCTGCGCCCTGGGGGTGATCGAGTTCGTGCCGTCTTCGTTCGAAGGTATTCCGGTACTCAACAACCAGAGCGGTCGTGGTTCTTCAATTACGATTCGTATCGCAAGCCGGGAGACATCGACCGGCTGTGGCGAGCTATTCGTGGCTGCTGATGACTGGTTGCGGCCCTGGAGGGCTGCTGCAGCACGGATGACACGCAGTCGCGGCAACGCCGTGGTGCGGACGGGTATGTGTCTGATGATGGTATACGGGCTTTGCCCGTGACACGTCTCGTCGAGGCGCATATGATGAGGCCATGGAGGGTAACTGTATCGTGGCCTGGAACCGACGACGGGGCTCTTTCTGGGCGCATCCCGGATTTCCCTCGTTTGCTGGTCATCCCGCCGTTACATCCAGGAACGACTGGGGCAGAAGATACCGATCCAGCCCAGACGATCATGCGACGGAGCCTCCTATCTGGCGCTGCACGGAGCCACCAGCAGTCCTGTTTCGCGACAGTTACGGTACACAGCTTCCCGGCGCTGTCGCTGCGCTGGGCGATACAGATCTCGCACTGGTGAGAGGATGGTGCGACAGAGGGACACCGAAGTTCGGCATAGCTGACGTCTGAGCAGCGCAGGCCAATGGCACCGGTGATGCCGGCTGCGCAGGGCAGCTGAATGAATAATGGTTGAACGGTTCAGCTCGTGAGACGAGCGTCTTCAGTACAGAACATTCTGGATGATGGCTGTTTTCTGGACGGGAAGAAGCGGTCGAGCGCAGCACTGGAGCACTGCGGAGAAGAAGAAATCTGATCCTGCAGCCGCCGGGCACCGGCAAGACCTGGCTGGCAAAAGCGGCTGGCAGGGCGCGTACGATGGGGCAGAAGGACGAAGGCCGGGTTCGCCGTGCAGTTTCACCTCCAACCTCTCGTATGAAGATTTCGTGCGCGGCTGGCTAATGAGGATGACCGGCTACAGCTGGCCGATGAATTATTTCATGCAGGCCATTGCAGCGGCACGAAGCGATATGATGCCGGTTTGTGGTGCTGGTCGAGGAGATCAGCAGAGACGATTTGGCGCAGATGCGGAGAGCTGCGGCGCTGATCGAGGCCAGCAAGCGAAACGCTGAGGCGCGAACTCACTTATCCGGATGCAGATGGCAGCCGGCGGCTGGTCTGCATGTGCGAGAACCTGTACGTGATCGGTACCATGAACCTGGCGGACCGCTCGCTGGCGCTTGTGGATATGGCCCTGCGACGCGCCTTTGTGGCGCGCTGGAACCGAAGCTGGAGATGCAGCAGCGCCGGTGGGTGGTTGGTCAGCCGGTGTGGAGGCTGCGCTGGCGGCAGATATCGAACAGCGCGAAACGCTCAACCGGCGGGTGCAGACGATCCCCGACTGGGCAGGTAGTTTCTGATCGGACATCAGCATGACACCATCACGCCGGCTGGGCACGGGAACCCGGGGTGATGGCGGTGTATGATGCCGCAGCCCTGACGAAAGCCTGGTTTCGGGATGTGTGACACAGAGATTACGCCCTTGCTGGAGGAATACCGGTTCGATACCCCCAGTGAAGTCGAAGACGCCGTGAAGAAGCTGCTGCAGGGGTGGTGGAGCCATGGAGGCGACGCCAGCCGTGGAAAAGTCCGGTCTCGTGGGCTGGATCCCGGTGCACAATCTGTGGCTGTTGATGTTTTACGCCCTCGGATCTGTCGCCGTCTGCGGCAGGGGCCGGAGGGGCAGGAAAACAGCCCGGATGATCTTCCGGGCCCCTGGTTGCGGGGTTGCTGGCTGATGCCGTGGAGAAGCGGATCCGGCGTGCGCTGGGCGTTGGCTACCGGCAACGGGCGGCGCTGACCAGCCGGGTACGTGGGCGCATCGATGTGCTGGTCACGGAAAGTCATCAGCTGATGGCGCGGGGACAGATCGCCTGCCATTTTCGATGAGCTGACGGTGGATACGCCGCATAACCGCGCGGTGCGGCTGGCGCTGGAGCACGCCGCTCCGTCTGCGTGCATGGTGTCCCGGACAGACAGGGCCGCGCAGTGGACATCAGGTTCAGCGGGAGTTCACCACAGAGGCCACGCTGGACTCGCTACCCGTTGCCGGATGCTGGCGGGCCGCATGCGGGAAATGGGTGTTGGCGTGGCACCGGGTATTGCACAGGCAGGGATGCAGCTGGACGGCCAGCGCCCTGGACGCAACGATGGCGAAGACAGGGCTGATGGTGAGCGCCGCGAGCTGTTGCTCTGGATGTTGCTGCGGCCGAGCATGGGGGCACGATGTTGCTCGCCCGTGTGGACCGGGATGAGGTCTGGGTGAGGAAGTCTTCGAGCAGGCGGTGGTGGTTTCTATCGTACCGCGCTGGTTCCACGCGGCTGGCAGGTCGGTGCGGGACGAGGCTGGGCTGGCAGATCGAAGCTGTCACGCCGGGCACGAAGAGCATTCTGCCGGGGATGAAAACCGATATCGTGCTGGACCATCCATCCAGCGGACGGCGTATCGTGATGGATACCAAGTTCACGTCCATCGTGAAGTCAGGGCAATACGGTGGTGAGATGCCGCGCGTGGCTACGCATATCAGATCTATGCCTACCTGCGCCTCACAGGTGGGACAGGAGATGCCATGGCCGATACGGCCAGCGGGTGATGCTGCACCCGGCCGCGGTGAGATGCGGGACGATTGGTGATTCAGGGGCACGCGATCCGTTTTGTGACGGTGGATCTGGCGGCAGTGCGGCAGATGTTCGGGCGCAGCTGTTGAGGTGCTGCGACCGGTTTGAGAAAATCGCCCGCTCCGAAAAACAGCATCGGACGGCGATCTGGGCTGCGTTGCAGCTGGGCAGGGCGTGCCGTGAGCCTACCGGCAGGTAAAGCTGTTCAGCTTGCGGAATGCCACCGGTGTACGTGGCCACTTTTCGGCCAGGCGCAGAGCGGCATCTCGCTTGTTGGGGAAGGCCTTGTCTGCGACGACGAGGTAGTCGGGGCGCGGTCCTGGTTGTGCCAGTTCTCCAGTGCGTGTGAGCGGGTCGACGTCGTGGAAGCGTTGCCGCCGCCGCAGTGGTTCATGCCCGGCACCATGAACATCCGGAGAAGTCCTGCGCCTTCGGGGTGTCGGCCTGCATCTGTCTGAACCAGTCGCGCTGGTCCATGGCGCGAGAAGACCGGATCGGACACGCCGGTGATGATGATCAGCCGGCCACCATTCCGCGCGAAGGTGGAGAGGTCCGGTACTGATGGCGTCGTTGAGGGCGCCGGTCTGCGTGCGTTTTGGGTGTCGTCGGTCGAAGTCGAACTTTCGTATCGAAGGCTCGAGTTGCACGAGCGCGTCATAGATACTGGGTGAGCGAGCCGCCGCTCGAGGATGACGTTGTTGGCGCTGGGTCGGCCGTTTGCGAGTCACCCAGTTTCCACTGGCGCCAGTTGGGCTGGTTGATGCCGCTGTCGTAGAACCAGCCGCTGTAGATGGGTTCGCCGTGGCTGTTTTTTGCGCCGCCGAAGATGGCTTTCAGGGCTTTCACCTTGGCGGCGGGGAGGCACTGGGGCAGAGGCGCATCATTGGCTGCGGCTTTGCAGAGCCTGCGCTCACTTTCGATGTGCCGGCGCTGGAGCCGTCGTCGCTGGTGCTGTGCTGGCGGGTATGGCTTTCTGAGGGCCAGCGGCAGTGCCGCCGTGCGGGGCGGCATGTGCCTTTCCGGCTGTCTGTGTGGCTGATGCGGTCTTGAGGTTGTCGGCGAGGCTGCCGGTGGCGTTGTCGTCGGCGCACTGCAGCACGGCCGGGTCGAAGTCACAGCGCTCCCAGGCGTTGATGACGCCATCCTTCAGGCCGTCCTTGGCATCGACATTTTTCCGTGACGGGCCTGGGAGACGAGGTCCAGGTCCTGCTGGGTCACGCGCGTTGGCGAGGATCTTCTGGCCGTGGCGCATTCGTGCGGGGCGATGGCATCAGCTGCTGGGTGTCCCACACCTCGGCCACCGCGGCGCGCGAGAGGCGAAAAGCCCGGGTTGGCGGCGATGACGCCGTCGAACTCCAGCGGCAGCGCTGGGCGGCGATTCATGGCTTCACGGCCACCGCTGGAGCAGCCCATGCAAAGTAGCTATGCCGGGGGCTGGCCTGGTAGAACTGCACGACCAGTTTTGGCCACCGCCGTGACCTGTCCGGTGGACTGGTAGGCAAGTCCAGTCGCGCCTGCTGGTCGGCGCCGAAGTCGGGCGTGGTGAGTGCTGGGCTGCCGTCATGGATGGACTGACGGCATCAGCCGCGCTTGAGCGCCGGGGTGGCCGTGGTCTGCTGGAAGGGGATGTTGCTCCACGGCAGGTGCCACGTAGCCATCGACGCCACCGCCACCCTGGAAGAGGAAGGCCCTAGTTCCATTGTTCCGGCAGAGGGCGCAGCTGGAAGCGCGTGCCGTAGCTTGCCGTCGGCGCTGCGGGCGGCCGATCTCGCCCTCGATCACGCAGTGAGCGCCCTACTTGCTGGGAGGCGGCCTGTCCGCCGAGTGAAGGCGGCCATGCTGTCGGCCTCGATGCCACCCGTGGACCAGTCTGGTGCTGGTGACATGGGTGCCGGCGATGTGCATGCTCTTGAGTTCTGCGCAGCGCTGGGAGGGGCTGCTCGGTCAGGGCGGCGGCAGGGCTGGTGTCGCGGGATGCGGCCGCGGCGAGCAGTTGGGGGTGGCGGTCAGTCGGCGCGTCGCCACGTTCCGGACGGCTGGCAGGCTGCCGGCGGTGCGGGCTGCCGGGGTGGCTGGCTGGTGGGCGCCGGCACGAACGGTGAGGGAACCGTGGCGGCCAGCGGTGGCCAGCAGCAGGGCCACGTGCAGGGGGCGCAGCAGCGGGGCAGGGCGGCAGGGGCGGAGCTTCGTGGTCGGTGGTTCTGGAAAACAGGAGAGAGACTCAACTGTAGCGCGGATTGCCGGACCGCGCCGCACTGCCAGGATTATGGAGGCCCCTGCCGGAAAATGGATGCGCAGCCGGGTACGAAAGGGATGAAAACAGACTGTCTGCCTTTCGGCACGCCGGGCGCGCTGGGGTGACGGCGGCCCCTGACCTGCGCTGATCGGGTGTGCAAAAGGGAGATGTTCGCGTGAGAGAGGGCGATCGTTCAGGGCCTGTGATCGGCCAGCGTCCGGATGTCACGGATTTCCAGCACCGGCCGCGGAAAGCCCTGCCGGGTTGCGTTGAGCATGGCCTGGCCGACCAGCGCCGTGGTCAGGATGTGATTGGGGAACAGGGTGCGCACCAGGGGAAGAAGGCTTCATCAGCGTGTAGAACAGCTGGATAGTTGCCCTGTTTGGAGCGGATGCCACCGAGCGGCTGGATGATGCCCGGGCGGAAGGCGAAGAAACGATGCAACCCGAGCGCCTGGATGTCGTGTTCGGCCATGCCCAGCACACGCTTCCACATGGTGTCGCTGTTGAGGTCGGCCCCGGCGCCGGTGTGATGAACACGAAGGTGAGGTGCGGGTTGGCGTCCTTCAGCCTGCGGGCCTACCGACAGGGGCAGGTCGTGCATGAGGGCGGATGTACTCGGCCTCGGTCTTGCCGCTGGAGCTGGCGCCCAGGCAGTAGAAGCAGGCGTCGAAGTCCGACAGCGACGACAGGTCGGCCAGCGCCATGTCGGGTACCTGCAGGGTGTGCAGACGCGGGTCCTGCTGGGGCGGGGCTGTGCGGCCAACGGCAACGATGTGGGTCACATCCTTTGCCTTCAGGCATTCGGTGAGGACGCCCTGGCCGACCATGCCGGTGGCGCCGAAGAGGAGGATTTTCATGCGGTGGGGGGCGGTGGATCAGTGTGGCGGAAGAAGGGATGCGGATGCTGGATGGGTGAGGGCAAACAGGTCCATGATGCGCGCTGGCCATGCTGTCTGTTGAACAGCAGGGGCATTTGGACATTAACACGCTTCTGCCGGTGATGGCCCTGATGTCCCTGTACCGGTGCTGACAGGAGCAAATGGACATAAGAGGGGGAGGCAGCTCCGGTGGGCTGCGAGATACGGACCGAACCCATCCAACAGAGTCACGTGCTGCCCTTCGCACAGCGTCGTACAGGCTGTCAGCGTCACACGAATACCGACTGAAGCCAGCGACATACTGAGGGGACCTGCTTCATTCAGGTGCGCAAGCCAGCGTCGAATCCGCAATGATGACGGGCGCCGAACTTGGTCCTGCAATGCCAGGTTTCGGCGTGGACTGCTGATACACTGGAAGCGTTTCTAATGGCCCGAGAGATACTGCGCGGTGTAGAGGTCAATGCCGGTCAGGTGGTGTGGATGGGAAACGGCGAGGCTGGGTGGAAGCGGATCTTGTTGTAGCCAGGCCGGCCAGCGCAGCGCCGGCTTCGCCGCCAACCAGATGCAGGATATACCGCGATAAATCCACGGTTGGCCATTGTGGCCCGCCGCAGTGCCCGTCCATACATCCTGATGCAGGAGCCACGATGTCTGCGTTGCGGTTCCCAGCAACCGGAAGCTGGCGTCTCGACGTTTCTGCGGGAGAGCACGCGCATCGTCCAGTCCCGCCGCCGCGTTCAGTCGTGAGATGAACCGCGTTGGGTGGTTTCTCGAGCGTGACGCTGTACATCAACGAAAGGCGATGTGAGGGGTAGTGATACTTTCAGACGTGCTGCCGCGAGGTGCAGCGATTGGGCCTCGATGAAAGCGTGTGGTGCGGTGACGACGTCATCTGGATCGGCGTGATTCGTGCAGTGCTCCAACGCTTCCTGGAAGGGGAAGTGTGTGCAGGTTCATGTCCTGCGTTTCGATGCTGCCTCCGTTCAAGCTCGGCATACTGGGACATGCTGGTCTTCGATGAGCACGCGCGAGTGCACTTTCGATGCCACTCTACAGTGCCCTGGTCCAGGATCTGGTGCAGGCCCCAGCCGCAATGCTGCTGAATCAGCCTGAGTGAAGCCGCTGTCCTTCGCCGGTGCCCGCTCCCGTGGTAGGTACAGGGCCGCCAGTGGCGTTTGTAACCAGCGCGTGCCCCTGAATGGACCAGGAGGCCGCGAACCGTCTCCGTTGAACGAAGTTGGTAGGCGGACATGATCTGAACAGCCATACGGGCACACAGAGCTGTTGCGGCACCGTCAGTTGCATTTGACGTGGTGAAAGCGCGCACAATGGCTCGCCATGCGTGTAGTCAGTAGACTCCAGATGTGACATCCACGGGCGCTGGAAGCGCGCGCCGCATTGCCGCCTTCCAGAACCAGAGATCATCAGGCTTCGAGGGCGCTATGCCGACGCCCAAACCAGCGCTCGTGGTTGCGACGGCCTCGGTTCCTCCCGCGCTGCAAACGGGTTTCAGGGAGGGGTGGCTACCGGGTGCCTGCTCGTGTGTGTGCATGCATCGGCGGTGTTTGGCATTGAATGCTTTGGGCGGATCGGCTGAATGGAAACTGCTTTCCAGATCAGATAGCCAGCCCAGCGGGCAGGTTCCGTCGTATCGCCTGCAGATTGAATGATGAGGCGCGCGATGCTCGCCGCCACCGGCAGTATTCCTTGGCTGCGAGCGCATCGATCTCTCGGCAGACCATGAGGTGCGCGGCCTGCATCGTGATGCGATCTCGTGCGCGACGCGCAGTGCAACACGCTAGACGTCTGGCACAGCGGATTTCCTGGCGGGCTACATGCCTCCTGGAAAAGATCGGCGCGCGCAGGCGGGCTGCGTTAGGACGGGATGTTGCAGTGTTGGCACCCGCATGGGTGAAACCAGTTTGCGGATCAAGGCGGTGTGATCGACAGGCGCCAGTTGATGAGAGGCCAGCATCTGTCAGGATCTCCGTAGAGTGGCAAGGCCAGCCTGACCGGGTACCGTGCGTCCGAGGGCACTGCAGGCCCGCGAGGCAGTGCCTGACCGCGCAGGTCGGTCGCATCGATCAGAGGCGCAGCAGGGATGGCCACGTGTGTACACCTGGAGTCCAGAAGGTGATGTGAAACCGAATCTCCCGGAACAGGTAGCTTGAATACGATTCAACAGTGCCACCAATCGGACCCATTCCCCGCTGCTCCAGCAGGTTCGGGCGACCGCTAAAAATGGCGTCTGCGGCGGCACGCCCGTCGGGCGATACAGTCTCGCAGGAGCGGATTTGACAACTGCTCGCAAGACCGCGAAGTGCTGGTGTAGAACCGTCCGTTCCGAAAAACGCAATGCACCACTGGCTGGCTGGCGGTGCCCGCGTCGGCGCGCGAGTACCCGGGAAATCGTCCAGACATCATGTCGTGCTCCGCGGCTGGGCAGCCAGAATCCTCCCACCAGCGACAGCGGTGTGGGCCAGTGATCAGTAGGGAAAGTGCGTGGGATCATCGGCCCAGAGTGCCTGAAATGTCGATGGCGCTCTGAATCGACGCCACTGCATCCACAAGCCTGCATCCAGGCTTCCCCCCCCCCCCCCACCAAACAAACACCCAAAACCCACACACACAAAACACCACAAACACACCAAAAAACACCACAGGAACCTTTTGCCCGTTCCCGGCTTCGTGGCATCGGCGAGGAAGGAAACTTCGGGGACCCAGGCGAGAGTTGCAGCTGAGACGCCGAAAAAACGGCCATTTGCTCAACAGCGCCGCTGAAGCGCACGACAGCGGAGGTGCGGACCGCAGAAGCTAGTGGTGTAACGGTCGAACGCGGCGGGTACGGTGTTCGTGCGGCGGCGTGCATGAAACACTTGACTGGCTGGCGAACCACGCTACACGAGCGCCCGAGCGCATTCCAAAGGATGAGCACGAGCACAAGCCCGTGGCAGAGCCGGGAGGCTTCAACACAGCACGCGCGATCTGCCGAAGCTGTACATGGGAAGTCGACGCCGGTCGGTCAGGCCCAGAGCGATAAAATCAATGAGATACGGCCTGCGAAAGGGCGTGACGACCGCGTGGTGGTCTGTGCGATCTGGACCAGGGCAGACCGATGGGTGATGGGCGGCAACGGACGACGCGCAAGCCGATGTGGAGCAGTCTTCGGCCCAGCTGAGGCGCGGTCGCGATGGCATCGGAGCTTGTGGTGATCGGACACGTGGCGCCCGTTTCGCGACGCGGTGCGCGACAAGGCGCAACGCAGCGATCGTGTCTGGACAAGTTCCACATCATGCGGCAGACTCTCGCAGGCGCGTCGACGTGTCAGGCGCGATCGAGTATGCGTCGCGCCCGCGCAAAAGGCAGGTCGTGGATCAAGGGCAGCGCTAGTGCGCGCTGCTGCCGGCACGGGAGAACTCTGACATCGGAGGGACGGCAGGCACTCAGCAGCTGCTGGCAGGCCAATCGGCGGAAGCTGAACACGGCCTACCTGCTGAAGGAGCCGTTTGGGCAGCTGTGGAGCTACAGGAACCGAGCGCGGTGCCAGGGCGTTCTTCGAGCTGGAAACAGAGCCTGCGATGGCAGCGTCTTGGAACCGCGCCCGAAAGTTTGCCGAAAATGATAGAGCGGCACGACGGCACGCCCACTGCCGACCGAACAAGGTCAGCCCGGGACGGGGAGGGCTAACAACATCCGGGTCACTACGCAGTGCCACGGATACCGGACAGGACTATCTGAGGCCTGGGTCATTGCCAGTTTCCCCGCCACCCAAAACGCCGACTGAAACTCCACACCGATCCGCAAGACCCGTCCTCCTTGAGGTAGTCGGAATGTAATTGCCTGCAGCGAGCGCATGGCGCCACCACCAGGCACGCCGACACGCTGGCGACGCATGTCGGTCTTCCTGACGCACGGCGAGCAATTCGATACCTTTAGGCTCGTTCTGCCAGACTTTCGACGGCAAAGGGTACATCGGGCTGGGCTGTATGAAAGCGGATCTGGAGGCCAGGCCGGCTTTTGAGTCGTTGCTCGCTTGTGCTGGTTTACTGTCTCATTCGATAGTGCCTTCAGTTTCCTGAGGTGCCTGCGCAGCTCACCGCCATGCGGGAATGCGTGGAAGAGCGTGAACTTCCTGGGCTGTTCTGCCTCGGGCCGAATGGGCTGCCCCTGAACCGGATGGGCTGGATGTGTTCTGAGAAACGAAATGCTATGCCTGTTGGGGGACTGCCCCGGCATGAGTACGACGCTGCCTTTCTTTGAGTCATTCAGGGCGCTGAGCTGACGCTCTGCAAAATGGCTGTCCAGTGTATCTGTTTTATTCGTTTTGCGTCGCGCATCAGGGCATCCCTTGATGCGCGTCGTCTATGCACGCTCTGATTTCGGCGCAACTGCCCGTCCGCCTGTGTGGTGACCGTGCCGAGAGGAAACGGGCGGGTGAGAAGTTAACCCAGCCGGGATTGAATCAATTCCCGGCCGCCTGTGCATGATTTGGCAGCTGATACTCGATGATGTCGTCGAAGCGCCGGAACAGCGCGTAATCCAGGATTTCGATATGGTTGGTGGCGGCGATGATCAGGCTGTGGGACCGATCGTTCTCGATCATCTGCAGGAAACTGTTGAGAACCCGCCGGATTTCACCGACATCGTTGTCCAGTCCCCGCTGGGAGCCGATGGCATCGAACTCGTCGAAGAAGTAAACGCCTCGAACATCGTTGATGGCGTCGAACATCTGGCGCAGTTTGGCGGCTGTTTCTCCCATGTATTTTGTCGATGAGGGTGTCCAGTCTGACGGAAAAGAGGGGATGCCCAGCTCTCCAGCCAGTACAGAGGCAGCCGTGTCTTGCCTGTTCCGGGTGGACCAACCAGCAGCAGCTTGCGCCTTGGCTGAGGCCATGCTCGCGAATGCGTTCGTGGTATTGCTGTTCTTTGAGAATGCGCCGTAGCTGGGCTTCGGTGGCGTTCCCGAGCACCATATCCGAGAGGCGGTTCTTTGGCCAGGAAACGCAGAAGGCTGGCGGTTTCGCTGCGAGGGTGTATCAGCGGGACGATCTTGCCCTGGGGGCAGTACGAGTTTTTGGCCGCATCGATCATGTCACGCAGCTCAATGGCCAACTTTCCGTGTCCTACCTTGGCTTCACGGGCTGCAACCTGCATGGCGACGGAATAGAAGTGCTGGTCGTCGCGTTCGATATGGGATTTCACCAGCGCTTTGAGCTGCTCCGGCGTTGGCCATGGTGGGTCACCTGTCTTGATCTCAAATGCATCAAAGCCCGACAGATTGCCGGGCTTTGCTGTGGACTGCAAGGAAGACTGGCCCGGCAGGGGCCGTTCAGCGGGTCACCCTGCTGCTACCGCTGGTAATGTTGGCCCGCTTCCCGTCCGGCCGGTCGGTGCCGAGGATGCGTGACAGCTCGGCGTCGGAAACATATCTCGAACAGCGTGACCACCTTGGAGACCCCCTGATACCTGCGAGGCGACGATGGCGGCGCGCTGGCCCTCCTCGCGGGTGACCACGCCCATCAGGTACACCACGTTGCGCTCGGTGACGACCTTGATGGCGCTGGTGGTGAGGTTGCGTTCACGCACGAAGCCGGCCTTGACGCGGGCGGTGAGAGAGGAGTCGCGGGTGCTGGCGGCGAAGTCCTCCACCGGCTTGATCTCGATTTCGTTGTAGATGTCCTTGATGTTGGGGACACGCGAGCGGACGACTTCTTCGGCAACCTGGCGCGTTTCTTCGGAATCGACCTGGCCGGTGAGCAGTACGCGGCGGTTGAAGCTGGTGATGCCCACGGAAACCATCGGATCCTTGTTGACGGTTTCGTTGAGCACGCGGGCGCCCCGCAGCTCGATGGTTTCGTCTTCGGTCTGGGCGCCGATGGAGCGGCGGTCCAGAACGGCGGCAGTGCCGATGGCGGCGCCGGTGACGGCCAGGCCGAAGCAGCCACTGAGGCTGAGGGTGGCGGCGAGCACGGCGGCAGATACGAGTCGGCGCGAAAGGGCGCTGGGCTGGCTCATTGGGGCATTCTCCATGACGTTGGCCCCATTATAGAAAGGCTGCGGGGCTTTTGACCGTTGGCAGGACAGCCTTTGTGGTGGCGGCATCGAAACGTTGCGCGCTGGATGGCTTCCGCCACGGGCCGACAGGTGGTTTGAGCTGACTGATGGATGGTATGTTCTGTTGTGTGATGGCCACAGTGTGTGGGTTTCCGACGGCAGGGAGTGCGCCGGAAAGCGACAGGGCCATGCTGCAGGTTGCCGGGGCCGGTTACATCGTGCCCGGGCACCTGCGCAGGGAGTCTCGTCGGCACATGGCCGGGGCAGGCGCGGCAGCGAATGATGAGCCCATGATTCGCCCCAGGGGGTGCCGGAACGACCTGAATGCATGACACGGGCCTGTCTCAGGTGTCCGGAGGCGTTGTCCCTGTCTGGGCATCTGCTGCGGGCAGCGTGACCTCGACGCGCAGGCCATGGGGAAGTGCCGGGCGTCCGTGCAGCTGCAGTTCACCCCCTGAGGGTTCTGGATGAGGGTCCGGACGATGGAGAGCCCCAGGCCGGAGCCCTGCTGGCCGGTGCCGAGCACGCGGTAGAAGGGGGTCGAGGACGCGGCTGCGTTCGTCGGCGGGGGATGCGGGGCCGTTGTCTTCGACGCCGATGAGTACCCGGCCGGCGCGGGCCTCGGTCCAGAGGTCGATCTGGCCGCCTTCGGGGGTGTAGCGGATGGCGTTGTCGACGAGGTTGCGCAGCAGGTGTAGAGGCTGAGGTCGTCGGCCTGGACGCAGGGCATCCCGGTCTGGCAGGGGGCAGGGCTGGCCTGTCGGAATCGTGCAGCTCCGCGCGGCCGGCGTGGTGGATGGGCTTGCCAGGGAAGGGAGGGAGAGGCGGTGTGCGCTCTCCGGAACGCTGCCATGGGGCGCTGGCGTTTCGAGGAGGCCGAGGTTGATCTGCTTGCGGTCGGCCAGGGGAGCAGGTCTTCCAGGATGCGGTGCAGGACGGGGATGACGGGCGTGCGGGGGCAGTCGGCGTGCGTTTGCCGGACGGTTGGGTGCTGTCTGATGCGTGCCGCGTGTCGGGATCGTGCCGGGTACTCCCGGCATGCTGCGCGTTCTGGGCGCGGGCCAGGCTCAGCAGCTGGTCGAGCAGGTGGCGGTTGCGGTCGAGGCCGGCGCGCAGGGTGCCGAGGCGTTCGGCGGCTTCCCGCCGACATGGGGGCGGCCTGCAGGCGTTCGGCCTGCAGCGACAGGGCGGCCAGGGGCGAGCGCAGTTCGTGGGCGGCGTCGGCCACGAAGCGGCGCTGCTGGGTCATGGCGGCTTCGGTGCGGCCCAGCAGGCGGTTGATGGCGGTGACGAAGGGCGGCAGCTCACTGGGCAGGTTCTGATGGGGCAGGGGCTGCAGGTCGTTGTCGGGGCGCTGGTCTACCGTGCGGGCAAGCGCAGCCAGTGGACGCAGCATCAGGTGCAGGATGAGCAGGACCAGGCCCAGCAGCAGGGGCACGAGCAGGGCAACGGGCAGGGCGGCGTAGAGGGCGCTGTTGCGGGCGATTTCGTCACGGATGCGGGTGTCCTGGGCAACGGCAACGCGCTGGCTGCCCTTGCCGTGGATGTAGACGCGGTATCCGCTGCCCCGGTGGCTGATGAGGTGGTAGCCGTTCTTCAGATCGCTGGACAGTGGCAGGCAGAGGGTGTCGCCGTTTTTGCTGGCGTTCTGCCGGTGACGGGGCTTCTTGTCCAGGCGCAGGGCGGCCGGTGCGGCGTCGGCTGGGGGTATTGCGGCATCCGTGGTATGGGGCTGGGGGATGGCTGGGTGTCATCATCATCATCATCGTCATCGTCATCGTCATCGTCGGGTTCCCGGTCACGGTTCTGCGCGTGTTCATGTGCGTGCGCCTCGTCGCCAGCCGGTGTATCGGTGCTGGAGGGCAGGCGCTGGACGATCAGGCCTTCTTCGTCGTCGTCGGTGAGGGCGCAGCCCTGGGCGGGCAGGTTGATGAGCGGGGTGCCGCTGCGCGGCTGGACGAGGCGGGCCGCCTGTTCGAGCACTTCATCCTGGAGTCATGGACTTCTGTCGAGGGTGGCGCGCCGCGACAGGGACGCCGGCACCGGTGCCCACCAGAAGGACGGCCAGCGAGATGCCCCGGCCAGGCGAAAGCGCAGGGAATGCAGGGGGAGGGACAGGCGCCGCTGGGGGCTGCCGTCGTGGGTGTCGGTGGGGCCGGGCATGGTGGGTGATCAGTCCTGCTTTCGTGACCATCCAGCCGGCACCGCGGATGTTGCGGATGGCGTCGCTGCCGAGCTTCTTGCGCAGGCCATGGATGAGGAATTCGATGGCGTTGCTTTCCACTTCCTGGCCCCAGCCGTAGATGCGGTCTTCGAGGTCGGCGCGCGAGAGGATGGCGCCGGGGCGCTGCATGAGGGCGTGCAGCAGGGCGAATCTCGCGGTTGGACAGGGCGCACGGCGGGTCGCCCCTGGCGGCTGGCCTCCGTGCGTGGCCGGGTCCAGGGTGAGCAGGGCGCTGCTGAGGATGGGCGTGGCCTGGCCGCCCTGGCGGCGCAGCACGGCGCGCATGCGGGCCAGCAGTTCGCTGATCTCGAAGGGGCTTGAGGATGTAGTCATCGGCGCCGGCGTCCAGTCCGGCGATGCGGTCGTCCAGGGCGTCGCGGGCGGTGACGATGAGCACCGGCAGGGTGGTGGGCTGGCTGCGGATGCTGCGCAGTACCTCAGGCCGTCGCGGCCGGGCAGGCCGAGGTCCAGCAGGACGAGGTCGTAGTGCTGGGTGCGCAGGGGCCGTGAGGGCGCTGTTGCCATCCTTCACCCAGTCGGCTGCCCAGGAGGCATCGTTCAGGGCGCCGTGGACGGCGTTGCCGATCATGGGGTCATCTTCGACGAGGAGGACGCGCATGGTGCAGGGGAGATTTGGGGGTCGGAGCGGGGGATGTACGTGCGGGTCAGCTGCGGCAGGCGGGATGGCCTGCGGTTGCACCATGGTGCGCCGGACAGGGGCTTGCCTGTGTCCGGAGCGGCTCAGTAGTCGGCCCGGTCGGGATGATCCTCCATGACCTGGCCGCTCTGGGCGTCGATGGTGAGTTCGCGCAGTTCGCCGGTGGGCAGCAGGGTTTCGATGACGTAACGGGGTGTGCCGCGTGCGCCGTCGAAGTCGGCATTCAGTGCCTTGCTGCCCGGATGCTGCTGCTGGGCGGTGATGATGGCCTGTTTCAGGGAGATCTGCAGGGATGGGGCAGAGGTGATGCGGGGACCCTGGGCCTTGTCGCGGATGACCTCGCCCGTGATGGGATCGATGCGTACCTTGAAGACATGGTTGCTGGTGGTGACGACCCGCACGTCGTAGTCCATGGTGTCATCCTTGTGGCCGTCGAGATCGGCATCGAGGGCGATGCTGCCCGGATGGACCTTGAGCGCGGTGTCGATGGCCTGTTCGATGCTGACCTTGACGTGCTTCGATGCGGCGATGTCACGGATGTCGGCAGCAAGGCTGGTGCCGGCGCCAGCCAGCAGGGCTGCAGCGACCAGCGCGTGCAGGGCGTTACGGTTCATGAAACTCCCCTTGGGAAAATCCTGAAACAGGTTCGTCCGGAGCGTGTCACGAACAGGATCATGACGCGTGCCGGGAACGGCAAAAAGTTCAAGACTAACCCAGAGGCGTATGTGGGGTACGTCAGATCCGTAACGATGTAGCGAGCTGGTGAACGGGCGCGACAGCCCGGACCGGTGGCCGTCCCTGCCTGCGTGGCGCTCTTGCCGAGCGCAGGGCTGGGGGCCGGCGCGGGGACGAATGAGTCCCTGACATACGCAAGGGGATGGCCACGCCCCGGGAATCCGGCAGTTCAACCCATTGCGTCCATGACACGTGCAAGGGGGAGCCGTCTCGCGGCTGGACGACGTGTTCTCTGCACCGCGTCCATGACACGCGCAAGGGGAAGCCCCTTCCCGTGAAGGGGCGGCGGAACCGGTGGCCGGCGGGCTGCCCGGGATCAGTCGTCCAGGTAGTTGGCCACGACCTTGCCACTCTGGCCGTCGATGCGGACCTTGTGGACCTGGTTGTTGCCGGTGGCGATGTCGAACTCGTAGTCGGCGGTGCCATCCTTGCGGCCTTCCAGCTCGGCCTGGAGCACCTTGCCACCCTGATGCTGCTGCAGGGCGGTCTCCAGTGCCCTGTTCGAGGCTGATGGTGGGGTTGGGCACCGGCTTGTTGCGCTGGCCGTGGGCGCGGTCGGCGGTGACGTTGCCGCTCTGCGGATCGACGATGACCTTGAAGACCTGGTTGTCGGCGGTGACGAGCTTGATCTTGTACTCGGCGGTGCCGTTCTCGTGGGCATCGAAGTCGGCGTCGATGACACGGGCGCCGGCGTGTTTCTGCTGGGCCGCGGTGATGGCCTGCTGCAGGGTCACCCTGGCCTGACCGAGGGGCAGCGATGTCCCTGCGCATCGGAGGCAAAAACAGGGGCGGCAGCGCCAGCGGCGATGGCGGAGGCGGCCAGCAGGGAGATGAGGGTGCGTTTGTTCATGGTCGTTTCCTTTTGAGTCTGAGAGGTTGGCGGCGCAGGGGCAACCGGGTGGTTGTGGGACGGTTTCCCGAAGGTTGTGGCCCGGTGTTCTGCATCGGTGCGGCAGCGTTGCTGCTGTCGACGGAATGCATTCTGCGCGGGCAGACTTAGTGGCAGGTTAGGAAACGGCGGGCTGGCAAAATTATGTGAACGATTGAAAAACGGGGTGATCGTGGCCACGCATGACCCTGTATGCGGGTGTGGCCCGGAGGGGTTATACGCGGTTATACATGCATATACTTCTGTATAAAAGGGTGCAGGTACCTGCCGGGCAGGCATTACGCCCGGCGAAAAAGAGGGCTCAGGCGGTTTTCTGTTCGCTGTTGCGCACAGCTTCTTCAGCCTGCATGTCCGCGTGGTACGAACTGCGCACCATGGCACCGACGGCGGCGTGCTGGAAAGGCCCATTTCGTAGGGCCTTTTCCTCGAACATCCTGAACGTTTCGGGGGTGACGTAGCGCTCGACCGGGAGGTGGTGGCGGGTGGGCGCCAGGTACTGGCCGATGGTGAGGCGGTCGATGTCGTGTTCGCGCATGTCGCGCATGACCTGCAGGATTTCCTCGTCCGTTTCGCCCAGGCCCACCATCAGGCCCGGATTTGCTGGGCACGCCGGGGTCGGCGGATCTTGAAGTCCTTCAGCAGCTTGAGCGAGTGTTCGTAGCTGGCGCCCGGGCGGGCCTGTTTGTACAGGCGGGGCACGGTTTCGAGGTTGATGGTTCATCACGTCGGGCGGCATGGCGTCCAGAATGTCCAGTGCCTTGTCCAGACGGCCGCGGAAGTCGGGTACCAGAATCTCGATCTGGGTGAGCGGCGACTGGCGGCGGATTTCGCGGATGCAGTTGGCGTAGTGGCCGGCGCCACCGTCGCGCAGGTCGTCGCGGTCGACCGAGGTGATGACGACGTACTTCAGGCGCAGCGCCTTGACGCTCTGGGCGAGGTTGTGGGGTTCTTCCTGGTCCAGCGGGTCGGGCGGCCGTGGCCCACGTCACAGAACGGACAGCGGCGGGTGCATTTGTCACCCATGATCATGAAGGAGGCGGTGCCCTTGCCGAAGCATTCGCCGATGTTGGGGCAGGAGGCTTCTCGCAGACGGTGTGCAGTTTGTGATCCCGCAGGATCTCCTTCATTTCGTAGTAGCGGCTGCCGAGCTTGGGGGCCTGTTTGCGGATCCACTCGGGTTTGCGCAGCATGTCCTTGATCGGGATGATCTTGATGGGAATGCGTGCGGTCTTGGCTTCGCCCTTCTGCTTGATGCGGGATCGGCCACCGGGGCGGCGGCGGCCTGATTGGCCGTGGCACGGGCACCGGCCGACGCGGTGCTGCCGGCGGGGCCGTGCCGGTCTGGGTAGCGGCCGGGGTGGTTGTGGCCGCAGCCGGACGTTCGAGCGCAACGGTCATGGTGTCGGGCCGGGTGGTGGCTGCGCTGCTGGTGACGCTGTTGCCGTTGCTGGAGCCATTGCCGGTGGCGGCCGGGCGTGCCGGCGGGGTGATGGCGGCGCCCCAGGCCGGGATGGTGTCCCTGCGGGTCTGGCCGGTGGCCGGCTGGCTGCGGGCGTGAGCGCCGTGGCCGTGCGGTGTGCTGTCGGGTTCGAGGGTGACGGGAACGACGGGCGGACGCTGCGGCTTGCTGGCAGTCAGGGGCTGTCGGTCAGGTTCATCAGGGAATATCCTTCAATGGCTTGAATGAGCGCGTGGCCCAGATCGAGCGCCAGGGCGTCGAGATCGATGTCTGCAGGGCTGGCCGATTCGCGGTGGATGTCGGTCATCTGCAGGTTCTGGAAGCCGCAGGGGTTGATGCGCGAGAACGGGGCCAGATCCATCTGGGCGTTGAGGGCCAGGCCGTGGTAGGAGAAACCGTGGCTGGCCTTGAGGCCGATGGAGGCAATCTTGGCCACGCCGGGGCGGGCCGGGCGTGGCGGGCATGAGGGGCGCGGGGCCGGTGGGGGCACCACGGCGAGATGGGGTGGTGGCCTGTGCCGGCTGCGATGGAAGATGTCGTTCCGGCGGAGGGGCCGGTCGATGCGGCAGTGGGCGCAGGGGGCGGGCGATGCTGCCGGCTTCACCGGAGGCGCCGGCATGGGCCATGCCAGTGATCGTGCTGGCTCCGCTGTTGCGAAGTGCACCGTTGGGGCCGGTGGCGCTGCCGGTGCAGGCTGCTGGCGGGGCTGGTCACCTGTGCAGAACCTGCCATGGGCAGGCCCGCGCTGCCCGAACAGGCCTGCAGGGCCTCGAAGGGCTGGACAAAGGCCTGGGCCGGATGGCGGGGCAGGACGTAGATGCCGGGGGCGCCGGCCTGGCGGATGGCGGTGACGCCGTAGTGCATCAGGCACTGGATGAGGGCGTTTTCGATGCGTTCGACCAGGACACGGATGCCCAGTTTGCGGGTGCGCAGGTCCAGCATCAGGTAGGCCATGATCTGGCCCGGGCCGTGGTAGGTGATCTGCCCGCCCCGTTCGGTGGGGACGACGGGGATGTCGCCGGGATCGAGGAGGTGCCCGGGCTGGCTGTTCATGCCCAGGGTGAAGACGGGCGGGTGCTGCATCAGCCAGATTTCGTCACCGGCGGTGGCGGCGTCGTGCAGTTCGGGCCAGTTGAGGCACAGTGCCGGGCGGGTGAGGCTGGTGGGGCTGTCTGCAGCAGGTGCCGCGCCGGCTGCAGAGGGGTACAGGGGCATGTGACCACGAGCGCCCGGAGCCCACGAGGGTGAGGTGGGGGCGTCCGCCGGTGCCGGTGGCGTTGCCCGCGCGGCGTGCCGGTACCACGGGAGGCTGGGCAGCCTGGCGGGCGGCCGTCCATTGGCGCATGCGGGTGAGGGCTTCGGTATGGGGCACGGTGCCCAGCAGGCGCAGGCGGATGGGAGGGCAGCAGTCATTGAAAATGGGCCGTGAAACAGGGCTGCTTCCGTCAGGACGGCGGGCGTGTTGATAAGAACCCGGGGATAGCCGGGAATGATAGCCGGTACAACGAACCCGGGGACGCTGTGGTGGGCCAGCCGGGCAGCGTATCAGATTCAGTCACCAGCCACAGTAGGGAAAGTCCCTGATGGTGGCCGCTGGCGGGCGGCCGTGGCAGTGCCCGGTTTGCACCGGCGCGAACGTTCCGTCGGGGACGAAAGGTTCGCTGGGCGTATTGTGCGCAACCCGGGGCAAGGGTTCTGCGCTGGATCAAATGAGGTACAGAAACCTTCGGGCTGGCCGACAGTTCGCGATAGAGGGCATCGAGCTGTTCGCGTGACTGGGCGGTGAAGGTGGCGGTCAGCGACAGGTAGGCGCCTCCCTTCGATTCGCGGGCCTCCAGGCTGGACGGGTCGAAGTCCGGAACATGTCTGGCGATGACGCCGGCGACGAAGGGGGTGAAGTCGGCCTCGTTCTTGCCCATGACCTTGATGGGGAACCCATGGGGAATTCCATGGGGTCGACGGCACTGGGTTCGATGCGCTCACCCTCGTTGGTGAGGTGGCCGGGTGAGTGGGGGAGGCTGGGGATGGGTGTGATCGGTCATGGGGTTCGGGGAAAGCATGGAAGCAGCCTGGCACGGCTGTCAGGCTGTGGTCTGGCGGGACTCGGCCTTGGCCTGCTGGTAGAGCCGCAAACAGTTTCTGGAAGATGGGGGCCGGGGTGCCGTTTCCAACCGGTTTGCCATCGAGCCGGGTGATGGGCTGGACTTCCTGGTGGCGGCGGTGAGCAGCAGTTCGTCGGCGTGACGGACTTCGGCCTCGGGGATGCGGCGGATGTCGAGGGATGCCGCAGCGGGCGGCGAGGTCTTCCATCAGCGCGTAGCGCACGCCTTCGAGGATGAGGTTGTCGTGCGGGGGGCGATGAGCGTGCCGTCGCGGACGATCCAGAATGTTGGAGGCGGCGCCTTCGGTGAGGTAGCCGTCACGGAACAGGATGGCTTCCTTGGCGTGGGCATCGAGTGCGCTCTGGCGGGCCAGGATGTTGCCCAGCAGCGAGATGGACTTGATGTCGCAATGCAGCCAGCGTTCGTCGGGCAGGCTGATGGCGCTCATGCCGTTGCCGATGTTCTCGGGCGTGGGCGGCACGAAGGGGTTGGTCATGGCGAACACGGTGGGCGTGATGCCCTGCGGGAAGCCGTGGTCGCGCTTTGCCACGCCGCGGGTGACGTGCAGGTAGACCATCTGGTTGGGCCACTGGGGATGGCGTTCGACCAGTTCGCGCACGAGGGCGCTCCAGCCGGCCTGGTCCATTGGCGGGTCGATGCGGATCTGGGTCAGGCAGCGCTTGAGGCGGGTCAGGTGCTGGGCCAGACGGAAGGGGTGACCTTCGTAGACGGGGACGACATCATAGATGCCGTCACCGAAGATGAAACCCCGGTCGAGTACCGGGATGCGCGCTTCGGACAGCGGCAGGTATTCACCATTGAGATAGACGGTCTGTTCTTCGGCCACGGCGGGCTCCCTGTTGGCAGAGAAAGGATGATTCTAGAGCGTGCCGCGGATTTGTTTGTTCGCTTCAGCGCCGGCCTCGAAGCCTTGAACAGAACGGCACGTCGTACGCCGTCAGGACTCGCTCCTTTGCAGGGCAGGGGGCGCTGGCATGTCCCTATGTGCCGCCGGGGCCGGACACAAAAACCCTCGCGGCGTACGGACGGTACGGGCGCGAGGTGTGGCGGGGCGTGTCAGGGCGCTGTTTACTTGACCCAGAGCCGGATGGTGTCCCAGGTGCTCTTGAACCAGCCGGCCGTTTCGACGGTTTCCAGCGCGATGAGCGGACGCTCGGCAATGACGGTTTCGCCCAGGCGGATGCGCAGGGTGCCGATGCGCTGGCCAGCGTGGATGGGGGCGATCAGGGGTTCGGTGCGCTCGATTTTCACCCTTGATGTTGCCGATCTGGGCGCGCGGGGCGGTGATCAGCACGTCGTCGGCAAACCCGGCCGAGACGGTGGGCTGCTGGCCCTTCCAGACGGGGTGGTTGCCGACGGGCTGGTTCTTGCGGTAGAGCTGCAGGGCTTCGAAGTTCTGGAAGCCGTAGTTGAGCAGCTTCTGCGATTCGGTGGCGCGGGTGGCATCGGGAGCTGGCGCCCAGCAGCACGGACAGGGATGCGGCGCGAGAACTGGCTGCCCTGCGGGTCGGTGGCGTTTTTCTGCTCGCGGTGGGCGGAGGCCGCAGACAGTAACCGGCGGCGTCGGTGAAGCCGGTCTTCATGCCGTCGACGGAGGGGTCGATGGCCAGCAGGCGGTTGCGGTTGGGCTGGCGCACGCCGTTGAAGGTGTACTCACGTTCGGAGTACAGCCGGTAGTATTGCGGAAACCCTTTGATGATGCGGGTGGCCAGTACGGCCATGTCGCGCGCCGACGAGTAGTGGTCGGGGCGGGCAGGCCAGAGGCGTTGACGAAGTGCGAGTTCTTCATGCCGAGGCGGCGGGCCTCGGCGTTCATCTGTTCGACAAACTGCTCCTCGCTGCCGGCCACGGCTTCGGCCAGGATGATGGCGGCGTCGTTGCCGGACTGGATGATCAGGCCGTGCAGCAGTTCATCGACGGTGGCGGGACTGCGCGGGTCGACGAACATGCGCGAGCCGGCCGACTTGTAGGCGCGGTTGGATACCGGCGGCCGGGCGTCGGGCTTGAGGGTGCCGTCGCGCAGGGCCTCGAACACCACGTAGGCGGTCATCAGCTTGGTCAGCGACGCCGGCTCGACGCGCTCGTCGGGGGTCTGGCTGTAGAGCACCGTGTTGGTGGTGACATCGAACAGGAACCACGAACGGGCGGCGATGTCGGGCGGCGGCACACTGGCGCTCTGGGCAACGGCTGGGCCCGTCAGGGCGGCCAGTCCCAGGCTGGTGCCCAGCAGCAGGGCCGACAGGGCACGGCGCAGCATGGGGCCGGGTGATGAGCGACGCATGGGTGGGATGTCAGGCGCATGGATCGAAGCCATGGCCGGTGGACAGTGCCATGCCGTTCGCCGGTGCAGTGGAACGGGGAGGGCTGGCGCTGCAGGGGCCGCAGGGGAGGATGAAGGTGGGCACGGACGGGAAAGGTCAGAGCGGGCCGTGGCGGCGCACGCGGGTGGCGATGCGATGGGCGGCCGCCGGGTTCTTGCGCTGGCCGACCAGGTTGATGAGTTCGCGCAGGACGTGGCGCAGGACGTGCAGGTTGACGCAGTCCTGGACACGGGCCTCGAGCACGGAGGCGTCGGGCCCTCAGTTCGGCTTCGAAGGCGCCATGCAGGGCACGCTTGATGGCCTGCAGCTTGAGTTCGGTCTGCGGGTCGGTGGGGGCGGCGTCGTGCCGGGCGATGCCGGTGAGCGCGATCATGTCACGCGAAATGAGTTCCTTCAGTGCCTCGGGCAGGTCGGCCGGGCGGACGATGGCGGGCATTTCGCCCAGCGAGCGCCGGCCGTCGAGCAGGTTGAGCAGCCGCCGCGCCGGCGTGGACATGATGCGGCGCGGGTTCTTGACCGTCTGCATGCCGGTTTCGGTGAGCGAGAATACCATGCGCGGGTTGGGCTGGTCTCGCCCGTCACCCAGGGCCAGATGAATGGCGCGCAGGCGCGCCGAGGGGATGCGCGACGCCGTCCAGGAGCGGGGCGGCTCCCAGCTGTCGGGGTCCGTGTGGCGGACCGGTTCAAGTCTGGCGATTTTGGGCGCGGGCATCGTCACTCACCGGGCCGGAAAACCGGCCCTCTCTGCGCATTGCGCAGATTTGGTTACGTTATGCCAATAATGATAACGTGCCTGCGCCATTGATTCATCTACGGTTTGCCGTAAATTGGTTTCATTTGCTTACAAAACCACAGTCTCGTAAATCGAGACGATCCGTTCAGGCAGCGCGGGCCTGCCGGGTGGTTTCGGCCGGCAGCAGGTCGGCAAAGGCCGGGGTGAGACGCTGCAGTTCGGCTTCCGACTGGCAGGATTCGATGCGGTCGATCATCAGCGTGCTGAGGCGGCCGATCTGCTGCAGGAACAGGATGCGGGCCTGGGCGCGCTGGCGGGCCAGACGGACGGCGGCCTCTTTGGCCGGATCGATGGGGCGAGTCTCGCCGGCATGGGGCCTGGCGGTGTGTGCTTCGGCCGTACGTGTCCCGGCTGTGCGGACTGTCGGGGTGTGGTCTGCCCGGGTGTGGTCTGCCGTGGTGTGCCTTGTTGCGATGCCGCTTGCCATGTCGTGGCCTGCTGCGCCGTGGGGCGGCCGTGGCGCTGGTGCGCTTGGCTGCGATGCTGTCTGCCGTGCCGTGGCCTGCTGCGCCAGTGCGGCGGCCGTACGTGTGCTGCCCTGCGGGGGCTTCCCCGACACGGGTCCGGACGACCGGAATGGCGGCTTCGGGCGCAGGCTGCGCCGGGACGGCCTCGACCGGGCACACGACGGTGAAGCGGCGCACGAGTTTGCGGCGCTCCAGCTCGATGAGGGCCTCGGGCAGCCAGGCTTCGTCGATCATGCTGCGCAGGCCGTCGATGGTCTGCGGCTCTTCGAAGAGCATCAGCAGGCGGGTGGCGTTGGGCGACAGCACGACGCCGGGGTCGCGCAGCTGGGCGCTGCCGGCCGCGGTGCGTTCGAAGCTGAGTACGGTGCGGGTGGCAGGCGGCAACGGCTGCCGTGCAGGCGCCGGCAAGGGTGAAGTGTTGCCCGCTGCAGGGCGCACTGCAGCGATGAGGGGCAGGTTTGTCCGTTGCAGACATGCCGGCTGCGACGGGAGCGAGGCTTGCCCGCAGCAGGAACTACCGGCCGGGGCTGGGGATGTTCTTCCTGCTGCCGGACGTGTGGCCGCGGATTTGCCGGCAGCACGGGCCGTGGTGGCGGCCGTCAGCGTGGCGGCCCTGGCGGCGGCCTGGGCTGCCTGGACAGCGTTCAGGGGAAGAGGGCGTCCGGCCGGCAGTGGCCGGACGTTCGATCAGCGTGGTGTCAGACATGTGTTCCCTGCCAGGTGTCGCAGAATCAGCGATTTCAGTTGCGGCAGCCGGCCATGGAAGAAGTGGCCGACGCCCGGAACGACGACGACGGAAAGCTGTTGTGGACGGGCCCAGTCCAGCACGCTGGCGAGCGGCACCACGTCGTCCTCCCTCGCCATGCACGACCAGCGTGTCGGCCGGCACGGCCTGCACGTCGAAGCGCGAGACGGCCGGGCCGACGAACACCATCGGCCGGTGTTCGACCGGGTGGCTGGCCAGGCGCTGCATGAGGCGGGACTGCACGAAGGTGCCGAACGAGAACCCGGCCAGTACCAGGGGTACCGGGCGCGGCAGCGCGGCGGCACCTCGTGGGCCAGCGCATGCGTCAGAACGGCTTCCATGTCGTCGAGTTTCGCCGTTGCCGATGATCGAATTCACCTGCGCTTTCGCCCACGCCCCGGAAGTTGGGCCGCCAGCAGATGGCACCCCTGCTGCAGCAGCGCCCGGGCAATGGTCTGGGCCACCTTGTTGTTCATGGTGCCCCCCTGCAGCGGGTGCGGATGCGCAATCAGTGCCAGCAGTCGCGGCTGGGCCGGCACATCGAGCGAGCACTCGATGGGGACCGACGGGACCGGGGATGGACAGGACGCGGGTGGATGGATTCATGGCAAACGGTGTGGTGGCAGCGGGTTGAAGGCCGCCCCGTGGAAACCATTGTGTGAGTCAGGCCGTGGGACCGTTCACGCTGGCCGCCGGCCGGGGGCGTCTGGCCGATGAGGTGGGGGGCTTCGATGACAAAAAGTACAGCACCGCCAGCGGCCATGTGGCGGCGATGGTACGCAGCAGCCCCGGAATCCGGGGGTGGCCATGCGCATCCAGGTGGTGAGGGTGCGCCGTGCCAGCAGCGGCTGCAGGTCGGGATCGACCGGGATGAGCAGCGCCAGGCAGCAGATGAACACGACCAGCACGATGGCGAGCTGGCGCTGGCGGGTGTCACTGCAGCGCATCAGGGGCGCAGCAGCAGGCCGTCAGCGCCAGACCGGCCAGCAGCACGGGCAGCTGCAGGGCAAACTGGTCGGCCCCGATGTAGATGTGCAGGGCTGCCGTGATGCGCAGGACGAGTGCGGCGGCCAGCAGGCCCAGCCACAGGAGCAGGCGGTTGCGGGGTGTTTCGACGCAGCGCATGACCAGCAGCGCCAGCAACAGCACCGAGGCGGCGGTGAGCGGGGTGCTGAGCCATCGGCGGGGTGGCGTCGGGTAGCAGGTGGGTGAGGCGCTCGAAGGGCAGGAAGACGGACAGCAGCCCTTCGCCCGGCCAGGGGGTGAGGGGCCGGTGGCCAGCAGCAGGCTGGGGCACGGCCTGACTGGCCAGCCAGAGCACGAGGAGTACGGCGACAAAGCGGCGAAGCTTGTGCTCACTTTCACGGCCGAAGACGAGAGAGGCCGCGCGGTCACGCGCAGCGCGCGCAGCAGGTGCGCAGGTGGTGACCAGCACGACCACCAGGGCACCCAGGACGGCGCCGAACCGTTGGTGGCCAGATCGACCAGCGAGGGAACCCGTGGCAGCCAGGACTGCAGCGACTCCATGATGAAGGAGGCAGCGTGCAGCCGGCGGAGGTGATCAGGACGACTGCCGGCAGCGTGAAGCGCCCCTGCAGCTGCCGGGCGGTGAGATAGCCAAAACCGGCATAGGCGCCGATGTTGACGATCAGATCCCCCCACGAATAGTTGAGCCGGTGGTACGCAAACAGCCACGAGAACGTGCCCGGCCGGCGCAGGCTCCATTCGCCAAACGGGTAGAGGGACAGGTAGAGAATGGCAACGAGGCCATCAGCCAGAGCACAGGGGTGAGCCGTGGCCCGGGTGTCTGGCCGGGTAGGGATCTGGGCGCATGGGGAAGGTTATAACATGGAAGCCGTGCGGCGGACCCGCCGGTACCGCTTTCATCAACGTGCTGTGGGCCGTGCAGGCATACTGTGCCTGTCCTGCAGCTGTGGCATGGACCAGTAAAAGTGGTTACGGGTCCGGCAGGTGTGAGCACGGCAGGTGCGGCAGATGGGTGTGGCAGGTCAGTCTGGCGGGCGGGCGCGTCAGGCCCGTGCAACAGGCTGCAGCGGACTGATACGGCAGGTCGGTGCGGCAGAAGAGCCAGGAGAAGGCCATGGATACACGCTGGCAGGATGAATACGCGGGGGGGCGGCAGGATGGGCACCTGTGGGTGGAGTGGGTGGACAGCATCGGTTCCACCAACCAGACGCTGATGCAGCGTGAGGTGCTGGTGCCGGAGGGCGATACGGCGCCGGATGCGGCCGGCAATCCACGGGGGCCGGTGGCCGTCTGGCTGATGGCCGGCGAGCAGACGCAGGGCCGCGGGCGCCGGGGGCAGGTCTGGTGCTCGCGGCCCGGACAGGGCCATGACGGCCTCGTTCGGCTGCGAGCTGGCGGCTCGCCAGCTGATGTCGCCCAGGCTGGTGCCGCTGGTGGCAGGTATCGTGGTTGCCGAGTTTCTGGGCATGCTGGGCGCGTCGGTGAAGATCAAGTGGCCCAACGACCTCTGCCTGCTGCAGGACGATCCGGCCCGGCCGCTGGTCAAGGTGGGCGGGATTCTGTGCGAGATGCGCAGTCGCAGTACGGGCAGCCGGCTGGTGATCGGCTGCGGGCTGAACCTGTTCGGGCTGCCGGGTGGGCTGGATGCCGACCAGCCGGTTGGCGCGGTGTTCGGCCATGGGCTGACCGGAGCGGGTGCCGGTTCCGACGATGCCCTGCTGGCCCGGGTGATGCTGGGCGTGGGGCAGGCACTGCTGGCCGGGGTGGAACAGCTGGTCACCGGCGGTTTCGAGCCTTTCATGTCACGCTGGCAGCAGCTGGATGTGCTGGCCGGGCGGCCCGTGCGTGCACCGTGCCGATGGCAGCCGGGATGCGGTGGCGCTGGGCATCGATGCAGCCGGCGGCCTGCAGGTGCGCTATGAGGACGGGGCCGGGGCGGAAAGTCTGGCCACGCTGACGGCCGAGCAGGTCAGCATCCGGCCGCGGGGGTGATGTGGGGCCTCATGGCCGCGCTCCGGGTGCTCCCGGCCCTGCACGGGCGCTGGCGCGCGGGCGCGTCAATGCGCACACCCCGGTCGGCGCGGGCTTGAAAGCGGCCGGGGTGATCCGCTGAGCTGCGATGATCTTACCGCGACCGACCTTCATGTCCTCCCTGCTCGAAGATCCTCCTCTTCCCGCCCGCCGGCGCACCCTGGGCCACTACCTGCTGCCCGCGCTGGTGCTGCTCAACGTGCTTCTGATGCTGTCGCTGCTGGGCGTGCTGCCGCCGCTGTTCGGTGATCAGCCCGATCCGGGCCGCATGGAGCGTCAGATCGACGCCGGGCGGGTGAAGGTGCTGCCGGCCGCCGGGCAGGAGGGTGACCGGCGTGATGCCCGGCCGGGACCGGCGCCGGGGCCTGGCACCCGCTGATGCTGCGGACCAGGAAACCATGTGAAACGATGACCGGGCGCCTTATGGCTCTCCCGGTCCTGGGGTCAGTGCGGAGGGAACCCCCTTTGGGCGCACATGACTGTGCTGGCAGTGCCCCGAAGCCGTGGAGGATTCTGCGGCCCTGCCGTTTTGTCCTGCGCGCCCAAAGGGGGTTTCTGCGGGGACGAACGAGGTCCCGCACACTCAGTCGGTGAACAGCGTCACCATGCCGGCGTGGTGATGATGGAAGTCGTGGAACAGCTCGGCCTCGCTCTGGTAGCCCACCATCGGGAAGGCGCCCAGCGGGTCAGCGCCTGGCGTACCAGGAACAGCTCGTCTGCCAGACTCGGGAAAATCGCCGGCACACGGTGACGGCTGCTGATGTACAGCGCACCGCGCACGTTCCGTCCTTCGCGCAGGATGTCCTCGCACAGCAGGCCCAGCACGCGGTCCAGTTCCCCGCAGGGCGTGTTCCGGGTCATGGTGCAGAAGCGCACCCGGCCGGTACGGGGCAGCTCGGCGCCTCTTCCAGCTTCAGGCAGAGCGCGCCACTGAGCGGTTCCACGTCTTCCAGTGAAGTCAGCTCGAAGTCAGCCCAGATTGTCCATCTGCTGCCGGTTGTTCTGGCTGATGGCCACGCGGACCGGCTCGTACACGCCGGCGTCCACCAGCATCTCCGGTGCGTTGTTGAGTGCCTGCAGCAGCTCGGCGGGACGGTTGCCAGCTTGACCAGATAGTCGCTGTCGAGTACGGACTTGGCGCCCTTGCCGTCCAGCTCCATGATTACGTTGTCGTGCGTCTCGGTGATCTGGTGCGGTTCACCCATCGGCTGGAAGGCGGTGGCCATGCGCACATGCACGCGGGAACCACTGTCCACCCGGAAGGCCACGCCGCCCAGCAGGCCGGCGGCATTCGATTCCTGGCCCGGTGAATACGGGCATCACCCGGCCAGGGGCCGGGGCGTCCAGTCAGACCCCCGAACAGGAACCCGCTGCCCAGCAGTGCCGAGATGTGGCGCAGGGTCTCGCGTGCCTCGGTGCGGCCCACGTGCCACTCACCAGTGCCGTCCACCAGGGCGTGCTCCGGTCGAGCAGGTCCAGTCGCGGCAGGGGTGACACCTCGAGAAGAAGCGGATGCTGCCGCCCGGGAAGGTACCGAGCATCACGGCGATGCCGGGCACATCCTCGTATGCAGCGTGGCCGGCAATCACCCCGAGGTGAGGCCGTGCCGACCCAGCGCTTGACACCGGTGACGGTGCGCAGGGCATGGGCAATGGCTCCCGCATGGGCATGCGGGGAACTGTGCAGGGTAGATGAAACCCAGCTCCTCGGCGTCGAGGGGCAGGGGGGAGACGGGGTGGCGCTCAGCTGAAGGGCAATGCTTTCGACACTGTCCACCCAGGCCGGTTCTGCGGCATGGGCAAACCGGAACAGTTGCTGAAACACCTGCTCGAGGGCTGCCATGGCGAATTTCCTGCGTTTCGATTCTTCATTGTCGCGGGGGCAGCCCCGGCCGGTCGCGTGCTGCCGGGCGAATGGGCGATCGGGGCGGATGGATGGCCAGGTCAGTTCTGCCTGTGCATGAATGTCCTGTCAGCCCGGATCAGGGAGCCCGCACAGGGTTCAAGGCCCCTGGGCTCGAACCCGGCCGGATTCTGCAAAGGCCTCTCAGGCCACGGTCTGCTGCTCGATGGCGCCGAACGGCGACTGGCCACGGGCATCGGCCATGTCGATACGGATGCGGTCGCCGGGCTGCAGGAAGGCCGGGCCGGGCTGGGTACTGTTTTTCCAGACGGCGACGGGCGCGGGCCTCCAGCACCGAGGTCCAGCCGCTGTCGGGGTCGGCGTTGCTGACCGGGCCGGAGGTGAGCAGGCAGCCGGCGCCCACCGGGGTCTGGCGGGCCAGCGCCGCCAGCAGCTGCCGGAATCCGAAGCGCATGTCGGTCCCGCAGTCGATCCGTCCCGTGGAACGTCCGTTGAGGCGGCAGTGCAGCGGCCGGTGGATGCGGCCATCACGCCAGTCTTCGCCCAGCTCGTCCTGTGTGATCAGCACCGGCGCCAGTGCCAGACCACGGTCCCCGGCTGCGTTCGCGGCTGACCGGTTCGCTGTCGGGATGGATGCGCCAGGCGCTGGCCAGACCGAGCAGCAGCAGGTGGCGGTCGGCGTCGTCTTCTTCCAGGTCGATGGGCAGATCACCGCAGATGGCCACCAGTTGTGCACTGAAATCCAGTCCACCCCGGGCGGCCGCGGCAGCGGCTGCGGCCTGACGTGCTGCTGCATCAGGGGCGTCGGTGCGGCCAGTGCCCGTGGCGGTCCAGCCCGGGACGCCTTTGGCGGCCGCGCTGGTGCCGGATGGGGCTTCACCCTCCGCCGTGCGGCGGCCTTCCTGTTCGCCGGCTTCGTCCTCGTCCGGCCGGGTGGCGGGCTGCCCCAGCGGAAAGCGCAGCGAGCACCATGCCGTGGCCGGGCAACAGCGTGCGAGGGCGCCACGCGCAGGGGCACCATGTCGTCGGGCAGTGGCGGTCTGGCTGGTCAGGGCGGCTTTCTGCAGGCGTTTCTCGTGGCTGGGCCAGGGCCTGCGCCTCCACCCGCTGGAAGGCGCGCGGCAGCGGTGCCATGTATTCGGCCGGGTCGAAGGGAAGCTGTTGGCCACCTTGCCGTGGTTGAGGGCGTCGTGCAGGTCCTGCAGCTGGGGGCCATGAAGGCCCAGTCGTCGAGGGCGCGCTGCAGGGTGCCGGTGATCTGGTCGGCCATCACGGCGTGCTTGAGGTCGCGGAGACGACGACCAGCTGGCCGTCACGGGAATCGTCCTTGCGGGTGGCGGGTTTCATGGCAGGGCGTGAAAGGAAAGGGGTGAGCCCGGCGGGCGTGCCCGCCCGGCGCGAACAGGCCGGCAGGGGCATGCGCCGGTCGCTGCGGGGACACGCAGACCGGGAAAGGGGGTATTGTGGCCCAGACCGGGCTGCAACCGTATCGGGCGCGTGGCTGTCGGTGCGGTGCTGGCTGTCTGCCCTCGTTCAGGGGCTGCCCGGCTGGATGGGGTGCTCCGGCCTCGCACTGGCCCCGAATCCGTGCCAGCGTGTCGGCCTTTCTCCTGTTCTGCCGTGTGCTGTGCGTTGTGCCGCTGTTGTCCCCGTACCCTTGTGCCCTGTGCTCCTGTGTCGGCCTGCCGGCGCCCAGGGCGTTATGGCATGACATGGCCTCATGCGCCCTCGTGCGGGGTGGGCTGGATGTCGCAGCCGGATGCCTGGCCTGATCCTCGCGCATTCCTGTGCAGGGGCGAGATGAGTCCATGACACGCTCCAGGATGACCCGTCGTGCATGTCGTGATGACCATCAGGGACTGGCGGTTCCCCTGCACGTGCAGGGCATCGGCTGTCATGAGGGGCGTGTGCAGCAGGTACCATTGAGGGGCCTCTGCAAAAGTCTGCGAGTGCGTTGGACCCAGGATCGGGATGAACCCGGAAGACACCATTTACCGGCAATGGCAGGGGCCATTGACGGCAAATGACACACACAGGGTCGCCCGGACGCGGAAATCAGCGTGACGCAGGGCATTTGCGGGGCTCTGAAAATGGCACGCCGGACCAGGTGTGCATGGTGGGACGCCCGCGCCCTGTCGCGGATGTTCCTGTCTTCCTTCCGACTTTCATCGTGGGTGCAAGGGGTCTGGCTGGCTGCCGGTTGGCAGCGGGCGGGGCTGTTTTGGGCACCCTGTGCGATATGGCTTTTCCCAAAGGACCTCCCAAACCTTCCTCTGCCCTGACCTTCTGGCTGGCCGTGGCCGCCGCGGCGGTGGCCCCTGCTGCTGCTGTGGGGCTGGCAGGCCGGCATGCTCAACCAGGCGGGCAACTTCGTGAAGGGGCTGTTCTCGCCCGCGCAGTTCGACAGCTACAAAGCGTGCTGGCGGGGCGGAAGAAACGAGCCGTGCCGTGCAGGAGGCCGATGACGCCCGCCGCCGGACGGAGCAGGAACGCAAGGCTGCCGAAGACCGTGCTGCCGCCGAGAGGAACGAGGCGGAAGACCAGACCGACGCCGAAAGGAAGCCGCACAGAAAGCCGCTGAAGAGAAGGCGGCCGCCGAGGGAAGGCCGAAGCCGATCGTCTGGCTGCCGAGCTGGCTGCCATCGAAGAAACGGCGCGCAAGGAGGCCGAGGGCCGCGCTGGCCGGGGCACCGAGGCCGGCGCACAGCCGGACGCCGGCAGGAAGAAACCGCGCGCTGAAGCGGGCACCGGTCCCAATGCCAGCGAGGCGGCCATCAACCGCGAGATTGCCCGCAGCTTCCCGCTGGCCCAGGTGCGCAAAGTACTTCAACCTGCAGGAGCAGGCACGGCGTGCCGTGATCACCGTCGACAACCTGTCGCGCGAGCACGTGCCCTCGCAGATGCGGGTGGCGCGCGGCGTGCCCGGTCTGCTGCGCGTGAAGAAGGAAGGCGACACGATCACGCTGGATGGGGCCAATTACGCGCGTTATGGGCCCATCATCGGCTACGTGGAAAAAGCTCAACGTCACGAAACTGGCCCGTCTGTACGCGAAGTTCTACCCGCTGCTGCAGCACACCTACGAGACACGGGCTTTCCGGGCGAGCGCTTCCAGGACCGCATGCTGGCAGCCATCGACGATATGCTGGCGGCGCCCCGTGTCAATGGGCCGATCCGGCTGGGTGCAGCCGAAGCGTGCTGTATCGCTTCGAGGTCCGACAAACTGGAAAACCTGTCGGCCGGCCAGAAGATCATGATCCGGGTCGGCCCCGAAAATGCCGCCCGCCTGCGCCGGGTGCTGGCCCGCCTGCGCGGTGCCATTGCGGCCCAGGATCCGGACCTGCAGGACGAGCCTGACAGCTGCGCCTGCGCTGGCCATCAGAAACTCCCGCATATCCTTCCATGCAGGCGGGAAGGATATGCGGGTTCTTAAAGCGGGCGCTACATCTGGTCAGGGCTGCGCTTGCGAAGGCCGTCAAAAATACCCGCGTTTCCTTCCAACGGTGGGAGGGAATGCGGGGTTCTTTTTACAGGTGGCACATCTGGCAGGGCTGCTCGCGACGGGGCGTGTGCGGCCCCGTGCCCCCTGGGAGATCAGTCCCTGCGCTGCCCCCAGATTGCCCCAGCACGCCCACCCCAGCCGCCGCGGCTGCGACGGCGGGCGCCACTGCCAGAGCCGGCCGGACGGGCGCCCGGTTCCGGCTGCCGGGAGGCCGTCCGGCCACGGCCTCGCCCTGGAAGGCTGCACCCCGTGGCCACGGCCTTCACCCTGAGGAGGCGCTCGGCTGCTGCGGCCGTCAGCCGGTGCCGCAGCGCCATGGTTGCAGCCGGCACCCGTGGTGGCCGGACGGGGCTGACCTGACCACGCCCCTGCGTTGCCCGGCCCACCCCGGCGCTGGCCCGGGGGCAGCGGCGGACGGTCGTTGATGTCGTCGGCCGAATCGCCCGGCTGGGCCTGCCAGCCGGTGAAGCCTTCCACTTCCACGCGTGGGATCTGGCGCTTGATCAGCCGTTCGATGCCGGTCAGCAGCTTCATTTCCTCGCGGTCGACCAGCGACACGGCCGTGCCTTCACGTCCGGCCCGGCCGGTACGGCCGATGCGGTGCACGTAGTCTTCCGGCACGTTGGGCGGCTCGAAATTGACCACGTGCGGCAGCTCGTCGATGTCCAGGCCACGGGCGGCGATGTCGGTGGCCACCAGTACGGGCAGCGAGGCCATCCTCGAAGCGCGACAGTGCCCGGGTGCGGGCCCCTGGCTCTTGTTGCCGTGGATGGCCATGGCCTCGATGCCGTCCTTGCCCAGCTGCTCGGCCAGGCGGTTGGCGCCCGTGCTTGGTCCGGGTGAAGACCAGCACCTGCGTCCAGCGGCGCGAGCCGATCAGTACGACAGCAGCGCCCGCTTGCGTGTCCTGGGCACCAGATGGGCGCTCTGGTCCACCAGCTCGGGAGGCGGTGTTGCGCGTGCCACGTCCACCCTCGGCCGGGCTGTCAGGCAGGCTGGCGGGCCAGCGAGCGGATTTCTGGCGAGAAGGTGGCGAAAACAGCAGGGTTCTGGCGTTTTGCCGGCGAGCTTTAGCAATGACACGGCGGATATCGTGGATGAAGCCCATGTCCAGCATGCGGTCGGCCTCGTCCAGCACGAAGATCTCGATGCCCGACGGGTCCACCGTGCCCTGCTGCACATGGTCGAGCAACCGGCCCGGCGTGGCTACCAGAATGTCCACCGGCTGGCGCAGCGCCTGGATCTGCGGATTGATGCTCACGCCGCCGAAGATCAGCACCGAACGGATGCGGGTGTATCTGGCATAGGCCTCCACCGATTCGGCCACCTGGGCCGTCAGCTCGCGCGTCGGCGTGAGGATCAGACAGCAGGGACGGCCCGGCGCGGCCCTGCGCCGGTTTTTCGAGCAGGCGCTGCAGGATGGGCAGCGTGAAGCCGGCGGTCTTGCCGGTACCGGTCTGGGCGGCGGCCAGCAGATCGCGGCCGGTGAGCACCACAGGAATGGCTTTGGCCTGGATGGGGTGGGGCAGGTATAGCCCACGTCGTCCAGCGCACGCAGGAGCGTATCGGCCAGACCCAGGCTGGAAAAAGGTTGCTTCAGTATTCAAATCGTTGCTCCAGCCCCGCGGTTCCGGATGCACCGGCTGGCGCACGGAAGAGCCGTTTGGATAAAGGGAGGAGTTGGGGGAGAAGGCGGGTTTTTGATGGGGCGGCCGCTCTGCACGTGGCTGGCAACGGCATGGATACGTTCCGGCCGGCATGCCGTGGCATGGCCCGCATCATCTGCGCCTGTGTCGGGATGGCTGGTTGAGGGCCCGCGCTACGGGCTTCGTCGCGGAGCAGGTAAGCGGCAGGAGGAATGGAGAGAAAGAGACTGGCAGAAGGCAGCCCGGCAGCGCACCTTGTCAGTCTACGGATTCGGGACCGGCGTGGGGACGACTGAGCCCATGACGCGTTCCAAACCCGCCATTATAGGGCGTGTCCCGGACCTGTTCGAGCCTGCGCAGCCCCACAAGGGATACCAGGGGGACACTGTGCCCCCTTTGTGTCCCCTTTATGGTGATTCTGTGGTGAATATGCAGCGGCTGCCTGCCGCTGGAGCGAGCTGCCTGTGCCGGCAGATGAAGCCGGCAGGGCGCTGCCCTGCCTGGCCAGACGGCCGCCATCCTTGCCTGCGTGGCGTCCTGTCAGCACATGGCCGGGGGCCAGCGTGGGGGCGATTGAGTCCCATGACACGCACTGCATCACCCCGAACATGGGAGCCAAAGTGCCGCAGGACTTTTGCAGAGGTTCCTGCAGGCAGACGAGGCCGGCAGGGCGCTGCCACTCACAGGAAAATGTTCAGAAAGCCCCCAACCAGACTCAGGAACAGCACCAGCAGGATCAGAAAGCCGATTGCCATGGCCAGTCCCTTCACGACGGCGAACGGCCAGTGCAGGATGCCCCTGGTTTTGAGCGGCTGAGGGACGGGCACGACCGGGCGCCGTGCGTGGGGGGCAGCCGGTGCCGCAGCCTGCGTGCGCCGGGGTCTTGTACCCTCTGGTGCAATGCCCTTTACCAGAACCCGAACCCGAACCGAACCCGGCCGGACCCGACCCGGGACCCGAACGCGAACTCAGGCCAGAACTCAGGGCTCCGGCCCTGGTGCCTGACGCCGGACCCGTGTTCATGCGGGTACCCGCATCGGCACGGGTATCGGCTTCGGCAGCGGCATGGGGGCTGGCGCCGTCATCAGCCGCGATACCGGCAGCAGCACTGACCCAGGCAGCAGGGCACCGGTCCAGGCCGGGGCACCGGCAGCAGGAGCCTGGGTTCTCCGGGCGGACGTGCGATTCGTCCGGCCTGTCACCGACGCCGGTTCATCCCACGTCCCGGGCCACCGGGAGGTACCTGGGCCGCCGGGACCATCATCGCCGCCGGGCTGTCATTGTCGCCAGTACCGGCATAGCCCTGCGCCACCACGCGTTGCCAGCCCCAGCGGATCCACTTCAGTACCGAGAAGGCCAGCCACAGGGCCCACGCCAGCATCATCACCCGGTAGGCCGTCAGCGAGACCGTGATGGCCCAGCCGGATTCGGGCCGGTCGGCAAAGCGGTCCTGGTACCAGTTCAGATTCAGGTGCGTCGAGCCGTTGCCCGTCACCAGCAGGTCCGGATAACCCAGCAGCGAGGTCTTGATGGTGCTGAACAGCACGGCCAGTGCCACGAACGACAGCAGGCCGAGCAGCCAGGGGACCAGCGTCTTCAGTGTGCGGTCATGCTGCCGCGTGACGCTGGTGTGAGACGATGGGGATCGATCAGACCGTCTGCCCGGGCCATGCGCCGGGCCAGCCAGGTGCGATGGGGCAGCCAGGCCAGGGCGAAGAACCAGCCGGCCACGAGCAGGGGCGCCGAGCAGCGACATCGGCGCCACGCCCAGCAGCAGCAACAGCCAGCCCACCGGCCCAATGGCATGTCCCGCACCGGCCGAAGACCATCGCGCCGGCCACCAGCAGCAGGAACAGCCCCCAGAAGCGGACCGCCGGGCCCCAGATCCGGTCCGCCCGTCAGCAGCACCACCCGGCTGGGCGGCAGCGAGGCGGGTCACGGCGTTCACGCCCGGCAGCGGCAGCGACAGAGCCTGTGTCCGGAAGTGGTTGAAAGATGCCGTCGGTGCCCACCGGCTGGCGCCAGCGCAGCGTCAGCTCGTGGCTGCCGGGCGGCACGGGCAGGTCCACCGTCTGGCCGCTGACCTGCAGGGGCACGTTGGTCCCGTCCAGCGCCGAGTTCCAGGAGAACGGCCCGCTCGGGCAGCTGTACCCGCTGGGTGCCGGCCAGACTGGCGCGCAGCACCAGCGTGCTCTTGACCAGCGTACTCTGCGCACCCGGTGTCACTTCGGTCTGCTCGCTTTCCAGTGTCAGTGTCGGCCCGGCAATGGCCACGGGCTGCAGGGCGCGCACGTGAAGCGTCTCCGCCTGGCCAGGGGTCCAGCGGGAAGCAGCCGGCCACCCTGTACATACTGGTGGGTGGCACGCCCTGCCAGTGCAGGTGCCAGGTGGGGCCGTAGCGCATCGACCAGGTCTCGATCTGGTTCTGCGCGGGCAGTGCCCGCCAGTCGAAGGCGGGGCTGATCGGCGAGTGTGCTTTCCACCACCATCTCGCGCAGCAGGCCCAGCGACAGCTCGGCCACGCCGTCACGCACCGTCACCCGCTCGTCGTTCACCGACTCGCCTGGCAGCAGCGCAAAGCGCACGCGCACCGGTGCCTGACTGACAGACCGGCGGCTGATGCGCGTCACCATCCGCCAGCGCTCGTCCATCATCAGCGTGCGGTCCACCCTGCACGAAGCCGGGCAGGGGCGTCGGGCACGTGGGTCAGCACCTGAATGGCGGTGCCGGCCTGACGCTGCGCCCTGGCGGGACAGCGTCAGCACGCCTTCCTGCGGAATGCCCCTGGGCGTTCAGTCCCTCGGCTGTCCACGAGCGCTTTCGATCTGCAGCATGCCGGGGGTCGAGGGCAGCGGCAGCCGGATGCTGGTGCCTTGGCCCAGGGGCCCCTGCAGTTGCACGGTAGTGAATGCCGGCCGGTACCAGTGCCCACAGCCAGGCCATCTTCATCGCGCCGCGTGGTGGCCCGGCTGGCCGTCGAGCAGTATTGTGTCCACCCGCCAGTTGTCGGCGGTGTCGTGGGCCGGCAGCGGTACCTGTACCGGCGCCTGCGCGTGCACCAGCAGCAGCGAGCGTCATGCGGTCGGTGCCGGCCTGCACGCGCATCTGGGCCAGGGCCGGGCAGCGTGGGGCGCAGGCAGGGGCCGGATACAGATGATCGCGGATGGCCTGCAGCTCGCTGGCCCTGTAGCCACTTCGTGCGCTGTCCGCAGTCCGCGACTCACCATCGTCTGCAGCCCGGGCGTCACCGTTGCCGGCCAGACCGGTGAACATCAGGCCCGCCAGCAGCAGGGCGGCCAGGCCGGGGTGTACCCATTTCTGCCGGAGGCCGCCGTCCACCAGGCAGCGCCCGGAACAGGGAACCAGAGGCTGCCGAACAGCACCAGCAGGCGCACCAGTTTCAGCACACGTGTGCCCCAGGGCGAGAGCAGATGCAGCGACACGGTCTGGTCGGGCTGCACATCGCCATGCAGGGTCAGCGTGTGGGCGTTCCATGACCAGGCTGGTTCACCCGGACCGGTCTGCACGGGCATCGCCGGGCGTTGCTGCGCAGCCCGGTTCAGCGTATTCCGGGGGCCGGGAGCACCCTGCAGATGCACCCCGGCCTTCCCGGCGACGGACAGGGAGCGGTTGCGTGTCGCCTCATCTGCCGCACCGGTGCCGGCCATCTCAACGGTATCCATGGCCGCCAGGGAGGTGTCTACTTCCGTCCCGTCATCGTCGGCCATGTCATCCGCATGGGTACTGCGCGTCTTGCGCACGGTGTGCCGGCGCGCGAATCTCGGAAACTCGACGAGAGATAGTCGGAGCTGCCGTCCCAGGCCTGATGGTGCTCCAGCACCGGATAGATCATCATCCGGATCTCGGCGGCCGCAAAGGGCAGCAGCACGAGCAGCATCACCATGGCCATCAGCTGGCCGATGCTTCGCAGCCACGATTCGGCCGACGAGCCCCGCCGCGCCAGCCGCAGGCAGCCCAGCATCACCAACAGCCCGATCAGCAGGAAGCAGGCCAGCTCCAGGTCGTACCAGCTCAGCAGGGCGGCCAGCATCACCACCGTGGCCGGCAGCGGCCGCAGCAGCTGGAACGCGGCCAGGCTGATCAGCAGCATGAAGAAGAAGTCGTACAGCCGCCAGCGTGAAGTCCAGGTGGGCGGGAACACCTCGTCCGCGCCGGATGCCGAGAGCAGCATCCAGCCCGGCGGCAGCTGCAGCTGCGCCTCCATGCCCGTCAGCACCGTGTTCCAACCATTGGCCGGCAGCGTCGTGGCCGGGAAGGCGCTGGCGGGTGTGTCGAGGCGCGACAGCGTCGTGAGCGCCAGCTTCTGCCGGCGGATTTCACGCCGGGTTCCCCGGGGCACCTGGGTGGACGTACCCGGGGTTTTGCGGCCGGTATTTCCGGTTCCCGTGTTTGCCGGTGCTGCATCGTTTGCCGCCGCATCGAGGGTGTTCGCAGCGTGACCGGTCGTGATGCCGTCGGGCTGTGCGACGGGTGTCCTGGCTTCCGGAGCACGGGAGTCCAAGCGTCCTGCACGTCCGCCGGCAGCGTCCCGATGGGCAGGGCCGACTGCGGTCCGCGTGCATGGCCGAGCCGGGCGGGTCCCTGCTGCTGCAGTCGCCAGGGGGTGGACATCGTACCGCTCAGTTCGTCCTTCTGTGTCATGCCCTGGCCGTCGAAGTCCAGCCACCAGGTGCGCTTGAGGGCAACTCGCCGGATGCTGGATTCTGCTGACCGCGGGTCTGTGTCACCAGCCGGAAGGTGTCGCTGTGCCCACCTGCCAGGCCGGCAGATGCTTCCAGGCTGCCGGCACATGGGCCTGCTGGGCATCCACCGCCCGCACACCTTCCACCTGCACCACGTGCAGGTCGTTGTGATCGACCCACGACCATACTTCCGTATCCGGTGCATCGGCCGGCAGTTTCAGTTCCGTGGCCGGCGCCATCTGCAGCGCCTCCACCTCCAGATGCCAGGTGCCGGGCCGCAGCTGTGCCTGCAACCGTCCATCCGGATAGAGCCGGGCGGGAATGTCACTGGTGAGCCGCTGGGGCTCGTGCCGGCCAGCAGTGCGGCGGGCAGATTCACCTGCGCGGCAGACCGGCACGTTCAGCTCGAAATGCGTCGGTGATGCGGCGCGGGATGGTGTCGTCGATGCGCCGGCGAATGAGGGTGGTCAGCGTATTGCTGACGGCCTCCGGCGCACTGGCGCTACGCCGCTCCCTTCAGCCACACGCGCTGGTTGGCATCCAGCACGGGCTGCACGGTCTGTCCATTGGCCGTGATCACGGCAGCCCTGTCTGTGGCGGTACCCGCACCAGTTGCGGCGGATGCGAAAAGGTGATCTGCCCGCTCAGGACATGCTGGCCGGCGGACAGCCACACCCGGGGATGAGCGTTCTCCGGGAGGCATGGTCCTCCGCAGCACCGCCACTCGCCGCAGCACCACCGCTTGCCGCCGGACTGCCGATGGCTGTGATGGCCAGTTGCTGTCCACGCTGGTTGCGTACCTCCACCGGCCAGCTGCCGGTCTCGCCGGGCAGTGACACGGCGGTGGGCGCCCCATCAGACCGTCACCACCTGCACGAAGCGTGCCTGGCGGCCGTCGATATCAGCGTCAGCCGCTCGGGCCAGACACAGGCGCGCGGCGAATCGGATCTGCCGCGCCCGGGCAGGCCAGCATCTCGTGTCCCTGCATGGCCCAGGGAACCCATTCCTGCAGCGCGCTGGGGATGTCGCCGGTGCGGGAGCCGGTGCTGCCGGTGGCTGGGATATGGTGAGGGCGTTTGCGGTGGGGCGGGGCTGGCCTGTGCCTGGCCTGCATGGGAGAGCGTGGCTGAGGCAGGATGGGACTGGCCCCATGGCGGCGGGCGCCGTCTGGGACGGCCAGCAGTGTCAGGGGCAGGCAGACGGCCAGCGAGGCGCAGCAGGCGGGTTTCGGACCAGCAGACATGGGATCCCCTCGGTGTGAACGCGTGTTCCTGGAAGCACAGACCGCCGCGCCGGCGGCAGGCCGGGCGGATGCCTGTTCATCATGCGCCCATTCGGCGTGGGCGTCGCGCGTGTGCGGGGATGAGACTGTGCGGATGTTGCCGAGGACGGTGGGGGTCAGGCCATGGTTGGCCTGGTACCAGAAGATGCTTGCGAAAAATTTCCGACTGGGCCCTTGGTGGTCCCTTGACTGGGGCCCCGGGCCCAGTGAGCCCTGTGTCATTTTACCGAGTCAAAAACCTGTTCCGATGGTTGGGCTTTGCCGGGATGACGGAAGGTTTCAGCAGGAGGTGACTGAGGGTCAGACGTGTCGATGCAGGACTGCCCTGTCAGTACACGGCCGGGACCAGTGTGGGAACGGATGAGTCCATGACACGCTGCCGGCGTTGTTAGCGACTGGGCCCCGGCGACTGGGCCCCGTTCTGAGATGTTCTGTCCGGTAGTGCATCCGGGGCTGACCCAAAGGGAAGCAGCGCGGGGACGACTGCGTCCCCGGCCTGCACTGGGCCGAGCGGCATCGCCCGGTCGAGGCTACCTCAGTCGTGCGCGTGCGGCTTTGCTGATATCCACCGTTTGGTGCCGATCTGCATTGCCAGTGTGGCGCTGAGCGAGTTCTCGTGGCTTTTCTGCTTCTGGTTGGCAAACGGTGTCTTGTGCTGACCTTGACCTTCCAGAAACCTTCCACCAGCGGAATGATGTTCACCTTGCCTTCCTTGTCGGTCTTGCCCGAGAAGATCTGCGGCTCGCGGTGATCGTGCGTAGCTTCTTCGTCCATCAGGGCAATGGTGTCTGCCGTGGCGGTGACGATTTCATCGGCCAGCGGCTTGCCCTGGAACAGGATGCGCACCGGGAAGAGCTTGCCCACCTTCCGCTGAATTGGGGGTTGGCCAGTGGCACGATTTCCAGTTCCTGGCCGATGGGGCGGCTGATCGCTTCAGATTCTCGCCGCCGTCCACCACCACGATGCTCTTGCCGAACATCTGCGCCTGCTGGCAGGCCACGGCGGTCGGGTTTTTCGTCAGGTCGCCCTGAGCCCCCTTGTCATCGGCAAATTCCGACCAGAAGGTTGGCCGGTAGTTGGCGGTGAGCACATAACTGCCCCTAGTCAGCTGGCTTTCGGACACGTACTGATAGTTCTTGCCCCTGCTGGACCAGATCCTTTCTTGCTGCCATCGGGCGGTGATGTGCAGTGGTTCGAAGATGTGCAGCCAGTCGGCCGGAATTTTCATCCGGGTACAGAAAGTCGCTGGCTGTAGGACGGGTCGGCCTTCAGCGTCTCGGAGGCGAGAGTGTTGCAGGGGCAGTCACCCACAGATCGTGCGCCTGGGCCAGCGAAGCGGTGCAGAGCAGGAAGCGACAAGGAGTTTCTTCATGGCTTTCTTTCTCGGTCAGAGGTGTTGTCTGAAACAGGGCAGACGGACGCCTGCCGTGCCATGATACAGTGTAACAGGTGCGTGTGGTGCAAATGGCCCGCCCAAAAATCAGGGAAGATCAGGGTGGGCTGGCAGGCCATTCGGGCCTTGATGGTCGATAGATTGATGTTTCGCAATAAATGCAGATTATTGCTGATCGAACGCAAACCATGGTTCGTCACGCATGCATGGAATGCATTATGCAACTGTTTCTTCAGATGGCTGGCCTCCTGCCGAAATGCCAGGATGTCGCTCCCGACCTCCCTTGGCAACGCATTCATCATGGGTGTGGTTGGCGCTTTGAGCGTATTTCCCGATACTTCCGCCATGCCGGCCAGTCACCCAGCAGCAGGCCGCGCTCGTTGCCCGTACGAATCATGTCCTGAAACGCCATGCCATCAGAACTCTGCCGGGTTTGCGGATGTCAGTTCGAGCGCCGGGCATCTTGTGGCTGATTTCGTAGGTGAACTCGAAACGCTGGATCAGCCCGTCCCGGATCTGGATATCGGAGACATCCGCTGGTAGCGCGTCCAGCCCTCATCCAGCCGGGCGATGGCATTGTCCAGTGGGGGTCAGGTCCGAGTTGAATGCTGCTCATAGGATTCCTCGTCCTGGGTTGTCCATTTTCACTCCTTCCCGCACGCATGTCGCAATGCATCCAGCACTGCATACATCTGCGCACTGCCGTGGGTGGCGCCCGGGTACTCGGTCATCGACAAAATCCGGTTCCGGTAGTGCCTCGTGCATGTGCTGCGCAAAGCGGTGCACACGGTCACCTGGGCACGATTCTTCAGCATCTGCGCGCGCTGGCTGTCGGGGGCGATGCGCGTGCTTCTGCTCGTGCTCGCCGATGCTCAGCCGCAACGGGCGCAGGGCTGGCGTGGCATGGCTGGTGTCCGGGGAGGTGCTTTCGCGAACTGTCGTGTGGCCCTTTTCTCGAATCAGAGCTTGCTGCCGGGACGATGGCCGGGAGGGCAACCGGGCTGCCGCCAGCCGGTTTGCCGGTCAGTGCCGCCCGCATGCGCGTCACGAAGGCGTCGCGCTCCTTCAGGACATACTCGTCGTGCCACCACAGTGACGGGCTGGAGGCAATGTAGCACTGGAAGGCGTCGGGTTGCGTGAACAGCGTGTGCAGCGTGAAGAGGCCGCCAAAGGTGGCCAAACAGGCTCTGGCTTTGTGGATCGATGGGGAACCGCTGCGCAAGGGCCGGCTGCAGTTCCTGCTTCAGGAAGGACAGAAAACGGTCGGCACCGCCCTGGATGCGGCCGCGCGGATCGTGGCTGGCGCTGCCGTCGGGAACGGAGGGGGTGTAATCGTCCACCCGGGCATCGGTATTGAGCCAGGCCCCGTCGCTGTAGCCCACCCCCACGATCAGCATGGGCTCGACGCCATTTTCGCCGGTGCGTGTGGTCAGCGCGTGCGCGGCCATGGCAGCCACCGCAAACAGGGTGTCGCCGTCGAGCGTGTAGAACACTGGGTAGCCGCTTTCCGGGGCCGGGCCGGTGACGGTGGTCTGGATGCGGTAGCGGCGGCCGGTGTGGCTGGAGGTGATCCAGTGCTGTTCGCTGGTGGGCAGAATGGCCGGGCCACTGCCGGTGAGCGTGCCGTGGGGATGGGGGCTGTCGTTACCGGGTACCGGAAGGGGACAGCCGGGGCTGGCGGGACGATGGGCAGATGACGTGCTGGACCCCAGTCCGGACGGTGTGGCCCGGCAGTGCGTGGACTTGCCAGGCGGGTGGATTCTGCTGGAGGGAGGGATGTCTGAGCCATGGCGGACAGAAACAGATGAGGAAACCGTTTTCCCCATGGGCCGTCGTGCCGGTGAGCAGCAGTGTGGCCAGCAGCGGGAAGCGGCGCCCGGCGCGGGGCAGGGGGTGAACGAGTGAGCATTGCCCGATCATAGAGCATGACAGCGCCGGTTGCGTGGGCGAGCGTGCGCGGAACGCCGGGCGGGGGCCTGCCGGTCGCAGCGCCATGTTGGAAACCCGACCGGGCTTGCTATGCTGCGGGCTGTGTCTGTCGATATCAACCCTTTCCTTCGGGGCAAGCCCGCATGATCCCTCTCGATCAGGATACCGAGCGTACGAGTCCGGTGCTTTCTGGACAGGATTGCCCATGATTACGACATGGCTGGTGCCATTGTCTCACGGCAGTCGTGCGCGTGGTGATCATCAGCCCGACAGTGATGCGGATGTGGCCGTGCTGCTTCGGGAAAACCGCAGCGGCTGCTGCCCACCAAGCTGGACATGGCTGATGTTGCGTTCGATGTGCTGCTGGAGACCGGTATCCTCGTGTCGCCCCTTCCGGTCTGGCTGGAAGAGTAGGGAGCACCGGAGGGTATTCGAACCCGGCCTTGCTGCGCAGCATCGACCAGGAAGGGTCAGGTTGTGACAGAACCTTTTCAAATGACCAGCCCAACAGGGCCGACACAGAGACCCCATGCCCACCTTCACCGAAAAGCCTGGACCCGCAACGAGGCGCTGTTCCAGAAAACGCTCGCCATGCCGTTCAACCGCGAACTGGCCGACGGCACCCTGTCGGCCGAGCGGTTCCGGCACTACATGATCCAGGACGCGCACTATCTGGTGGCCTTCGGCCGGGCGCTGGCCGTAGCCGCCGCGCGGGCCGATGATGCCGACACGATGGTGCAGCTGGCCGAGGCTGCGCAGGAGGCGGTGGTGGCCGAGCGCGAGCTGCATGGGGGCTTCATGCAGCAGTTCGGCGTCACACCCGAACAGTTTGCGGCGGTGCCGCTCTCGCCCAGCGCCGAGCACTCACACGAGCTCGCTGGCCACGGCTGGGGGCACCCTGGCCGGTGGCCATGGCGCCGCTGCCCTGCTTCGGATCTACGCGCGAGGTAGGGCGCGACGCGGTCGGGGGCGCAGCGCACCGGGCAATCCGTGGCAGGCGTGGGTGGATACCTACGCCGACGAGCATTTTCCATGGACTGGTCACCCGCATGCGCGCCACCATCGACCGCATTGCTGGAGGCGTCCACGCCGGCCGTGCGGGACCAGATGCACGCAGCCTACACGCAGGCAGCCCGGCTGGAATGGATGTTCTGGGATGCCGCCTACCGCCTGGAGCAGTGGCCGGTCTGAATCATCACGACGTGGCCAGCTTCACCCCGTTCTCCTTCAGCGCCTCGTGGATGGCCACGCACAGCTCGCTGCGCGGATGGCGCCGATGCGGTCGGCGCGTGCCGTCCAGGCAAACAGCTTGAACTGCAGGGCGCTGCTGCCGAAGTCGATGAACTGGGCGTTGGGTACCGGGGTGGCCAGAATGTCGTCGTGGCTCCCGTGCCACCTCGGTCAGCAGCTTGATGACGGCGGCCGGGTCGCTTTCGTAGTCCACGCCCAGGGCGATCTCGATGCGGCGCTGGTTGTCCGACAGGGTCCAGTTCACCACCTGGTTGGCGATCAGCTGCGAGTTCGGCACGATCACGTCCGCGCCCGCCCCGGTGCGCAGGATGCTGGCACGAATGCCGATGCGCTTGACCTTGCCGCTCTGGCCGGCCATGTCCACCGAATCACCCACGCGGATCGGACGTTCGGAACAGCACGATCAGGCCCGACACGAAGTTGTTGACGATGCTCTGCAAGCCGAAACCGACCCCGACACCGACCGCGCTGGCGAGATGGTGAAGCGGTCGAGGCTGATGCCGGTGGAGGCAATGGCCAGCAGCAGGCCCCCGATCCAGATGGCATAGTTGAGCACGCTGTTGAGTGCGTACGGGATGCCGGGAGGCAGCATCACGCGGGTGAACACCTCCCGGTCCAGGATGTAGCGCATCAGCTGCGACAGCTTCATGGTCAGCCACAGCACCACGCCGAAGCGCAGGATGTCGGCCAGCGACACCGAAACCCTGTCCGATGTGCACCGGCGTGGACGGCGTGGCGGCCACCGAGTCGGTGAACGGTGAGGCAGCATCATCTGCTCGAGCGTGAAGGCGGCCCACATCAGCGCCGCCACCCAGTAGATGATGCGGCGCAGCCGGGCCTCGATCAGCGCGCCATCATCGTTCAGCATCTTCAGCCGGTTCAGCGGACGCAGATTGCCGGCCAGGCGCAGCAGGCTCAGCAGTACCAGCACCCCCGGCCAGCAGGATCACGCCCGCAAACAGCGAGTTCAGGGTCGCCTGACTGACGAAGCGTGCCAGCCGGGTGAAGCCCAGCAGGGTCGCTGCCCAGCGCAGTGGCGCAGCCAGCCAGCACCGTGTTGATCACTAGCCGGTCAGGCGCAGCTGCCGGGTTTCTTCCGTGCTGCTGCCGCTGCTGGCCGAGGCATTGTCGTCTTCCGGTGGCAGGGCCTCGCTCGATACCGTTTCGTTCTCGGCGGCGGCCTCGGCCCGGGCCTGCAGGAAGGCGCGGCGCCGGCGTCGCTGCAGATGTACCAGCAGGCCACCGTCACGAACATCTGGCTCTGGAAGAAGAGGCGCTCCCGCCGCGTCGAACCGGAGAATCTCGGGCGCCTGGTTGAAGGCGTACATGGCCAGCAGCCAGTACAGATAGGGTGGCCAGCGATTTCTCCACCACCTTGCGCAGCAGCAGCACGGTGGGCAGCAGGGCCACCAGCCCCAGCACCAGATTGAGGGCGCCGGGCGGATGGGGCAGCAACACGGCGGCCAGCCCGACCGTCATCAGGACCGAGACCGACAGCGGGATCGGCCCAGCAGCCAGCGCACCGAGCGCAGCACGGGCTGTTCGCTGGACTTGGCGGCCACCTTCGGCCGCAGGTAGTAGAGCGTGGCGTAGCAGACGATCAGGCAGATCAGCAGACAGGCCGTGCGGGTGCGGTGCGAACGCAGGTAGTCGGCAATGGAACGGCGTCGGCGCGAAGGCGCGCCACACCGGTGAGGTCGTGATATCCCGGCCATTGTCCAGATTGGCGGCGCCGTAGACGGACGGGCTGTCGGGCTTGAACAGCGAATCGATGGAGTTGGTCAGCGTGTTCTTGAGCAGTGTCTGCTCGGAAAGCGATGGTGGCCTGCAGCTTGCTGCTCTGGGCCTGCAGGTCGAAGATGCCGCTGCGCACCTTGTTGGCGCTGCGCCGGGTGTCCTGGATGAGATTGAGCACTTCCTGGATGCGGGTGCGGATGACCTGCGGGGCCGAGCTGATCCGTCGGCGTCCTGCGTGGCGGTCCGGGTCTTTTTCCATGCGGCCCAGGCGGGCAAAGTCTTCCTGCAGCGACTCGGCGCCCTGGGTGAGCTGCCGGTCGATGGCGGTGACGTCCGACTGCAGCTTGCCCCACGTGGGTTCGATGTCGCGCATGCGACGCTGGCTGTCCGAGTCCATCGCCAGGTGGCTGAGAGCACGGGTGTCGGTGGCGTCCTGCCCCAGCCGCAGCAGCTGCTGCCGGATGCTGGTGTACTGGATGGCGCACGCATCCGGTTGCGGATGATGTTCAGCGTGTTGGTGTCGCTCTCGGCCCGGGCCACGACGTTGGCGGCGGGAATGGCCGCCGTCTGGATGTCGGCTGGTGCGGGCGGAGTGCCAGTGGGTGCCGGCGCCGGCGCGGCCTTGGCATCCTTCTTGCCGGTATCGGCCTTTGCCGCCGCGGGCGCGTCTGCGCCCAGGGCATCGGGCAGGCTGGTGGCGGCCAGGGAGCAGCAGCATCAGGGCCAGCAGCAGATGGCCCAGCCACCGTGCCCCCGCTTGCAGGTGGTGGTGTGTGTGGAGCAGGTGTTCGGTCTTCATGCCCGCCAGTTTACTGGCGGCGGGCATAAAAATCCCCGCCCAGTGCGGGGCTGGGCGGAGACCTCAACAGGACCCCTAGCAGTCCGGTTGATTCACCGTGTGCAACATCAGTGCAGGAAGAGATTACCGGATCCAGCCCCCGGTGCAACGCGGGTGCCGACGGAAGGGCGACGGAACCCCGATGAGCGGCAGACTGGCGCTGCATCACGCCAGGGGCTGGACCCGTGATCACGCCGAGGTGCGGATCAGGTGGTCGAAGGCCGCCAGGGCGGCTATGGCCCCTTCGCCGGCGGCGATGATGATCTGTTTGTACGGCACCGTGGTGCAGTCACCCGCCGCAAACACGCCGGGCAGCGAGGTCTGGCCCCGGGCATCCACCTCGATCTCGCCGGTGCGCGACAGGTTCACCGTGCCCTTCAGGAAGTCGGTGTTGGGCACCAGAGCCGATCTGGACGAACACGCCACCCAGCGCCAGTTCGTGCACCTGTTCGGTGGCACGGTCCCGGTAGACGATGCCGGTGACGCGCACCGTTGCCCTGCACTCGGTCACCTGCACGTTCTTCAGGATGTCCACGTTGAGCGAGCTCTCCAGCTTGCGCTGCAGCACCGCGTCGGCCCGCAGGGTGGGCATGAACTCGAAGAGCGTGACGTGCTCCACCACGCCGGCCAGGTCGATGGCGGCTTCCACCCCGGAGTTGCCGCCGCCGATCACGGCCACGCGCTTGCCCCGGAACAGCGGGCCGTCGCAGTGCGGGCAGTAGGTCACGCCCTTGTTGCGGTATTCCTGCTCGCCGGGTACGCCCATGCTGCGCCAGCGCGCGCCGGTGGACAGGATGACCGTCCCTGCCCTTCAGCGCGGCACTGCGCTGGCGGTCTTCACCGTCACCAGGCCGGTGGCTTCGTCGCGGCTCAGCGACTCGGCCTTCTGCAGGTTCATGATGTCCACGCCGTAGTGGCGGGTGTGGGCTTCCAGCGCAGCGGCAAATTTCAGGGCCGTCGGTTTCCAGCACCGAGATGTAGTTCTCGATGGGACATGGTGTCCAGCACCTGACCACCGAAGCGCTCGGCCAGCACACCGGTGCGGATGACCTTGCGGGCCGCATACACGGCGGCCGCAGCGCCGGCCGGGCCACCGCCCACGATCAGCACGTCGAACGGATCCTTTTCCGACAGCTGGCTGGCGGTACGGCCCTCGGCGCCGGTATCAGCTTTTGCCAGAATCTCTTCGGCGCTGGAACGGCCCTGGAACAGCACCTCGCCGTTCAGGAACACCGTCGGCACGGCCATGATGCCGCGTTCCGTCACTTCGTCCCGGAAGAGGGCGCCGTCGATGGTCTGCACGCGGATGTGCCGGATTGATGACCGACATGCTGTTGAGTGCCTGCACCACGTCCGGGCAGTTCTGGCACGTCAGCGACATGTAGATCTCGAAATCGTAGTGACCGGACAGCGCCTTCGTCTGTTCGATGGTGGCCGGATCCAGCTTGATGGTGTGGCCGCCCACATGCAGCAGGGCCAGCACCAGCGAGGTGAATTCATGCCCCATCGGGATGGCGGCAAAGCGCACGCCGATGTCGGTACCCACGCGATCGATGGCAAGGAGGGTTTTGCGCACCGCAGCGTCCGGGTCTTCCGCAGGCTGATCAGGTCGGACAGGCTGGCGATGTCCTGCAGCAGTTCCTGCATTTCCTTCGCCTTCGGGCTGTCGTCCAGTGTGGCCACCAGTTCGATGGGCTGTTTCAGCAGGGCCAGATAGCCCTGCAACTGGGATTTGGAATCTGCGTCAAGCATGATGGTCTTCGGGCGGAAACGGGTTGGGTCGGAGGTGCGCTCCGGGAGCAGCCCCACCGCAAGAAAACGGGTTTCAGGAGGAAACGGCTTCTCCAGATAGCCCAGCCACGGCCCCGGTCTCCGGCGTATGTGCGAGCACGAACCGGAAGCGAAGGAGGGGTGCGTGGGGCGGGGCTGGCGCGGGAAAGCCCTGGGAAGTGCCGCAGCCTGTCGTGGCCGGACCGTGGTCCAGCCCCGGCGGAACTGGCGGCAGCTTCCTGCAGGCCCCCAAGGGACGGGCTGTGGAGTCATGGGGAACCGGACCGATAAGTTAGGGGTGGTCCGGGCGCCCCAGCCCGTCATGGAAAGGGTGTGGTCAGATCTTGCCGACCAGGTCCAGCGAGGGTTTCGCGTTTCGGCTTCTTTCCACTTGGCGGGGCAGACTTTCGCCCGGGTGCGAGGCGACATACAGGGCTGCCTTGACCTGCGCAGCAGCTCGCCGGCGTCACGGCCGATGCCGTTGTCGTGGATTTCGCAGACCTTGATGTAGCCTTCCGGGTCGATCGAGGAAGGTACCGCGCAGGGCCAGACCTTCTTCTTCGATCAGCACGTCGAAGTTGCGGGCCAGCTGCGTGGTCGGGTCGCCCAGCATGGGGTACTGGACCTTCTTGATGGCGTCCGACGTGTCGTGCCAGGCCTTGTGGGCGAAGTGCGTGTCGGTGGAGGCCGAGTAGACTTCCACGCCCAGCTTCTTGAACTCTTCGTAGCGGTCGGCCAGGTCTTCCAGCTCGGTCGGGCACACGAAGGTGAAGTCGGCCGGGTAGAAGCAGATGACGTTCCACTTGCCTTTCAGGGTCTCGTCGGTCGCTTCGAAGAACTTGCCGTTCTGGAAGGCCTGGACCTTGAAGGGTTTGATCTGGGTGTTGATCAGCGACATGTGTCGATTCCCTCGTGTTGTGCGGGAAAAACGGTGCGATGTGATGGGAGAAACGGTGCGATGCGGCCCCGGCGGCGCGCCTCGCCGGCCGGCGGGGCCGCTGGCGGGGCAGTCGAATCTTCCCGGCGATTGCAGTGGTGCTGCCCGCCGGGGCCTTTCGCGTGGAGCGTGTCGTGAGCACTTCCTGCACGCCCGGAGAGGGGTGCGGGGATGAATGGGCTCATGACCCACTCCGGGGATCCGGCCTGTGGCCGGAAGGTATCCGGCACCCGGCCGGATGCGTTGGAAGAGATGATCGTCGCAATCCGGGGGTGCCGTAAATTGATTTATCTATGAGCGGGATAGCGATTCCTCTAAGTGCGCCAGCCGCCAGCAGGGAGGCGCATCAGACCCAGGGGCACACTGGGGCAGTGGATCGGCAGCGGTCCGTTGCTGTGGTCTGCCGAAGTGTCCGAAGCGGCCGGCAGCCCTCCCAGGATTCTCACATACTATGGGG
>BNJV01002311.1_pt1 | contig 100540 bp, 122 predicted proteins | sample 8540591 | NCBI WGS metagenome assembly BNJV01 (sample SAMD00202457, study PRJDB9452) | human saliva metagenome | host: Homo sapiens
AAAAGCTTGGCATTATAAGTGGAGGAAAATGTATAAGGATATAATAAAATAGTGAGTGGAGATATAACAAAAATTCCAGAAGTAGGAAGTGTAATGAGTCATGCTATCAATAACCAATTAGAAATGGGTGGTGAGTCTGTGGAGCAATTTTTAAAAGCCAAGCTCAGGAGATCTTGTTAGGAATGTAAGGGAGACAGTGGCCAAAGCAGGAGAAGCAGTGATAACTCAGGATATAATCTTTCAAATAAATATATAATACATACGGTATACCAAGATACTTGACGGGAGAAAATGGAGAGGCTAAAAATTAGAGTCGCCTAACCTATGAAAGTTTAAAACTAGCGAGAGAAAAGGTCTCAAGAAAAATAGCTTTCATACTTCTGTCTCAACAGGAATATATCGTTTTCTGCAAATGAAGGTGCAGAGTTTGAGCTCTCGACTACAGCTAAAATTTATGGATGAAAATCCCAATAGTTTTGTTAATTTTAGTATTGTTGGATGAAAAACTGCAGTTTGTGTATAAAGAAAAGTATGAAAAATTATAAAAGAATAGAAAATTTAAAAGAAATTCTCTAAAATAGATATGGACTTTTAGAAAAAGTATAAAATAATATATAAAAAGAAAGGGAGTTGAAATCTTATGTTGAACAAAAGAAGTATATGTAAATAGAAGAAAGAAGTTAAAGGAAAACTTTAAGAGATGGTTTAATTTTAATAATGGGAAATAATTTTTCACCTCTAGATTGTGAGGATAACATATCCATTTATTCAAGATGCTACTTTAAATATTATGGTATAGATCATGCAATGGATTAATTGGAATTATAGACATAGATAAAAATGAAGAAATAATTTTTGTAATGACTATACAATGTCTGATATTATTTGGATGGAAAACAAAAATTTTTAAAAGAATTGGCTCTTGAAGTTGGAATAGAAAAAGTTTATTGAAAAAGAAGAATTAAAGAAATATTTAGAAAATAGAAAAAAATATAAGATTTACTAATCAATATAAAGCAGACAATATTATGTATTTGAGTTCAATCTTAAATATAAAACCTTTTGAATTTGATGAGTATGTCTTTTATTTGGTATATTATAAACAAAGAAATATAAAAGATAAAAATAGAAATTGAAGAGATAGAAAAAGGAGTAAACATAACAAAAAGAAATGCATCTTGCTGCTAGTGAAAAATGTAAAAAGCAGGAATGAAAAGAATATGAACTTGTTGCTGAAGTGGAAAAAGCAAATCAGAAAATATAATGCTTACTATTCTTTCCAAACTATACTTAGCAAGAATGGACAAATTTTTACATAACCACAATCATTTGAATACTCTAAAAAGATGGAGATTTAGTGTTATTAGATTGTGGTGCTCTAACAGAAGAAGGTTATTGTGGAGATATGACAACAACTTTTCCTGTAAGTGGAAAAATTTACTGAAAGACAAAAACTATACATAATATAGTAAGAGATATGTTTGACAGAGCTAAAAGATTTAGCAAGAGCAGGAATTACATCATAAGGAAGTTCATTTAGAAGCTTGTAAGGTTTTTAGCAGAAAAATATGAAAAACTTGGACTGATGAAGGGTGAAGTTGAGGATATAGTTAGTTCAGGAGCACATGCACTATTCATGCCATACATGGCTTAGGACATATGATGGGGAATGACAGTTCATGATATGGAAAAACTTTTGGAGAAATAAATGTAGGTTATGATGAAGGAGAAGAAAAATCAACTCAATTTGGGTTTAGCTTCTTTAAAGACTTGCTAAGAAATTAGAAGTTGGAAATGTCTTTTACTATTGAGCCAGGAATATACTTTATCCCAGAACTTTTGAAAAATGGAAGAATGAAAAACTTCATCAAGAATTTTTAAATTATGATGAAATAGAAAAATATATGGATTTTTGGTGGAATTAGAATGGAAAGAGATATTTTAATTCAAGAAGATGGAACAAGTAGAATTTTTAGGAGATAAATTTCTAGAACTGCTGATGAAATAGGAAGAATATATGGAGAATAAAAAATAGATGATGAAAAAGATGAAAAATATATGAAAGCAAGATAACGCATATATTTGATAAATATGTAATTTGGTTGTTACAATTAGTATTCTTTTTAACTTATTTTATGGGTGGAGACACATTCACATAATATTTGGAATAATTGGAGTATTATTATTGCATATTCTAACTTTAAAAGATAAGAATAGTTGTGAGAAACAATGAATTAGTCTATAACTATAAGAAAAAATAATGAAATATTTTAATTTGATACGTATAGATTTAAAGCTATTGTTAGAGGCGAAAGAAGACAATATAGATTAGAGCTACAAATGAAAAATGGAGAAGTAAAATTAATTAATTGTGATTATTTAGGTTGAAGAATTAAAGAACTTATAAAATGAGTTAAAATAGATACAGAATACACATTAACTAATTGTTAAAGATAATTAATAGATAAAACAAAAATATAATTATTTCATTGAAAGGGAGATATAGATGTCTTCATAGTTTTTTATCTATATGATGTTTTGAATATAGATTTATTAAAAGAATTTGGTTATGAATAATAAGAGAAACCATTAAAATTTTTAAAATTTATGTAGTTTTTATTGAAAATAAAAAGAAAAATAAAAATAGAAAAAAATTTAAAAAAATTTAATTTTTTTGTTGACAAAGTTTATTTTAAATGATATTATAACTGATGTCAATGAGACAAGGACATTAGCAACAGAATAGAGAAAAAGACAAAAAGCAACCATAAATTTGGTGTTAAATTAAAAATAGCAAAATGAGCTATTAAAAAGATTGAACGAAGAGTTTGATCCTGGCTCAGGATGAACGCTGACAGAATGCTTAACACATGCAAGTCTACTTGAACTTCGGTTTGGGTGGCGGACGGGTGAGTAACGCGTAAAAGAACTTGCCTCACAGTTAGGGACAACATTTGGAAACGAATGCTAATACCTGATATTATGATTTTAGGGCATCCTAAGATTATGAAAGCTATATGCGCTGTGAGAGAGCTTTGCGTCCCATTAGCTAGTTGGAGAGGTAACGGCTCACCAAGCGATGATGGGTAGCCGGCCTGAGAGGGTGAACGGCTACAAGGGCGACTGAGACACGGCCCTTACTCCTACGGGAGGCAGCAGTGGGGAATATTGGACAATGGACCAAAAGTCTGATCCAGCAATTCTGTGTGCACGATGACGTTTTTCGAAATGTAAAGTGCTTTCAGTTGGGAAGAAAAATGACGGTACCAACAGAAGAAGTGACGGCTAAATACGTGCCAGCAGCCGCGGTAATACGTATGTCACAAGCGTTATCCGGATTTATTGGGCGTAAAGCGCGTCTAGGTGGTTATGTAAGTCTGATGTGAAAATGCAGGGCTCAACTCTGTATTGCGTTGGAAACTGCATGACTAGAGTACTGGAGAGGTAAGCGGAACTACAAGTGTAGAGGTGAAATTCGTAGATATTTGTAGGAATGCCGATGGGGAAGCCAGCTTACTGGACAGATACTGACGCTAAAAGCGCGAAAGCGTGGGTAGCAAACAGGATTAGATACCCTGGTAGTCCACGCCGTAAACGATGATTACTAGGTGTTGGGGGTCGAACCTCAGCGCCCAAGCTAACGCGATAAGTAATCCGCCTGGGGAGTACGTACGCAAGTATGAAACTCAAAGGAATTGACGGGGACCCGCACAAGCGGTGGAGCATGTGGTTTAATTCGACGCAACGCGAGGAACCTTACCAGCGTTTGACATCTTAGGAATGAGACAGAGATGTTTCAGTGTCCCTTCGGGGAAACCTAAAGACAGGTGGTGCATGGCTGTCGTCAGCTCGTGTCGTGAGATGTTGGGTTAAGTCCCGCAACGAGCGCAACCCTTTCGTATGTTACCATCATTAAGTTGGGGACTCATGCGATACTGCCTGCGATGAGCAGGAGGAAGGTGGGGATGACGTCAAGTCATCATGCCCCTTATACGCTGGGCTACACACGTGCTACAATGGGTAGTACAGAGAGTCGCAAAGCCGCGAGGTGGAGCTAATCTCAGAAAACTATTCTTAGTTCGGATTGTACTCTGCAACTCGAGTACATGAAGTTGGAATCGCTAGTAATCGCGAATCAGCAATGTCGCGGTGAATACGTTCTCGGGTCTTGTACACACCGCCCGTCACACCACGAGAGTTGGTTGCACCTGAAGTAGCAGGCCTAACCGTAAGGAGGGATGCTCCGAGGGTGTGATTAGCGATTGGGGTGAAGTCGTAACAAGGTATCCGTACGGGAACGTGCGGATGGATCACCTCCTTTCTAAGGAGTATATGTCTTTCTCTATTCTATTGGTAATGTTCTTGTGTGGACTTATCAATAATGCGTTTGTAGCTCAGCTGGTTAGAGCACACGCCTGATAAGCGTGAGGTCGGTGGTTCAAGTCCACTCAAACGCACCATATGGGGATATAGCTCAGTTTGGGAGAGCGACGCACTTGCACTGCGTAGGTCAGCGGTTCGATCCCGCTTATCTCCACCATTAAATTATCTGAACATTGGAAACTATATAGTAGAACAAACAAGAAAAAAATTAACTCTAACAATTTCTTAGAGTTAGCTGTCAAAAAAATAGGTTAAAATAATTAAGGGCACACAAAGGATGCCTAGGTAGTAAGAGCCGATGAAGGACGTGGTAAGCTGCGATAAGCCTAGATAAGTTGCAATCGAACGTAAGAGTCTAGGATTTCCGAATGGAGCAATCTATTAAGATGGAGTCTTAATACGAAAGAGGGAACCGCGTGAACTGAAACATCTAAGTAACGCGAGGAAAAGAAAGTAAAAACGATACCCAAAGTAGCGGCGAGCGAAATGGGTCAAGCCTAAACCTTAAATATGTCAAGGATACAGCCGTTGTATTTAAGGGGTTGAGGGACAGAGTAGTGAAGAACTGTAAGATATTCAATATAGTGTATTGATGAATTGGAATTGTCTGGAAAGGCGAACCGTAGAAGGTGAAAGTCCTGTACAAGTAAATCCTTACACATATAACTCTGCTCCCAAGCAACATGGAACACGAGGAATTCTGTGTGAATCTGTGAGGACCATATCTCATATAGGCTAAATACCTTACTAACCGATAGCGCATAGTACCGTGAGGGAAAGGTGAAAAGAACCCCTGAGGGGAGTGAAACAGAACCTGAAATTGTGTGCTACAGCTGGTCAGAGCCAGTGATGGTGATGGCGTGCCTTTTGGAGAATGATCCTGCGAGTTACGTTAAACGGCGAGGTTAAGTATAACGGAGCCGAAGGGAAACCAAGTCTTAATAGGGCGATTTAGTCGTTTGGCGTAGACGCGAAACCTGGGTGATCTAAAACCTGTCCAGGATGAAGCTGTGGTAAGACACAGTGGAGGTCCCAACCCACCGCCGTTGAAAAAGTTGGGGGATGAGGTAGGTTTAGGGGTGAAAAGCCAATCGAACCAGGAGATAGCTCGTTCTCTCCGAAATGCATCTAGGGTGCAGCCTTGAGTGTTCAATTATGGGGGTAGAGCACTGAATGATCTAGGGGGCGTATTGCTTACTGAAATCAATCAAACCCGAATACCATAATTTAGAGCTCAGGAGTGAGACTATGGGAGTTAACTTCCATTGTCGAAAGGAAACAACCCAGACCACCAGCTAAGGTCCCTAATTATAACTAAGTGGGAAAAGGAGGTGGAGATTCACAACAACTAGGAGGTTGGCTTAGAAGCAGCCATACCTTTAAAAGAGTGCGCATAGCTCACTAGTCGAGAGTCTCTGCGCCGACAATGTAACGGGGCTAAGTTATAAACCGAAGCTGTGGAATCCGTAAGGATTGGTAGGAGAGCGTTCTGTAGGCCGTTGAAGGAGAAGGGTAACCGACTCTGGAGGTATCAGGAGTGAGAATGCAGGAATAAGAAGCGAGAAAGGGGGCGAGAATCCCTCGCCGGAAGACCAAGGTTTTCAGGGTAAAGCTTGTCTTCCTGAGTAAGCGGGACCCAGCCTCAGGCTATAATGCGCAGGCGAAATGGAAAAACAGATTAATATTTCTGACCAGTCATATATTGTGATGGAGGGACGCAGAAGGGTATGCACGGACGAACGGAAGTGTCCGTAGAAGTATGTAGGATGACTTGATAGGAAAAATCCATTGAGTTATATCTGAGGTATGATATACAGTCGTAAGATGAATGTGCAAACCCACGCTGCCAAGAAAAGCTTCTAACGTTAATATTTGACTGCCCTGTACTGCAAAACCGACACAGGTGGTCAGGATGAGAAATCTAAGGCGGACAGGCTAACTCTCGTTAAGGAACTCTGCAAAAATAACCTCGTAACTTCGGGAGAAGAGGAGCCCTTGAGGGTTAGTATCCACCATGCGGTACAAAGCGCCGAGGGTCGCAGTGAAGAGGCTCTGCCAACTGTTTAACAAAAACACAGGTCTATGCTAAGCTGGAAGGCGATGATATGGGCTGACACCTGCCCAGTGCTGGAAGGTTAAGAGGAGGAGTGAGAGCCCGAATTGAAGCCCCAGTGAACGGCAGCGTAACTATAACGATCCTAAGGTAGCGAAATTCCTTGTCGGGTAAGTTCCGACCTGCACGAATGGTGTAATGATTTGAGCGCTGTCTTGACGGGAGCGCCTGGTGAAATTGTATTACCGGTGAAGATACCGGTTACCTACAGTAGGACGGAAAGACCCCATGGAGCTTTACCGTAGCTTTGGTATTGGGTTTTGCATTGCATGTATAGGATAGTTGGGAGACTGAGATGATATGGCGCTAGCTGTATCGGAGTCATCGGTGGAATACCAACCATTCAATGCTGAAATTTAATCTGTGGTTTGTAGCCACGGAGACAGTGCTAGGTGGGCAGTTTGACTGAGGCGGTCGCCTCCGAAAGAGTAACGGAGGCGTTCAAAGGTTCTCTCAGGCTGATGGAAATCAACCATAGAGTGCAATGGCATAAGAGAGCTTGACTGCAAGACTGACGGGTCGAGCAGATGCGAAAGCAGGACATAGTGATCCGGCGATTCCGAATGGAAGGGTCGTCGCTCAACGGATAAAAGCTACCCTGGGGATAACAGGCTGATCCTACCCGAGAGTCCATATCGACGGTAGGGTTTGGCACCCTGATGTCGGCTCATCGCATCCTGGGGCTGGAGAAGGTCCCAAGGTTGGGCTGTTCGCCCATTAAAGCGGTACGTGAGCTGGGCTCAGAACGTCGTGAGACAGTTCGGTCCCCTATCCACCGTAGGCGTTAGAATATTGAGAAGACCTGTCCTTAGTACGAGAGGACCGGATGGACAAACTCTGATGTACCAGTTGTCACGCCAGTGGCACAGCTGGGTAGTCACGTTTGGAATAGATAACCGCTGAAAGCATCTAAGCGGGAAACTAACTTCAAGATAAGTATTCTTTAAGATACCTTCGAGCCTAGGAGGTTGATAGGTTGGGGGTGTAAGTGCAGCAATGCATTTAGCTGACCAATACAATTATCGAAGTTTTAATCTAAGTTTGTTTTTACTATATAGTTTCAAGTGTTCAGACTTGCACATAACAAAGATTATGTGGTACAATATATATGCTTGGTGAGTATAGCTATGGGGGTACACCCTAGTTACATTCCGAACCCTAGAAGTTAAGCTCCATATACGCTGATGGTACTTGGCTGGAAGCGGCCTGGGAGAGTATGGATTTGCTAAGCTAACAATAAGAGAGAAGCTATGTTTTCTCTTTTTATGCTATTCAAAAGTAAGACTAAATGTAATAATATTTTAAAAACTGGAAGAAAGCTATAAAAAGACTATGTAGATATCAATAATATATAGTATAATAATTCGGAAATGAAAGATGTAAGGAGGGGGAAAAATGAAAGTTGTTATTGGTTTAGGAAATCCAGGTAAGAAAGTATGAAAAACACGACACAACATTGGTTTTATAGTTGTGAGACAGTTTAAGAAAGAAATTTAATCTGACAGATGAAAGAGAAAAATTTCAAGCTCTTTATCAGTGAAAAATATAGACGGGAGAGAAAGTTATATTTTTAAGCCCCAGACTTTTATGAATCTGAGTGGAAATGCTCTTTATAGAAATTGTAAATTTTTATAAGTTAGATCCCTAAAAAGATATTATAGTTGTTTATGATGATATGTCCTTAGATTTTGGAGATATAAGAATTAGAGAAAAAGGTAGCTCAGGGGGACATAATGGGATAAAGTCTATAATATCTCATATAGGTGAAGAATTTATTAGAATAAAATGTGGAATAGGAGCTAAAAAGAAGATGCTGTTGAACATGTTTTTAGGGTGAGTTTAGTCAGAGTGAACAAAAAGAGCTAGTTGAATTTTTAGAAAAACTTAATGAATGTATTATAGACATATTAACTGTTCAGAATTTAGAAAGAACTATGCAAAAAGTACAATAAGAAAAAGAAAAATTAAAATAAAAACTTGTTAATTTTTGTATATATATGCTAAAAATCAATTTGTGGAAAAATAAACTATGTATGAAAAGGAGTGTTTTTGATGAAATTTTTGGTTTCAGAGGCGGAGTACATCCCTGAAAATAAAATACAAAACAGAACATTTACCAATTGAAAAGTTGGAATCACCAAATGAAATTTTTGTACCTCTTTACAAATATATAGGAGCACCTTTAAATCCTATTGTTAACGTAGGGGACAGAGTTTTAAAAGGACAAAAATTGCGGATGCAGAAGGTTTAGCAGTACCTGTTCATGCTCCTGTAAGTGGAACTGTCACAAAGATAGAAAATCGTGTGTATCCTTTTATCTGGAAAAGTTATGACGATTTTTTTATTGAAAATGACAAAAAGAAGAATGGGCAGAATTGACTAAAATTGCAAATTGGGAAACAGCTGATAAGAAAGAATTACTTGATATTATCAGAGAAAAAGGTATAGTTGGAATAGGAGGAGCTACTTTCTCACTCACGTAAAATTAAATCCTCCACCTAATACTAAGTTAGATAGTTTGATTTTTAAATGGTGCTGAATGTGAACCTTATTTAAACTCAGACAATAGACTTATGTTAGAAAATCCAAAGTTCAATAATTGAAGGAATAAAAATTATTAAAAAGATTTTAAATGTTCCAGATGTTTATGTAGGAATAGAAGATAATAAACCTGAAGCTATTGAATCTATGAGAAAAGCTGCAGAAGGAACAGGAATTAATATTGTTCCATTGAAAAACAAAATACCCACAAGGTGGAGAAAAACAACTTATTAAATCTATTTTAGATAGACAAGTTCCATCTGGACAACTTCCATCAGCAGTTGGTGTTGTTGTACAAAATACAGGAACAGCAGCAGCGATATATGAAGCAGTTGTAAATGGAAAACCTTTAATAGAAAAAGTTGTTACAGTAACAGGAAAGGCTATAAAGAATCCTAAAAACTTGAAAAGGTTGCTATAGGAACTCCTTTCTCATACATTTTAGATCACTGTGGAATCAATAGAGATGAAATGGAAAGATTAGTTATGGGTGGACCAATGATGGGATTGGCTCAAATGACTGAAGAAGCTACTGTAGTAAAAGGAACATCAGGACTTTTAGCTTTAACAAATGAGGAAATGAGACCATACAAGACAAAAGCTTGTATAAGTTGTTCTAAGTGTGTATCAGCATGCCCTATGGGACTTGCACCACTTATGTTTGATAGATTAGCAGCAGCAAAAGAGTACGAAGCAATGGCTGGACACAATCTAATGGATTGTATTGAATGTGGTTCTTGTGCTTATATTTGTCCTGCTAATAGACCTTTGGCTGAGGCTATCAAAACAGGAAAAGCTAAATTAAGAGCTAAGAAAAAATAGATTAAACTTAATTAAGGAGGATAAAAGTGAGTACAATTTTGAAAAACAGGGCCAGCTCCTCACATTAGAACAAAAAGAAACTATTGAGTCGGTAATGTATGATGTTGTTATAGCTTTTAGTACCAGCATTTGTTTAATGGCTATATACTCATTTGGAGTGAGAGCTCTGATATTAACTTCAGTATCAGTTTTAACTGTGTAGTTACTGAATATCTCATGTCAAAAAGCATTAAAAAGAGATATAGAAGCATTCTGATGGAAGTGCTATATTAACAGGGATTTTTATTTTTCATTCGTAGTTCCTGCAATTATGCCTTTACAATATGTAGTAATAGGAAATATAATTGCAACAACATTAGGAAAAATGGTTTATGGTGGATTAGGGACACAATATATTTAACCCAGCACTAATAGGAAGAGCATTTGTTCAAGCATCTTACCAGTTGCAATAACTACTTTCGCTTATGATGGAAAAATGTCAGGAGCAACAGTTTTGGATGCTATGAAAAGAGGATTCCTTTAGCAGATGCTCTATTACAAAAATGGAGATCAATATGTTAATGCATTTTATCGGAAGATATGGGTGGATGTTTAGGAGAAACTTCTTCTTTAGCACTATTAATTGGTGGAGCATACTTTAATATATAAGAAACAAATAGATTGGAAAGTACCTGCTACAATGATAGGTACAGTATTTATTTTAACATGGGCATTTGGAGCAGATCCTATAATGCAAAATATTCTCAGGAGGATTATTCCTAGGAGCATTCTTCATGGCAACAGATATGGTTACTAGTCCAACAACTTCAAAAGGGAAGAGTAGTTTTTGCTTTTTGGAATAGGATTATTAGTATCTTTAATAAGAATGAAAGGTGGATATCCTGAAGGTACAGCATATGCTATCTTAATAATGAATGGAGTTGTTCCATTGATAGATAGATATATAAGACCTAAAAAATTTGGTGGGGTGAGCACAAATGGAAAATAGATATATACATTTTGGAATCGTCCTAGGACTAATAGCTGCTATATCAGCAGGTTTACTTGGTGGAGTTAATGGTTTCACAAGTAAAGTTATTGCAGCTAATACTTTTAAAAATAGTAAACGAAGCTAGAAAAACAAGTTTTACCAACAGCAGCTAGCTCAAAAGAAGATAGAAGCAAAAGAAGCAGAAGGAATTCAATATATTCCAGGTTACAATGAAGCTGGAGAAGTTGTTGGATATGTTGCTTCAGTTGCAGAACCAGGTTATGGTGGAGATATAAACTTTGTTGTGGGAATAGATAATGATGCTAAAAATAACAGGTTTAAATGTAGTTACAAGTTCAGAAACTCCTGGATTAGGAGCAAAAATTAATGAAAAAGATTGGCAAGATCATTGGATAGGTAAAAGATGCAACTATGAATTTCAATAAGTCAACAGATGCTTTTTGTTGGTGCTACAATATCACCCTAAAGCTGTTTATACAGGAGTTATAAAAGCATTAAATACTTATCAAAAATGAGGTGAGTAAATAATGAAAATTAGGAATACTTACAGCTGGAATATTTAAAGAAAACCCAGTATTCGTTTTAATGTTAGGGACTTTGTCCAACACTTGGAGTTACAAGTAGTGCTATAAATGGGTTTCTCAATGGGACTTGCGGTTATAGCCGTTCTTGCTTGTTCAAATGGATTAATATCACTTTTTAAGAAATTTATACCTGATGAAGCAAGAATACCAGCATTTATAATGATAATAGCAACACTAGTTACTGTTGTTGATATGGTTATGAATGCTTATACACCTGATTTATATAAAGTGTTAGGATTATTCATACCTCTTATAGTTGTTAACTGTATAGTTCTTGGAAGAGCAGAAAGCTTTGCTTCTAAAAACGGAGTTATTGATTCTATACTTGATGGTATTGGATCTGGAATAGGATTTACTTTTATCTTTAACTTTCTTAGAGCAATAAGAAATTTTAGGTAATGGATCAGTATTTGGAATCTCATTAGTTCCTAGCTAACTTTTACACCAGCTTTAATATTTATATTAGCTCCTGGTGGATTTATCACTATAGGTATAATCATGGCTTGTATAAATATCAGAAAGAGATGCAAAGAAAAAGAAGGTGACTAAAAATGAGTATAGGTGGATTATTTAGTATAATTGTTACTTCGATATTTATAAATAACATAATATTTGCTAAGTTCTTAGGTTGTTGTCCATTTATGGGAGTTTCTAAAAAAAGTTGACTCATCATTAGGTATGGGTATGGCTGTTACTTTCGTTATCACAATAGCTTCAGGAGTAACTTGGTTAGCTTACAGATTGGTATTAGAACCTCTTGGTTTAGGATATCTACAAACAATAGCTTTTTATATTAATAATAGCTTCTCTTGTACAATTCGTTGAAATGGCAATTAAAAAGACATCACCAAGCTTATATAAAAGCACTTGGAGTGTTCTTACCATTAATCACAACAAACTGTGCTGTTCTAGGAGTTGCTATAATCAATATCCAAGTAGGATATAATTTTATAGAAACAATAGTAAATGGTTTTGAGTTGCAGTAGGCTCTCACTCAGCTTTATTACTTTTTAGCTGGTATAAGAGGAAAGACTTGAATTTGCAAACACCCTAAGAATTTTAAAGGAGTTCCAATAGCATTTATAACAGCTGGACTTTTAGCTATGGCATTTATGGGATTTAGTGGAATGCAAATTTAATAATTATACAAATGGAGGTATATAATGGAAGGATTATGATGCCAGTTGTTGTATTAGGAATAACTGGAACATTGATGGACTATTCCTAGCTTATGCTTCAAAGAAGTTTGAAGTAGAAGTAGACCCAAAAGTAGAAGCAATATTAGCTGTCCCACCTGGTGCAAACTGTGGAGCTTGTGATTCCCTGGTTGTGCTGGATATGCATCAGGAGTAGCTTTAGAAGGCAAAGATGACTTTTATGCTGCACCTGGAGGACTCTAAAAGTTATTGAAAAATAGGAGAGATAATGGGTGTAGCAGTAGAAAATACCTGTTAAGAAAAACCTGTTAAGAAACAGTAGAAAATTGAAAGTAGTTGCTCAAACTGAGACCCAATTTCTGCAAAGTGCTGAATTTATAGAAAAGAATAAGAGAATGTTAAATAAATTTAAAGATGCTTTTGATGCAGGGAGATAAAGAAGCATAGTGAAAATTAGAAAAATTTAGCAAAAGACAGCAGGAAAAGATGAGTTATTAAAAATACTATGAAGAAATTAAACTGGAAACAAATTATTCCTGATGGAAGCGCTCCAGCAGCACCTACTGGAGATCCAATTCTGCAAGTGCTGAATTCATAGAAAAGAATAAAAAGAATGCTAAACAAATTTAAAAGATGCTTTTGATGCAAAAGATAAAAGAAGCATATAGGAAAAATTAGGAAAATTTAGCAAAAGACAGCAGGAAAAGATGAATTATTAAAAATGCTTCGAAGAAACCACAAAGCAGGAAAAATAATTGTTAGTGGAAGTGCTCCAGCAGCAGCTGCAGTTGAACCAGAACACAATAACAGCTACAAAAGAATTTGTAGAAAAAGAATAAAAGAATGCTAAATAAATTTAAAGATGCTTTTTGATGCAAAAGATAAAGAAGCAGAGGAAAATTAGAAGGTTTAGCAAAAATCAACTAGGAAAAGATGACTTATTAAAAATGTTTTGAAGAAATTAAAGCAGGAAAAGTAGTACCAGATCCAGCAACAATGACTGATGCTCCTAGCCCAAAAGCTGAAGATTCTAAAAACAAGAAGCTTCTTACTGCAGTGTTTTAGGAGATGGACTATGTATTCCTGGAACAAAATGAGCAAAAGAAGAAATAGTGAAACAAGCAGAGCTCCTAAAAACAGCTGAAGAGTTAGAAAAAGATAAACAAGCTGCAAGCTATTGTCTCTATCCTTAGAGATGGACTATGTGTCCAGAAGAAAATGAACAAATGGTTAAACAAAATTTAACAAAAAGAGCTTGATAAAGAGAAGTAAAATAAGCTTTATTAGATGAGAAAAGCAATTGAAATGTATTTATACAAATCTAGTGCTTTTTATTTTTATAATACTAGAGATAACTTCAACAAACTCTTCCATTGATTTTAAAGTATTCTTGCATTTCTTCAGAAATACAATAATCATCATAATCTGATTTATCACTCTTTTAAAGTTATAACTCTTATCCTTTACTTCAACTCTTTTTATATATCCTTCATCATTGTAAGTAACAACACATATTTTATTTTTAACATAAGCAGTATTATTAGGATCAACTAAAGCATATTCACCCATCTTCTAAAAAGTTGGTCTCTATACTATTTCCTGTAATTTCAACAAAGAAACTATTGAGAGAAAGTCTCCTTGTTATAGTGCATAGTAACTGTGGTTTATCCATATTTAAACAACTCTACCTAGCACTAGCTTTTTCCATAAACAGGAAGATTTAAAACTTCACCATCTTCTAAAATTTTTAATACTTTCTATCTTTGTTAAATACTTTAGGTAAATTTTTCCTTCAAGTATTCTTTTCTTAGAGTCTTCATCAGGGTATACTTCAACGACTCTTTCAATAAAGTTATTTGAAATAGGTGCAGTACCTTTTTCTACTTTATCTACAGTGAAAGTGTAAATTAATGCAAGACCTCTTAAACTATCTTTTATGTTTTCAGTCTTATAAAGTAGTTCCAAAACTCATATATCTCTCTCTCCTTTGTGTAAAATGTACCACTATATATATACAGTATAACATAATTATACGTAAAGTGTCTAGAATATTTTATTTCACCCAGATGTACAGAGTACGAGAAAACTATCATGAAAATCTATTAGTTGAAAGAAATATATATATTTTTAAAAATACCTGTTGACAAAGTATTATAGTATGACACATTATGACTATAGAAAGAGTATATAGCAAATACATACAAAAAGGAGATGTTATTATGCATAGAATTTAAAGAAGATTTCAGTTTATTAAACGAGTGAAGAAAAAGAGTTTCATTTACAAGCTAAAACTTAAAGATGCTATTGATGCAAGAACAATTTATTAAAAGCAAATTTTTACCTAAAATTATACAACAAATAATACACATAAATTTGGATAGAAAAGAGGTAAAAATTTTGTTTAGTAGTAAAAATTATAATAGAAAAAAGAAGGTGCGGACGTAATTTTGGATAAATTATATCAACACCTTTAAATTATACTTACTTTTGATCTAAATATTTAGATAAAATCTCTCTCGAAATTTTTTGTGATTTTAGTTTTTATTCTAAACTACTAACAGGCATTAATACCAAATAATGAATTTGTTAAGAAAATTTCATCAGCCTTATTTAAGAATTCTAGATCTATATCTGTCTCAATGACAGGATAATGAAATTATATACTGCCTAATAATTCCATTTAAAAGCCCTGAAGATAATTTTGAGTATATATCTCATTATTGATAATTATAACATATTGTTGTGGCCCCCAGTAACTAAGCCTAGAATTTAGAAATATAGGCTCATCATAGCCAAGTTTTTACTTTTTTTCTTTTCAAAATATTATCAGCATAGTTTAAAGTTTTATGGAAAGTGAAGACAGCTTTCATTTCTTTTGGACTTTAGAATATTTAAGCTAAAAGCCCTTTTATAATCTTTCATCTGTATACGTATATGCTCTTTTATGAAAAGTCTATTTTTTCAGTTAAAACTATTTTCAAAACTTCATGTTCAAGCTCAGATTTATTAGTTTCTAAGTACCTATAAACTTCATCTTTTTCAAGTTTATCTATATTCAACCAAGTCTATTATGAGATTGATTTATTCTGACTGTATGCTCATTCTAAAAGACGAGCTTGCACCTGAATAACAGGATGGTTTCGAGAGTCCTAAACCAAAGCTGATAGCCATCATTCTAATTCTATTATGGGCGCGAGCGCTGATATAGCTTTGGCTTTTGTAGAGTTTCTTCGTATTCGAAAATCTAATTCCTGATTCACAAGTGATTCCACCACCTACCCAAGATAGTATTTATTATCCTTATGAATAGCAGTTCTGATAACAATATGAGTCACAATCGCTATTGAATGGAAATATAACCTAGAACCTGTATAAGCATCTCTTCTTGAGTTTTCTAATTCATCTATTATTTCCATTGCTCTTTATCTTAGGAGCACCTGTTATTGAGCCTCCTGGGAAGTTGCTCTGATAAATCTACAAAATCATAATCTTTTTCTAAGTTTTCTCTTATGGTTGAAACTCAAATGAAAAAACAGTTGAATATGATCCACTTCAAAAAGCTCATCAACAACAACAGATTTTGAACTCACAGATGCGATTTAAAAGTGTTTCTTTCCAGTCCACTATCATAAGAAGTTCACTCTTATCTTTTTCAGAATTAGCTAATTCATTTTTAAAGCTAAGTCTTCTTCTTCTGTAGCTCCTCTTTTTCTAGTTCCTTTGTACGGGTCTTGTTTCTATTAGTCTGTCCTTCATTTTTATAAATCTTTCAGGCGAAGAGAAACAAGTTGAAAATCTTGAAAATCTAAGTATGCAGAAAAAGGAGCAGGATTAAATTTTCTTAGATATGAAAAGATTCTAGAAGGAGATTTTTGACTTTCTATCATACAATCTTTAGAGTCAAGTTCATTATATAGATATCTCCTTCAATTATATAGTCTATAGTGCTTTTTAATAGCTTTCAAATATTCTTCTTTTTTCAAAATTAGATTTGAAATTTCTGCAAGACTATTTTTCTTTACTAGATTTTCTTTTTCTAGATTAGTCCAAAAGATTTTAAATTATCATAATCTTTTTATCTTGATAAGATATGTATATCCTTGTTTTTCATATCTTCAACTATATAGTCTTGTAGAATGTAACTAGCCTCGGAATATCCAAATCTTTTATGTCTTGTACTATATTTTCAAATTTTCTACTATAATCATAGAGAAATATACTATTCCTCCTGAAATTAAAGGAAGTATAGAATTATTTTCTTGTTTATTTTCCTTTAAAAATTTAGCTAGATATTCTCAAAAGTTTTCTTCACTTAATACACATCATTTATATAGAATTTTCTTGTTATTTTTAATTCTAAATAGGGATCTATACCAATTATTGAATAACGCCCATATTTATTTTTAATGAAGAATCTAAGAAACAGCAATTTTATTATTTTCTTTTCTTTAATATTCTAAAAATATCATAAATATCAATACATTTCTCTAACTTTTTAAGATTCTATTTGCATTTTTAACCCTCCATTCTCTAGCTAAATCTAAAAATTCCTAAGCATTTCATGACCGTATTCAGTCAAAACTGCTTCTGGGTGAAATTGTACAGAGTATAGAGGATATATGAGAAAGAGCCATAAGAACTCTCATCTTCAGTTTCAGCATCAACATTGAATTCTTTTCAAGTAGATGTTCTTTTTCAACTACTAAAGAATGATATCTTGTTACATTTAATTCTTTAGGAAGATCCTTAAAATATTTGAAGAACTAGTCTTAATTTTATGTACCTTACCATGAACAGACTTTTACCTTTTTCACTTCTGCACAAAGGTATACCTATGTTGATGTCCTAGACAAACTCAAATATAGGGACTTGTTGATAGAAATTCTTAACTATTTCATTACAAAGTCCACAATCTTTGGACTTTTAGGACCTGGAGAAATTATTATTCCTTCCAATTTATCTTGTTTAATTAAATCTTTCAATATGCTTTTAAATCTACTAAATCATTACGAATAATTTCCATCTCTATATTTTCTTCTAAGAAATAACTCACAAGATATATACAGAGGAATCATAATTATCAATCATAAGAAACATTTTTACCTCTTTTCCCTATTAATCATAAAAATATAAAATACGAGGTTACATTACAAATTAGCTATACTCAGATTACTGCGACGTCCTATAATGGTGAAAGAGCCTTTGGAGCTTCTAGAAGCATATAGGCTAGCAATAATCGCTTGTTAGTAACGAACTATTTTTATATATACACCTACCTTCTGCCACATTTCAACAGAAGCCATCTATGTATATCTCATCGTTTTCAATAATATTCTAGCCAACCATTAGGTTGAACAATCTTAGCTCTATCTAAGTTTTTATACTTCTTTAAATAATATCCCAATGCTGTTGTTCCTGAAGCACGCTATTTTTCAAATATTCCACTTTCAACTCTTTGACATAGACATAGGGTTTCATAGAAAGATTCTCTCTATCAAAGAACATTATGCCAAAAGCAGAAAAATCTTTATCCAATAGATAATTTTTAACTGAATCTATGACTTTTTCAAAATTATCTTCCTTATTTTCAGCTACATCAAAAATAAAGTGGTCTATACCAGAAAATTTAACAAGACCTAATTTATAGTTATCTATTTTAAGTTTCTTCTAAACTCTTTAAATTTTAGGGCATTTTAATTTTTAGCTAAAAAGAATTTTCAGTCTGACCTTTTCTAACATCTACAGCTAGAATTTCATCTTCACCTAGACATGTTATCTTTATAGATTTTTGCTTTGAAAAAGTTTTATCCCTAAAGGCCAAAAGAGAAGCAAAAGCTCTACTTGCATTACCACAAAATTCTCCACCCATCATTTGAAGATGATTGTCTTTAATAAAACCAACTTGCTCTGCATGGAGATTATCTTCTCATAAGTTCCTCAGATATCTTAGCTATGTCCTTATCATAGATATTAAAATTATCTATAAGTATAGTAATATTTCCAGCAGGATTAATTTTTGATAAAATCAAGTTTCATTTAAAAATTCACCTCTTTCTAATATATTTTCATTAATATTATAGCGATTTATAGCCAAATAAAAAGAGATTTTTATTTTTTTATTTCAAAAATCTCTTAAAGTTTTTAGTATTTTTCTATATTAACTATCTCTAAAGTAAGAGAGTTAATAAAATCATAAGGAAAAACAAAAGTTTCCACCATTGGAATCTAAGTCTAATTCAAAGCCCATTTCCTTAGCAGTTATATAGTAGACATACCAGATATATTGTGAGCAATAGAAAAGCATCTGTATTTTCTCTGTTAGAACTTATACTGTATGACTTACCAAAATATTTCTTCATATTTTTATAAGTCTTTTCTCTAAATTCATCTGTCATATCTTTATATCTAAGAACTAAGATATCTCTCCATTTTCGAGCCAAAAATTTATATCTATATAGTAAGACTTTATAGCAAATTTAGGATAATCGAAAAGAGTTCTTTCATTAATCATTATTGCAACATGTCCAAACATACCTATGGGATTGACTTCTTTTTCTTTTATTACAATATCACCAGGCTGTAAATTAGTGATAAAAGTTTCTTCAGTTACTTTTCTCCAAGTAAAATCTGACTTCTTCTCATAAGGTCCACCTGGAATATTAGAACAAGCTGTAAAAAGAATTAAACTTAAAAAAGTATAGCTATTTTTATTTTGAAATTTTTCATTTGACACCTTCATCTTCCAATAGAAAAATCTATGATATTTTTATGAATTACTCCATCTTGACTAAAAATTAGAATGATCCATGGATAAAAACATATTTAGGAAATTATCTGTTACAGAATTATAAGTTTCATAAATTCTTTCCCTTGTTTTTCATCTCTTATTTTATACGAAATTTGATAATAAGATAAGCTTTTTCTTTTTAGCGATAAAATTAATTTCTTTATCTTTTTATCTTTCCAACTTTAACTTCATATCCTCTTGAAAGAAGCTCAATATATACTATATTTTCTAGTATTCTTTTAATATCTTGTGTATATAGGAAAGCCTGTTGCTTGTCTAAAACCATGATCTGTCAGATAATATTTTTCATCTACTTTTTAAAAGTTTTTAGATGTAATATCATATCTAGGGAACTTTTTATTAGAAAAAGCTATATTACAATATTCTAAATAATTTCAAAATAGTGTCCACAGAAATATTTTTGTTTTATTTTTCAAAATAGGTTTTAATGCTACTAGCTGAAAAACTTTGCCCTATATTTGTAAAGAACATAAGATATGGTTGAATAAGTCAACATCACGAATATTATTGTACTGTAAGACATCTTTTTACTAATACAGTGTTGTAGATATCATTGAGATATTCAAAACTAGGTGTTTTCATCTAAGTCAAAATATTTTTAAGAATGGTAGTCCACCTAATTGAATAAACTTATAGAATAAGTTTTCTTTTGACAGCTCCATGTTTTTCAAAAAGCCTTCTTTAAATTCACTGAAAGTAAAATGGCTGAATTTCAAACTCAACATATTTTTTTCAGAAAGGTTTGAAAATAAGCTTTTTGTTTGAACTTGTTAAAAAGATATCATAATCTCTATTATGTTTTTAAATCACTGATAACTTCTTCCCAGCCATCAATAACTTGAATTTCATCAAAGAAGAAAATAGACTTTACCTTATATCTTCTAACAAAGGCTTTTAAATATTCTAATAAAGAATTAACATTATTGATACTCAATAAATTTGTAGCTTCAAAAATTGATATATATTTTATTCTCATCAGCTACATCTTTTAAAATTTCATCTTTTATTATATGAAGAAGACTTGATTTTCCAACTCTTCTCATTCCAGTTAATATTTTTAAAACAGGTTTTATTTATAAAGGGTTTAATTTTACTAATATATTTTTTTCTAATAATATAATCCATAGTTTCACCTCATTTCTATTATAATCGAAATATAAAATAAAAATCAAGATTAGTTTTCGAGTATAGTCGAAATTAATCTTGATTGAAGAAAAACTATAAAAAAATTAAATTATTTTTAGGATTTACTTTATTGAATATGATATAACATAATGCATATTTTCTGGGATTGAAAATTTTATATCCTGTATTTCAAACTTTTCCATCTAAGCTCTTCACTCATAGCTGTTTGATGAAAATGTGCTAAACCTATTCCAAGATTCTAAATGTTTTTATTTTTCATATCATCACTTATATTATTCTTGTAATTGCAAAAGAAATGAATATTATCTCCTTCTTTAACTACTATCCAAGGTTGAGCATTTGTAGAACTAGGTGCTAATCTAAGCATTTCTAGTGCTGTTTCATATTTTCCAGCATCTGCTTCTGATAGAGTTTGGTTGAAATCATTTAAATAAAATAATTTAGTCCAAGCTTTTCTATTTTTAGAACCTAGACTTGCTCTCATAATTTTTCAATAAATGAACGTTTTTCAGCTGGATATCCAATAGGAGAAATACAGGAAATAGCTCATCATCACTTAGCTCCATAATATTTTTCAAAGTCTTTTCTGCTAAATGTTGCAGCAAGCCATACTGTACCTAGACCCATATCAATAGCATATAACACTAAATTTTCAAATTGATAACCTACAGCTTCCATAGAAAAAGCTTCATCTTTCACAGTAATAGCTAGGAAGTCTTTTGCCCCTTTTTATAGTTCCATATGTTCCTAGTTGAACATTTTCTACCCTGTTTCTTTTTACTTATATATTGTACTCTAACATTTACAATTAAAGGATTAGTCAAAGTTTTTATAGAAATCCATTAACTTATTTTTTTATCATCATCAGTTAGAGATTTTTTTCTAGAAAACTTCTAGTACTAATACGTTTTTGATAGTTTCTTTTTACATCTATTGGTAATTTATTAACTTCTTTTAAAATTCATTTTTGTCCTTTCCTTTCTTATTGTATATTTTATACATATCCTCAATTAATGATTTTAGTGTTTTAGACTTTAAACTTAAAATTAATTGTTTTTCTGATTCTTCAAATATTGAAGTAAAAGCTTCCTTAATAGTTGCAACCTACTGGACAATCTGGATTTGCTGTATCGTGTACATGAAGAAGCTCTTTTTCTGGATATACTCCAAAAATAAATTTTTATCCAAACTCAACTCATTCGCTTTTTATCTTCAAAACAATTCCTTTTTACCTTGTTGACTTTTCAATGATGTCTGTATCTTTTTAATAAGGCAAGAATTTTTCTAATATGACTAGCATTTGTTCCTACACTTTTTAGCTAAAAGTTCAGATGTAACTGTATTATTAGTTTCTTCTATATAAGCTAAAAACATGAAGTGCAATTGAAAATTTTGTATCCATTTTTACTTCCTTTCTTAAAATTTATATCTTATTGTATCATATACTTGTATCTCGATACAAGTACAAGTTAAAAATTTTATATTTTTAAATAAATTTATCAAAATAGAGAGAAAATGATTGTTGAAAATAAAAAGCAATAGATTTCTCATTGCTAATTACACAGACAATTTTATATAGTTCACGTAATTTTGTTGACTATTATCCTTTTATTTTTATTCCATTTAAATAAGCAAATTTAATTTGTACTTGCTCCAGAAAAACTCATCTACATTAATATCTATAGATTCCTTGAGTGTCATTCTCTAAAGAATGATATAGTCCTTTAAATCTCAAATTACTTTGATTGATAAATTTATTTAAGTATTGTTCAGCACTATCTTTTCCATCATATATATATAGTAAAATAAATCTATACTTTTGCATTTCCATTCAATATATTTTGAATATTCGTTTTTGTATCTTCAAAGTTTTCACAAATAGGAAGAATATATTTTTCTAATAATTCTATAATTTCATTAACAGAATGTTGGTAACTAGCACCTGTAAGAGGAAACCAACGAAAAATTCTACCTCTATCAATAAGAGATTCTAGTTCACCACCATAGATGAAGCTTTATTATTTATGTTAGCTTTTTGCCATTGATTTAGAATGTATTGAAAAATGCACACCAAATTCAGCACTACAAGAATAATTATGACGACTAGCTTTGAAAATGAATTTCAAAAAGTAAGGTCTTTACTTTTTAGAAATCTTTTAATGTTTGTCCTTTTTAGTAACTTTAAAAATCAGGGAAATGACTTGCAATTTCTTGCCATGCTTTTTCGCAAAGTTCTCTAGCTTTCATAAAATCTCCTAAAATAAAATTAATTTATCATCAATCCCACACACTCAACTTATTCATCATTACCAAACTTATTAATGATATCTTACTGAAAGTTATCAATTACTCTATCTATATTCAGAATCTATATTCAGATTTTAGAATGAAACTTTATTCTTTTTCATAGTCTCTACCTCACCAGTTAGTTTTTCCTAAACATTCATATACAAATAGCCAATATTGATCTATTTCACCTCCAATTCTTTTGCATATAGTTTTAATTGTTTTATCTCTGATTTAAGATTATTTTTGCACAAATAAATGCCATCAACATCAGTATACAATCTTGAGAATTTTTAATTATTTCAATATCAATACTATCAATTTTAGAGTTTGAGTCAATTGCATATAACAAAGCAAATGAACATGCTTCATAGTTATTTTTGAATATATTTTTCATAGATCATATTTGGTATATTTTTTTGAATTTGATTAGTATCTACTTGATACTTCTCAAAAATATATTGACCTAATATTGGTACTAAATATGGATACAATAATGATAAAGAGACAATAGACTTAACTAAATATTCTTGTGCATTTTTGTCAAGGTAAAATTTTTAGTACTTTTACAGCATACAGTATTACTGAATTATTATCAGTGTTTTCTGAAACCAATTTTACTATAAAATCTATAAACGCTTGAATTTCTCTGTAGTCTATGTAATTCTTAAATTTTGAAATGTAACCATGTGATTTTTGTATTTTATGAATCCATGTTTCAACAACACAAATTGGAAGTTCATATATTTCAGTTTTTATGATTCATTAATAAATCATATTTTCTTAATTCTCTGTTTAAATCAATAATGAAATTGTCTCGCTTCTTCTTTCGTGTCAACATAGCATATATAATCATCTATATTTCTTATATAAGAATCATATTTTTGATAATTCTTTATCTATTGCACATAAAATTATTTCTGATAATATATTAGAAGTATGTGGACCTATTAAAAGTCCATGTGTTTCTCCGTTTTTGAAATCTGTGCAAAATGATCATTTGATTATACCATTCTTTATATTTACCTATATTATTTTTGCTATATCTTTTCCAACGAGTGCCCATGGAATTGCATAGTGTATATATGCTAGGGTAACATTTTGAAATATCTGTATGAATCATGTATCTTTTTCCTCAAATAAATGTCAGGTTCAGGAGTTCCATCATCAATCCAATTTTTATAATTCATCAAAATATAGCTTTTGTATCCTGCATTTTTCTAATATGAATACGACTAATTATTCTTGATTGTCCTTTTTGTTTTTATTTCAAAAATATTTAATTAATTCAGTCCAATGTTTCATTAATGTTTTACATAATAATTCATGTCCCATTGGAGTAGGGATACCAATATTTCTTGGAATGTTAATATTTCTCATGCTTTCAGTAGTTGATATATCCTCTCCATTCATCTGAAAATGATTGCTTACAAATATTTTTTTACAATAGTTTAAAAATAAATCGCCTGTGAATATAGAAGGTAACTTCTCCGAAAACATCCCATAAGAGACTAGACTATCATATAATTCATCAGCCTTTATTTCTGACATAAAATCATAATAAGTTTTCAATTTTTAAGACCTCCAATTCTCCACTCATCAACTTTAATTCTCTTCCTGATGTTAATTTTCTCTTTCCAATAAATATGATATAAGAGATTTCATTTATATACCTTAAAATTATATTTTCATTAACTTACAATTTCCTCAACCATAAATTTATGACTAACTTCACTATCCTTTTTATTATTTTAACAATTTTACTTTTTCAATTCTTTGAAAGTATTTTAAGAGACGTTCTATTCCATTTTCTTTTTCAATTGAGATGATTAAAAGTTCTTGGTCTCTATTTTTGATATAATATACACAGGATTCTATAATGTCTCAATTATCTCTTAAGCTAGAGAATATATACTAGCGACACTTTAAATCTAGGCTTTTCTAAAATACAATTTTAAATTTATTCACATATGAAATATCAAATCAATTATACTAAATATCTTTTTAAATTATATTCTTTCTATCAATCCCACACATTCAATATGGCTAGTTTGCGGGAACATATCCACAGCTTGTAGTTTCTTTAAAAGCGTAGCCCTTTTCAGAAAATAGCTTCACATCTCTTGCAAATGTTGAGGGATTACAAGAGATATATACAACTTCCTTTAGATTAAGTTCAGCAACCTTATCTATGATAGAAGCTTCTAGTCCCTTTCTTGGAGGGTCAAATATAATGGTATCTATTCTTTGTTAGCATTTATAAGATTGACTAATTCTTTTTCAACAGGGCCATTAATGAACTCAATATTTTTCTATTCCATTTTTCTTTAGCAGTTTTTCTCCATCTTCACTAGCTAGATTTTACTATCTCAATAGCATAGACTTTTTAGCCTTTTTCTTTGCCATTATCATTCCAATAGTACCCTGTACCTGAGTAGGCATCAACAATATACTTTATCATCTATATTGTCAAAGAAATTTATTGCTATGTCATACAATCTTTTAGCTTGTTTTTACATTAATTTGGAAAAATGAAGTAGGTGATATATGAAATTCTATTCCATTTAGATTTTTCTTTATAGATTCTTCACCATAGATAAAAATATTCTTTTCTCCAATAACAGTATTAGTCTTTTAGAGTTTAAAGAAATATAGATAGATTTTAATTTCTTCTATTTTTTCTCTAAGTCTAAATAAAAGATTTTTAATATTTTTCAGTAATCTTATTAGAATTGATAATAAGAACAAGCATAGCTTCATTATTAGAGTTTGTTCTTATCATTACATTTCTTAAAAGTCCTTTATGAGTAATTTCATTGTAGACAGAGATTTTATTTTTATTTAAAATTTCTTTTTAATTCTTTTTATAATTCTATTACCTAACTTTAGAATTTAAAATATTTTCATCAACTTCAAAAACTTCATGGCTTTTTCTTTTAAAGAAACCTGTAATAATTTTATTTCCATAGACAGAGAAAAGGCTCAATAATCTTTATTTCTATAGTTATATACATCTTCACTTGCTAGGACATCAGAAATTTCTATATCAGGAAGTCCTGCAATTTTTCTCATAACTTCTTCAACCATAAGTTTTTGTATTTCAATTGACTTTCATACTTAAGCATAGCAAAATCACAGCCATAGAAAATCTTCAAAAAGTAAATTTATGACTGTCTATTCTTTCAGGTGAAGCCTTGATAATATTTTTAATTAATCCTCTAGCATAAGTTTTTAACAGAAATTATTTCTATTTCAAGTTCATCTTCAGGTATGGACATAGGAACAAAAACAGCAAAACCATTGTAATATCCTAGTCCTTCTCCACCAAAGACTATTTTATCAATCTTTATTTGTATAATATCAGCTACTTTTAACATTTTATTCCTCAATTTCAAAAGTAAACTACTTCTTCAGTCACTTTCATTCCTTTGGCTTCCATATCTCTTTTAATTTTATCTAAGTCTAATTTACTGTCATAGTAAATAATTTTTTTATCTAAGTCTTTATCTAATTCTTCTAAAGTTTCATTTGCAGCTTTTTAATTGCTTTTTCAAGTTCTGTAACTTCTCTTAAAAGTTTGTATATTGAAAAAGCCAAATAAGAGACAACAGCAATAAAAGTAAGTAAAGCTAAGTATTTCATATTAATCTCAAAATCCTTTCTAAAAATTCTAAGTTTAGAAGAGTGAGCTCTATTATTATTTTTAATTCATCTTCTACAGGTATTATAGGCTTTTCTTGTGATAATTTCAAATTTCTTTACTCCACCACACATGCAAATAGGAATATCTTTAGGACATTTACAAGCTGTTGCTAAGTCTTTAAATTTATTTTTAACTATTCTATCTTCTAATGAGTGGAAAGTAATTATTCCTAATCTTCCTCCAACTTTTTAAAAGTTCAACAGCCTTAGACATTGCATTTTCTAAAACTTCTAATTCTCTGTTGACTTCAATTCTGATAGCCTGAAAAAGTCTTTTTAGCAGGGTGCTTTTGAAGCTCTTTCAGGATAGGCTCTTCTAATTAAAGCAACTAATTCAAAAGTTGTTGTTATAGGCTTAATTTTTTCTATTTTTCACAGATTAATTTTGCAATTTTTCTAGTAAATCTTTTCTTCACCATATTCAAAAATTATTCTTGATAGTTCTTCTTCAGAATAAGTATTAACTACATCATAGGCAGATAATTTTTTTGATCGGTGTTCATTCTCATATCTAATTTTTACATCATATCTATATGAGAAACCCTTTCAGCCTCATCTAGTTGTTTTAGAAGAAACACCTATATCCATAAGTATTCCATCTACCTTATCAATTCCTGCCATATAGGCTAGAGTATCTATATTTTCAAAATTCCCTTTAGAACCTTCCATTTTAGAAGCATATTTTTCTAATCTCTTTTTGAATATTCTATTGCATTACTATCTTGATCTATAGATAGAAGAAGATCCTTTATCGGATAATCTTTCCAAATATTCCTTCTGAGTGACTTCCTCCTCCAAGAGTACAGTCTATATATACACCATCAGGATTTATAACAAGATTATCTAAAGGTTTCATAATACAAGACAGGGATATGATAATCATTTCCAATTTTTCCATAAAATCTCCATTTTTCATTATTAAATTATTAAAATTGGGGCTGTTGCAAAATTTAAAATAAATAAAGTAAAAATAAGTAGTTACTGGCGATTTTAACGATAAAAATCAAAGTGAATAGGAAACTCAGTTTAGTCAAACATCCTGATTTGCGTCATATTTGATATCTTAAAATTGACTCGTAACGAACTATTTTTTTACATTTTCATTTTGCAACAGCCCTCTTATGTATTATTACCAAGTTAAAAGCAATAATTATTCTGACTAAAAATCTTTCTGCAAAGCTTCTAAAGATAAAACTAGAAGCATTGGTGAAAAGTCTATAGGTAAATCTATAAATTTATCTAAAAAGTCTTTAAATGGTTTTAATATAGGGTCAGTCAAATTATATTAGATCAGTAAAGTTATTATTCATTGGTATCCAAGATACTCTAATCATTATTAGTATGTAAATACACCAAATCATTCTATCTAATATTGTTATAAGTGAATATGTTAAAAGTGGCATAAATCTCTCTTTCTATTGTTCTAAAAATAATGTTTTAGCTCTAAAACGTATATTTCCCAACCTGACCATATTGTTAAGATAACAGGAATTAACATCAAAACTTCAGCTATTGTAAAGAAAGTGCTCAGCCAGTGTAAAAACCAATAGGTCCTATTGCTAAAGCGATTACAATAACAAGCATTTGGCTGGTTGTCTTATACTTTTCCTAGATTACCAGCTGCTATGATTTCCCCTTGGCTGCTGCTAGTATTCTTATTCCACTGATTAAAAATTCACGTGCTAAGACGATGATAGACATCCAACCTGAATATATTCTAGTTGCACAAATATTACAAGTGCTGAGATTACAAGTATCTTTATCTGCAAGAGGATCCATAATTTTTCCAAAATCAGTTATAAGATTGTATTTTTCTTGCAATATATACCATCAAAAGAAATCAGTCAATGAGGCAACAACAAATATCACAAGAGAAATCATTCTAAAGATAAAACCAAATTTACTTGAATCAGATATTGTAAAAACATTATAAAAAGGGATAGCCAATAAAAATCTAATCATAGTCAATCTATTAGGTAAATTCATAAAACCCTCCGAAACTTAAAATTAAACTTTTTTCTTACTTAAAGAGATTTTTTTCCACCTTCCATAGAAATAACTCTAACTTTGAAAACATCTCCAACTGAAAGTACATCTTCAACTTTTTCAACTCTTTTCAGGAGAGATTTCAGATATATGTAGTAAACCTTCTTTACCAGGTAAAATTTCATAAATGCACCAAATTTCATTATAGAAACAACACGTCCTTCATAAACTTCGTTGTATTCAACTTTCTAACAAAAGAATCTATAAGTTTTAAAGTCTTTTCTAAAAACTTCAGCATCTTGAGCAAAAACAGATACAAGTCCATCATCTGTTATATCAACAGTAGCACCTGTTTGATTCTATGATACTCTTAATATTTTTCCACCTGGTCCAATAAGAACAGCAATCTTGTCTTTTGGAATAGTAATTTGTTGAATTCTAGGTACATTAGATTTTTAATTCAGCAGGTTTAGAAATTGTATTATTCATAAGTTCTAATATTTGTTGTCTAGCTTCATGAGCTTGATTTAAAAGCAATTCTCATGATTTCTTCAGTTATACCTGTGATTTTTAATATCCATTTGTAGAGCTGTGATACCAGATTTAGTACCAGCAACTTTAAAGTCCATATCTCCTAAGTGGTCTTCAAGTCCCATTATATCTGTTAAAACAGTGAATTCTTTCTCCTTCTTTGATAAGTCCCATAGCTATACCTGCAACATGTTCTTTTATAGGAACCCAGCAGACATAAGTGATAATGAACCTCCACAGATAGAAGCTTGTGAAGATGAACCATTAGATTCTGTTATTTCAGAAACAACTCTTATAGTATAAGGGAAATTCTTCTTCACTAGGGATAACATATCTTAAAGCTCTTTCAGCAAGTGAACCATGTCCCTAATTCCTTCTTCCAGGTGATCCCATTTCTTCCAACTTCTCCAACTGAGTATGGAGGGAAGTTATAGTGTAGATAGAATTTTTATAATATCTTTTTCTAAATCATCTATCAATTGTTCATCAGCTTTTAGTTCCCTAATGTAGTTATAGCAAGAGATTGAGTTTCTCCTCTTGTAAATAGATGCTGATCCCATGGGAATAGGTAAAACATTAATTTGAGCATCTAGAGGTCTAATTTCGTAGTAGTTCTTCCATCAACTCTATGTTTATGATATAGGATAGCTTCTCTACTAATTTTTTTCATTAAATCATGGTAGTAAGTTTTTAAATTCAGCAATTACATCTTCTGGTAATTCTTCTTCAGGAACATCTAGGATAATTTTCTCCTATGAATTTATTTCAATAATTCTTCTTCTAAAGAATCAACAGCTTCTTCTCTATTTTTTTCTTACCTGTAGTTAATACAGCTTCTTGTAATCTTTTGTGTCCATTTTGTATCGATGAAGTCTTTAACAAGAGGTAAAACTTTCTTTTGTAAATTCTATATTTTCTTTTCCATATAATTTAGCAAAAACTTCTTGAATTCACAGATTTTTGATATTGTCATGTGCAAACATAATAGCTTTTAACATAGTTTCTTCATCTAATTCTTTTTGCTCCCTGCTTCCAACCATGTTTACAGCATCTTTTGTTCCTGCAACAGATAGATCAAGTTCACTTTTCTTCTAATTCAGCAGGAGAAGGATTTAAAATAAATTCTCCATTTTTGTATCCAACTGTAACCCCTGCAACAGGGTCCTAAGAATGGAATATCAGAAATCATAAGTGCAAGTGATGAACCAATTATACCTAAAGTAATCAGGTGTATTTCATTTCATCATATGATAGAACTGTATTAACAATATGTACATCATAGTTGAAACCTTCAGGGAACATTGGTCTTATTGGTCTGTCAATAAGTCTAGCTATCAAAGTAGCATTTGTTGAAGGTCTTCCTTCTCTTTTATTAAAACCTCAGGGAAATTTACCAGTAGAATAGAATTTTTTTCTACATAGTCAACAGTTAAAGGAAAAAGTCAGCCCCTTTTCTAGCTTCTTTACTACGGTTAGCAGTAGATAAAACAACTGTATCACCTGCATTGAATAACAATAGCTCCACTAGATTGTTCTAGAGATTTTACCAGTAGATACTTTTAAAGTTCTTCCAGCAAGCTCTAGCTCCATAATTTTTCATCAAACATTAAATTTTTCACTCCTTAAATCTTAATCAATCATTTTCTAGATAATTATATCACAGTAAACATACTATTCAATAATGTCAGCAACTAAATTTAAAATAGTCAATTAATTTTTGTGGAGAGATTTCTATTTGTAAACCTCTCAAACCTCCGCTTATTAAAATAGTTTCATTGTCAGTAGCTGAATTGTGAATGAAAGTCAGTATGTCTATAGCTATAGGAGAGCAACCTCCTCTTAAATAACCAGTCATAGAAAATAAATCTTTCATTGGTAACATTTCAACTTTTACTTCCTGAAATTTTTGCTAATTTTTAAATCTAATTTTTCTAAACCTGGAATACAAGCTACAATCATTTCTTTTCTTTCGTTTAATAGAACCAAAGTTTTAAAATATTCTTGTGATGTCCTCATTAGTTTTTATTGCTACTGATAAAGCATCTAAATGATCTTCGTCAACTTCATATTCTCTAACGATGTGTTCTACTTTTGTGTGTTTCTAATTCTCTTATTGCATTTGTTTTTCTTTCATAATCACTATCCTATTTTCTATTCTATTTTTTCTATAATCAAAAATTAATGTTTTTAATTTTGTCAGAGCACTTTTACAACTTTATTTTACCATATTTTCAAAAATTTTAAAAGATTTTATGATTGCTTTACAAAACTATATATAAATAGTATAATAAAGAAAAATTATACAGTATTTTTGACAAATTTATTATTAATTTTTATTATGAAGGAGAGTGTTTAATGGCGATTTTAAAGAATTATTTGATCCGAAAGAATCAAAATGGGGGTGGAATAAGCTTACCTATGTTCTTAGCAGCATTGGTAGTTGTTGCTATAGTTGTGTATGTACCTTTTGGATTAGATAAAGAAGGAAACCCAGGAAGTAAGACCCTAACTTTTTGATTATGTTTTCAGCTTTAGCTGTATTTGGTCTTTATTTGGAGAAATTGGAGATAGAATTCCCTATATGGAATGACTTTATAGGTGGAGGAACTCATCTTGAGTTTTCTTTATGGCTGCCGTATTTGGAACTTATGCATTTAGTACCTGAAAAACTTTATGAAGGCTGTAAATATTTTCATGGTAAGCAACCTGTAAACTTTTTGGAAATGTTTATACCTGCTTTGATTGTTGGATCAGTTTTAACAGTTGATAGAAAAACTCTTATCAAATCAATAGTGGATATATTCCATTGATTATAATTGGAGTTATTGGAGCATCTGCTGGAGGAATACTTGTAGGACTTTATCTTTGAAAATCACCAATGGATATTATGATGAACTATGTACTCCAATAATGGGTGGAGGAACTGGAGCAGGAGCTGTACTCTATGTCTGAAATGTGGGCTAGCAAAAACTGGTAGACCTGCAGTGAGAATGGTTTGATTTGCTATCTCTATCTTTAAGTATAGCTAACGTTTTATGAAATATTATGTGGAGCTTACTATAGTAGGAGAAGCTAAACCTAGTTTAACTGAAATGGAGAATTAATTATAGATAATTCAAAAGAAGCTATAAGAGATAAAGAAGTTGATGTTAAAACCTGAACTTACAGATACAACTGCTGCATTTATATTAACAGGAGTTTTATTTATGGTAGCTCATATCTTAGAGAAGTCTTGGGAAAGTCTATCAGGATTTGATTTACACCGTTTAGTTTTCTTTAATTCTTTTAACTATGTTCTTAAATATTGCATAATCTAGTTCTTGATAGAATAAAAGCTGGAGCAAAAAGAATGCAAACTTTCTTCTCTACATACAATTTGGATACTAATGCTGCATGTTGGATTTACAACAGATGTAAAAGAAATTATAGCTGCAGCAGCACCTTCTAATATATTAATTGCTCTGCAATAGTTTTAGAGCAGTTGGACTTATTATGTTAGTTGCTAGAGAAAAATGAAATTTATCCTGTTGAAGCAGCTATCACTGCTGGACTTTGTATGGCAAAACAGAGGTGGAGCTGGAGACGTTGCAGTTCTGGAGCTGCTGATAGAATGTGATCTTATGTCATTCGCTCAAATATCTTCTCGTATAGGTGGAGCTACGATGTTAGTACTATGATCTTTAATGTTTAGTGCTTTTTGCTCATAATATTAAAAATAATCATAAGTATTACAGCTAGTAAAAATCTAGCTGTAATTCATTTCAAAAGAAAAATAACTTAATTTAGATTAGGAGGACAGGAATGAACAAGATTAAAAATTATGGAAACATGCTCTAAGAGATGGACATCAATCACTTATGGCAACACGTATGACAACAGCTGAAATGTTACCAATAATTGAAAAAGTTAGACAGTGTTGTTACCATTCATTAGAAATGTGGGAGGAGCAACTTTTGATGCTGCTCTAAGATTTTTAAATGAAGATCCTGGGAAAGATTAAGAGAGAATCAAAAAGGAGCTAAAACACTAAACTTCAAATGTTATTAAGAGGTCAAAACCTTTTTAGGTTATCGTAATTATCCTGATGACATTGTTGAAAGATTTGTTATCTATACAAAAATGGTATTGACATAGTTCGTATATTTGATGCTTTTAAATGATGTACGTAACTTAAAGACAGCTTGTGAAGCTACAAAAATATGGTGGACATGCACAACTTGCTATGAGTTATACTATAAGTCCTGTTCATACTATTGAATATTATAAAAATCTAGCTTAGAAATGCAAGAAATAGGGTGCAGACTCTATAGCTATAAAAGATATGTCTGGAATCTTATTACCAGAAGTTGCTTATGAATTAGTTTAAAGCTTTAAAATCTGTTTTAAGAGTATCCTGTAGAAGTTCATACTCATGCAACAGCAGGACTTGCAAGCTATGACTTACCTTAGAGCTATTGAAGCTGGGATGCAGATATAGTAGATACTGCTATATCTCCACTATCAGGAGGAACTTCTCAACCAGCTACAGAAAGTCTTGTTAGAACTTTACAAGGAACTGAAAGAGAAACAGGATTTTCGATTTAAATTTATTAAAAAGAAATAGCAGAATATTTCAAACCTATAAGAGCTAAATATTTACAAGAAGGAATATTAAATCCTCAAGCTCTTATGACTGAACCAAGCATAGTTGAGTATCAATTACCAGGAGGAATGTTATCTAACTTCCTATCTCAACTAAAAATGCAAAAAGCAGAACACTAAATATGAAGACGTTTTAAGAGAAATCCCAAGAGTAAGAGCAGATTTAGGGATATCCACCTCTAGTTACTCCTTTAAGCCAAATGGTTGGGACTCAAGCTATATTCAAATATCTTAACTGGACAAAGATATAAATTAATACCTAATGAAATAAAGAACTATGTAAGAGGTCTTTATGGTAAGAGTCCAGTGCCTATATCAGATGAAATAAAGAATACTATTATAGAAGACAGAAGAAGTATTTACAGGAAGACCAGCTGATAAAATGAGCACCTGAATCATGATAAATTAGTTGAAGAAAGCAGAGAATTTGCAAGAAGTGAAGAAGATGTATTATCTTATGCTCTATTCCCTCAAGTTGCAAAGGATTTCTTAATCAAAAATATGAAAATGAATAATAAAAACATTGCTACTTAGCATACAAAAGCTCTATTATATGAGGTTAGTCTAGGCTCAAAAGCAGGACTTGTATAGTCGTCTTAGTAATGGTTCAGCATAAAGACATGAATTTTTATACATTTATTGATTCAAGTTTCGCACTACATAACTATTTCTTGAATTGCTTTGATTACGGACAAGAGAATCTTTTTCTTGTCCTGATTTTTAAAGAACTTAGAGAAGTTGGAAAAGTAGCAGAAAAAGAGATGTACGAAGCTACAAAGGGTATCATACACTCATAAGGGAATCTATCTATGGGATTTTACTTGCTGTTTTAGGTGTGCATTTAAAAAGAAAATATTGACCTAAAAAGTTTTAAGTGAAAAATAAAAGAGATGTGTGCTCACTTTTTAAATGAGTTGGAAGATACAAAAATATTTCTACCTATGGAGAAAAAGGCATACAAGGAATATCATTTTACAGGTGCAAGAGGACTTGTTATTTCTGCTAAGTAAATAGTTTTGCTAGATGGTATCAATAAAGTTAAAAAGATTTTTGTAAGACTTTAGATTTTGAAACAGCTTGTATACTGTTGTTTTACTATATGTCTGTTTTAGATGACACAAAATATAGTAAATAGAGCAAGTATTACAACACTTAAAGAAGGTTCAAATCCTATCTAAGGAGCTTTTTGAAGACATACATTAGAAAAGAAAAATATTAAAAATTCTATGTCCAAAATTAAATGATATTTTCTCACTAGATATAAGTGCTGGTGGTAGTGCAGATTTACTAATTTGACGATTTTTATAACATTATTAACAGATGATATAATGGACGAAGTTAAGGAGGTAGTTATGGTTTTAAAAACTGCTGGTATTACGAACATTAGAATCAAGTAAGATGCTATGATACTGTTGAACCTAAGCCAATGAAGGTGTGTGATCGTTGGTTGAGGTTTCAAGCCCAGTAAAAGACAATTTGGTAGACAAATTACAGAAACTGTGCTTAACACTCATAAAGGACATCGGGAGCTGAAAATGCTTCTGTTGTAGTTGTGGATATAGCGCATTAAATTATGCTCGGCAGCGTAAGAACCAAGGCTGCAGTATGACATGAATCTAAAGAATAGTAAATTTAGGGAGGAAGCCCATGGCAATTAGAGATAGATTAAGAAGAACAATGATGCTCTACCTGAAACAATCCGTCGACATGATTAGAGATGCTCATATCTATAAACCAGACCTATACTGATTGACTTAGAAGATGCAGTAAGCGTAAATCAAAAAGATGCTGCTAGATTTTTAGTTTCTGAAGCATTAAAAGCTATGGACTGCAAAACAACTGAAAGAGTGGTAAGAGTAAATGGACTGGACACTCCATTTGGAGCAGATGACAGGCAGAGCAATTGTAAAAAGCTGGAGCAGATGTTGCACTCCCAAGACTGATAATCCAGATGAAATAGTTGCTAGTGGATAAACTTATCACAGAAGTTGAAGAAATTGGTAAAGAAGGAGAAACTTTACTAATGGCAGCTATAGAAAGTGCTGAGGAATTATGAATGTTAAAGAAATAGCTCTTGCAAGTAAAGACTTATGGGAATAGCTCTAGGAGCAGAAGACTATGTTACTAACTTAAAGACTCAAGAAGTAAACATGGTTGGGAACTATACTATGCAAGAGAAGCAATAGTTCTTGCTGCAAGAAATGGTGAATTTATTGTTTTGATACTGTTTATTCAGATGTTAATAACATAGAAGGTTTAGAGATGAAGTACAATTCATTAAAGATTTAGGATTTGATGGAAAATCTTGTATACATCCTAAACAAGTTAGAATAGTACATGAAATTTATACACCTAGCCAAAAAGAAATTGAAAAATCAATCAGAATTATAAATGGAGCAAAAAGAAGCTGAAGCTAAGGGTTCAGGAGTTATATCTGTTGATGGTAAAATGGTTGATAACCCAATTATTATGAGAGCTCAAAGAGTGCTAGACTTAGCAAAGGCTAGTGGGATTTACAAGGAGGACTAATCATGAAATTTAATAAAAATGCAGTTGGTAGAGAAATTCCTGAATACTTAGAAGGAATTGGAGAATTAGTTCCTTTTAAAGGTGTTGACGCAATAAAAACTAGACAAAAATAAAGCTGAGCACAAAAATTAAGAATGAGAATTCAAGATGAAAAAGAAACTTGTTGCCAGCATAGAAGAAGCAATTAAAAATCAGGATTAAAAGGATGGAATGACTATATCTTTCCACCACCATATGAGAAATGGAGATACAGTTGTAAATGAAGTTCTAGATATCATTTCTAAAATGGAATTAAAGATTTAACTTTAGTCTCAAGTTCATTATCATCTTGCCATAGGCCTGATTATTGATCATATAAAAAGTGGAGTTGTTACAGGAATTCAATCAGTGGACTTCGTGAACCTTTAGGGAGATGAAATTTCAAAAGGTATACTTAAAAACCTGTTATCATAAGAAGCTCATGGTGGAAGAGCAAGAGCAGTTGAAGATGAGAATTACATATAGATGTTGCTTTTTATTGCAGCACCTAGTTGTGATGAAATGGGGAAATATGAATGGAAGAACTGGTAAAAGTGCTTGTGGATCTATGGGATATGCAATAGTTGATGCTCAATATGCTGATTATGTATAGCTATTACAGATAATTTAGTTCCTTTTCCTCAACTTACCAGGCTAGTATAGATCAAACTTTAGTTGATACTGTAGTAGTTGTTGATAGTATAGGAGATCCAAAAAGATAGTTTCAGGAGCAATAAGAGATTCTGATAATCCAAGAGATTTATTAATAGCTAAAATGCAGTTGATGTAATAGTTAACTCGGATATTTTAAAAGATGGCTTTGTTTATCAAACAGGTACAGGTGAGACAAGTTTATCAGTTACAAAACTTTTTAAAAAGAAGAAATGATAAAACAAAAACATAAAAAGCTTCTTTAGGACTAGGAGGAATAACTTCTCAATTAGTTAGTTTTAAGATGAAGAAGGTTTAATGGATGCTCTATTTGATACACAATCATTTGACCTAGATGCAGTAAGATCGGTCAGCAGAAAATCCTAAACATTATGAGATATCAGCATCATTCTGATGCTAATCCTAATACCTCCAGGACTCTGCTGAAAATAACTTAACTTTTGTTATGTTGAGTGCCTTAGAAATAGATAAGGACTTCAATGTAAATGTTATGACTAAGTCAGATGGTACTATAAACCAAGCAGTTGGAGGACACCAAGATACAGCTGCGGAGCAAGAATCAGTGTATATTAGCACCTCTCATGAGGCAAGAATCCCCTATAATAGTTGATAAGGTTACAACTGTATGTACCCAGGAGAAGCAGTAGATGTTATTTGTACTGACTATGGAATAGTAGAAATCCTAGAAGAAAAAGATTTGATAGAGACTTTAACAAAAGCTGGGGTTGAATTAAAACTATTGAAGAAATGAAAGAAATGGCAGAGCAATTAACTGGTAAAACCTGATCCTGTTGAATTCACTGATGAAATTGTTGGTGTAGTTGAATAGAGATGGTTCTATCATAGATGTTATCAAGTAAAAGAATAAAATTAAATAATAATAAAAGAATGACACTGAAAAATAATTTTGTTTTTGGTGTCATTTTTATTGTACTTAAAACTAGAAAAAGCTTGTAAAATTGTACAAAAATAGTAAAAATTAAATAAGAACTACGTTCGATAGTAAAGAAATTAAATATGATTAAAAATAAAAGAGGGATATATTACTACAAAAGTTAGACTTAATATAGATGGGTCTAATTTTAGACTTGTAAAATATCCTTTTTAATTAAAAATATTTATGGGCAGGTAAAATCTTATGGATATCAAAATAGAAGAAACAGAAGATACTTTTTAAAATTATAAAAATCACATTTCTATTTAAAGAATGAAACTGAAGAATACTATGGTTGAGATATGAAACAACTATGGAGGAAGCGGAAGAAGTTGAAAAAGAAGATGAATTTTTGAAAGAAACATAATGATATTGAACTTAGTAATTAGTCATCAATAAGGAGGAGATATATGATAACTTTAGAAGATTTTAAAAATAATAATTTAAAAATTAACTGGAAAGTAATTGATATTGGATGTTTAGAAAGTGAAATGTTTAAAAATGAATTAAGCTATGATGATATACTGAATTTTTCACTAGAAAAATTTGATGAAAAACAAATTAATCTAAGAATAATAGCAAGTGATAGAGATGAGTATCAAGAAATGGGGTATCTAGTCCAAGAACTTGCATAATATGGAAAAAATCTGAATATAAATTAGCATTTGAAAAATGGAAATTAGTATATATAAAGAAAAATTTTCCAAAAATTAAATAAAAATGTCATGCACAAGGGCTTATAGAATTAAATGATCTCTGGGTTAAATTAGATTTTCCAGAAGATAGTCCCTCATATTCTTCAAGGAGTAAAAATAATATTTCTCCACAAGAATATTATACTGAAGAAAAATTATATATATTTGTATAACAGACATTTAGATTGGATTAGAGATAAAAAGTGATTATCTAAAATGGAAAGTAAATATGGAATAAAGTAGGTGAGGATTGAAGATAAGTTTTATACTTTTTGGAGTCTGTTTAAATGATATAAAAGAAATAATTGGAGAAATATTAAAATATACTGAAATAACAGGCTATTTACAAAACTTAATTAATATCACTAATTTCTAGTGAAATCAGTGAAAATAAAGATTATGACTAGGAGTTTTTATATGAAAAACTGTGACTAAAAAGAGAAGATTTTACTTGTATTGTTTATGATGAAGAATTATTTAGAAAACATCATACAATTTTGAATTTTCACCTACTTCTATTGTTTTTAATTACCCTATACATTCTTTTTATTTAAAAACTGCTGAAAATTTACAATTATTTATGGATTATTTTTATGTGCTATTTATTATTTCTTATAGATTAGAACCTTATTTATCTAAAATAAAAAAATTATTTTTATATGAAGATAAAATAGAGATAAAAAGAGGGAAAAACAAGATTATTTCTATATTCAGAAATTAAGGAAATTAAATATAATAAAAATGGGTAAAATAGGGAAGGAGATATCTTTTATCAAAATAATGAAAAATGATGGAGAGATTTATGAGGGCTATGAAAGGGAAATTAGAAAAGAAATAATAGAAATTTTTACTATTATCAAGAATAACCATGAAGAATGGAGAATAAAAATGCTGAAAGTTCTAACAAAGAAAATTAATAATACTGATGAATATTCAATAATAAGATACTCAATATCTGGAATAATTCTAAAAACTATAATATTTTTATTTTATATATCATATGTGCCTATTTTGGGGAATGATATAACTTCAGAGAAATTTCATTAAAGTAAAATAATAAAATTTATTATTGAAGTCTTCCATTTTTATGTTTCTTTATTTAGAAAGCAATTTCAGGTTCTTCTAAAGAAGTTTTTATGTATAAAAGAAAATAATTTAATTTTAAAAATATATATTATTTTTTTGTTATTATTCAAAGGTAATAAAATTAGAAGATATAAGAAAAATATATTGTGAAAAATAAAAATTATCTATTCTTTCCACAGATTTATTAAAAATATAAAATTTGAGTGAAAAGAGAATGAATTTGAAGATAAAATATATGCTTTTGGATATAAACTAAGTGAACATGAAAGTGCTGAAATAATAGAAGAAATTATAGAACATATAAAAAGTAGAAAATGTAGAAAAGAAAATTTAAGTGAGAAATATAACTTTCCATTGGATGAAAGATATAGTTATATTTTTAAATAAAAATACTTGATGATGAAAACTATTTATATCTGAAAAAGATAATAATTTTGTAATCAATGGAGATAGTGAAGCAATAAAAATTAGAAATATTCAAAGATATGAATTTTGAAGAGATAGATTTCTATGTTTTCTATGTGAATTATCTATCAAAAGAATATGAAAATAAGAAAGTCTTAGTAGGATATAATGGTATTGATGGGGAAAAGAAGTAACTATGTCAAAGTTAAAAGAAGATATAAATGAGATTAGAGATAGTAGAAGCATATATGGGAGGGAAGTTGAAAAATAAATGAAAAAGTAAAAAAATGATAGTCAACCTTTTTATTTCATATATAGTACCTATATTTATTCTTCCCTTTGTAGAAGCTTTTTGTAGGATTATGCTTTTATGCTATCTTATCATCATTTGATAGAATTAATTTTGGCTCAATATATGGAATATTACTTTCAGTTATTTTTCTATGTAATAGTAAGAGGACTAAAAATGGAATATTATATTTTATCCCAAGAGAAGAATGTTATATTGAAGATGATAATCTGATTTATAGAAGGATTTTTCTATGTAAATTCATTTTAAGGAATTAAGAATACGAATATTAGATATTGAAAACATTATAGATAAAGGCTGTAAAATTCTAAAGTATCTACTGTAGTTTAGTACTGTGCAACCTTTTTAAAACCTTATGAAAGAATATTGATAAAAAAACGAAGTCAGAGAGAAGATATAAAATATTTGTTGATGCTGATCCATATACATTTAGAAATGATGATGATAATAAATTTATAAGGACTTATAACGAATTAAAAAGAAATGGTTATAGAAGAACAGAGTAAATTATCCTTTAACATTAAACTCAAAAATAGTTGTGAAGGAGTCGACTTTATGATAAGTATAACAGAAAAATAATAAAAATATATATAATTCAAGATAGTGGAGAAAAATGAAAAAGTTCAGGGAGTGGAATGCTTTTATATTTGTTTTTAACTTTAATAGGGAGATTAGTATTTTTAGAGAATCTGATAGTATTTTTCTTTATTTATTGTTTTATATTTTTGTTTCTTATACATTTAATCTTAGTAAACTCTATCTTAAGAAAAACTCAGAATTATACTAGATTTAGATGAAAGAAATATAATAACAGAAACATTTAACTTTAAAAATATAATAAAAATAGATATAAAAAGAAAATTACTTTAAAGAGTCTGTTATAAGTTATGGAGTAGAAATTTATTATGACAAAAAGCAAAAATTACTTTTTTTAACACTTGTTTAGAAAAATGAAGCAATAGAAATAATTAAAACTTTAAAAATATTTATAAAAGGTGAAAAAGATGAAAAATATATAGTAAATACTTCAGAGGATAATAATAAAACTAAGGAGTAGATTTTATGATAAGTATAACAGAAAAAATAATAAAAATATATATAGTTCAAGATAGTGGAGAATATGAAAAATCTTTAGCTAACTGAAATATTATTACTTCTTTTAGTTACTTTAGTTATGAGATTAGTATATTTAGATAGCTATGAAACCAATGGATTCCTTTTATTTATTTATCTTTTCTTCAAAGATATAGTTATCTTAAGAAAAAACTAAGATTATATTAGATTTAGATGAAAGAAATATAATAGCTAAAAAGATAACTTTAATTTTAAAAAGATAGATAAAATAGATATAAAAAGATTGGCTATCTACCTGTAAGTTATGGAGTAGAAATTTATTATGACAAAAAGCAAAAATTACTTTTTAACACTTGTTTAGAAAAATGAAGCAATAGAAATAATTAAAACTTTAAAAATGTTTGTAAAAGGTGAAGAAGATGAAAAATATATAGTAAATATTTCAGAGGATAATAATAAAAACTATAGTTACTAGATATTTAAAAGAGAATTTTTCTAATGAAAAGTAAATTTTTTTATTCTTCTATATTCTATTTATTTAATTTATGTAAGAACATATATCTATAAATTTAATCTAGATATTTCTTTTGATGAAGAAGGTTTCACTAGAAACATCTTTTCATTTTTAGTGTTGTATTTTATCATTTTACTTGTCAAATCTAAGGAAATAATGATACTAGAGAAAGAAGAAATTATAATAAAAATTTTTACTTTTATTTGTTATCAAACAAATAAAAATAAAAAGTAAGTGATATAAAGAGTATTTATTATGAAACAAATAGCTTAACAGGTAAAATTTAACATATTTGTAGATATGACAAAAAAATTTAAAAGATAAGGACAAAATTTAAAGAGTTTGAAGATAAGATTTATTATTTTGGAATTAATTTAAGTGAAGAAGAATATAAAGAAATTGCAGGAAAAATTTTTAAATTGTACTGATAAAATAAATGTTCTTTTTATAGAATGAAGAAAAACACTATAAGGTGATTTATGATGTTAAATAATAGAAAAAACTGATAGAGTTAATAGAATTGATAGAATTTGGAGATGAAATAAAAGAAATTATAAATTTATGGGATCCAATGGGGCTAATGGACTTTTGTCCAGAAGATGAATATGAAACAGAAGTAAAAGGAATAAGAAATTTAGTAGTAAATAATAAAAATATAGATAAAAACATTAGCTCAAGAGATAAAAAATATATTTGAACATTATTTCTCAAATGAATATAAGTCAAAACAAGAGATTGAAGAGGATATAGCAAAGTAAGATTATAGAAAAAGTAAAGAATATAAATTAAATTTTATTCTACCTAATTATTATGATACTAAAAATTATTTTCAAAAATCAAAAAGAAGTAGATATTTATATTAATTTGTGTATAAAAATTAATAAAATTATAAATCTATGGGATCCTTTAAAAATAATGGATGTTTCTTTTAGCAATGAATATTCTATGAAATAAATAGAATTATAGAGGAATTATCAAAAAATATATCTGCTCAAGATTTAGCTGAAAAATAAATAAAATTTTTAAAAACTCATATAACGAGTTATATGAAATAGAAAAATGAAGAAATTAAAATAGCTAGAAAAATTTTAAAGTATACAAAATAGAAGAAGGAAGAGGTATATGATAACTTTAGAGGATTTTTAAAAATAATATTTCTCCACAAGAATATTATACTGAAGAAAATTATATATATTTGTATAACAGACATTTAGATTGGATTAGAGATAAAAGCAATTATCTAAATGGGAAATAAAATTTAGAACAAAAATAGGTGAGAAAATGCAAACTATAACAAGAATTGAAGAAGATACGTATATTATGAAAAATGATGAGTTGGTTTATAAAAGAGGATATTATACAGGATATTGGTTAATTAATTTTCTAAGTCTTGCTTATTTATTAGCTTCAAATTCTAAGTATAAATATGTATATATAATTTTAATTGTTAGTTCTATTTTTACTTTTTCTTTTTAATAAAGAATGCCTTAGAAAAGGTATTATTTATTTTAAATGAATTAGAAATTCAAATAATAAGAAAAATAAAAATTATAAGAAATAATATTTTTAATTATGGAGAGATATTAGACTTGAAAGGAGAGAATTTACTGGAAAAACTGGAAGTACTTATAATATAGAAATAATATTTTCAAATGATCTTATTATTACAGCGAATTAAAGAGAAGAGGCTTATAAAGTAGTCAAAATATATAATTTATATAAAAATGGTGATATAGATGTTTAAAAATTTAATAAAAAGTAAATTGAATATAAAAAAGAAGCTAATTTACTCATTGTTGAATATAAAAAGTGGAGCTTCAAAACTTCCACTATATCTAATAATATTTTATATTTTTATACCTGGCTGGGTTGTATAACCAAAAATATAGCCAGGACAGATATAACTTTTATATTTATATAATTTACCATTTTTATTAATTTTTGTAGTTGTAGCTTTAGCTGTTTGCTCAAAAAGAAATTTTACTCGTAGATAATAATAAATTTGTTATTGAAAAATATTTTTATTTTATTTGTACGAAAGAAAAAGTCATTGATGTACTAAATATTAGAAGTATTTCTTGGACTGAGGAATGAAAAGCATTTCCTAGTTTTCTTACCATTGGATATAGTTAAAAATTTAAAAATTAGAGCAAAAAGAAAGTGAGATTGAAGATAAGCTTTTATACTTTTTGGAGTATGCTTAAATGAAGAAAAAAATATAAAAGAGATAATTGAGAAATATTAAAAATATAGTGAAACAAAAGGCTATTTGCAAAAACTAATTAATATCACTAATTTCTAGTGAAATTAGTGAAAATAAAGATTATAACTAGGAGTTTTATATGAAAAACTGTGACTAAAAGAGAAGATTTTACTTGTATTGTTTATGATGAAGAATTATTAAGAAAAATATAATATAATTCTTGATTTTCATGTACTTCTATTGATTTTTTTACTCCTATACATTCTTTTTTATTTAGAGCTAATGATAAAATTTACAATTATTTATGGATTATTTTTATGTGCTATTTATTATTTTCTTATAGATTAGAACCTTATTTATCTAAAAATAAAAAAATTATTTTATATGAAGATAAAATAGAGATAGGAAAAACAAGATTATTTCTATATTCAGAAATTAAAGGAAATTAAATATAATAAAAATGGGTAAATAGGGAAGGAGAGATATCTTTTATTAAAATAATAAAAATGATGGAAAAGATTTATGAGGCTATGAAAGGGAAATTTGAAAAAGAAATAATAGAAATTTTTACTACTATCAAGAATTCTTATGAAGAATGGAGAATAAAAATGTTGAAAGTTCTAACAAAGAAAATTAATAATACAGATGAATATTCCATAACAAGATACTCAATATCTGGAATAATTCTAAAAACTATAATTTTTCTTATTTTATATATCATATGTGCCTATTTGGGGAATGTATAACTTCAGAGAAATTTCATTAAGTAAAATAATAAAATTTATTATTGGAGTCTTCCATTTTTATGTTTCTTTATTTAGAAGCAATTTCAGGTTCTTCTAAAGAAGTTTTTATGTATAAAAGAAAATAATTTAATTTTATATATATATTATGTTATTATTCAAAGGTAATAAAAATTAGAAGATATAAGAAAAATATATTGTGAAAAATAAAAAATTATCTATTCTTTCTCACAGATTTATTAAAAAAATATAAAAATTTAGAGTGAAAAGAGAAATGAATTTGAAGATAAAAATATATGCTTTTGGATATAAAACTAAGTGAAGATGAAAAGTACTGAAATAATAGAAGAAATTAAAGAACACATAAAAAGTAGAAAATGTGGAAAAGAAAATTTAAGTGAGAAATACAATTTTCCATTAGATGAAAGATACAGTTATATTTTTAACTAAAATACTTGATGAGGAAAAATTATTTATATCTGAAAAAAACAGTAATTTCATAATTAATGGAGATAGTGAAGCAATAAAAAGATTTAGAAATATTCAAAGATATGAATTTTTGAAGAAATAAATTTCTATATTTTTCTATGTAAATTATCTATCTAAAAAGAATATGAAAATAAGAAAGTCTTAGTAGGATACAATGGAATTGATGGAAAAGAAGTAACTATATCAAAATTTAAGGAAGATATAAATGAGATAAGAGATAATAGAAGTATATTAATGAAAAATTCTAAATGATACTCTAAGAGTGTAATCTTTTGTATGGGAGAACGAGATGAAGATAAAGATAATAAAAAGAGAAAAATATTTAAGAATAGAAAAATATTAAAAAGAATTTATCATAAGAACACTAATATTAATAGTTTTATATTTTTATAAATTCATTTATAAAAGTATGGAATATAACAGTGGAATGTCGATATTTTGTTTTTCCAGTTATATTTTTATTTTATTTAAGATTTCTATTAAATGTAGCTATGAAATTTTAATAATAAAAAGATATAATAAGCTCTTATATTTCTAAAATTATTGTATAAATAAATCTAAATTTAAAAATTTAAATAAAAATTTGAAATTTCTAAATTAGAAAAATATATTTTTAAAGAATATCCTATATGGGCTATAGTAAGGGAGTTAAATATGAAGAAAAATCCATATTTTAAACTTCATTTTTAAATTAAAAAGATGGAGAGCAATTTGATTTTTGGTTTGATGCTAGATGATAATGAAGCAAAAAGAGATACTAAAAAGAAATAAAAAGAATTTTTAAATATGAATAAGCTCACATAGGAAGTGATAGAAGAGTATGGAAATACGAATAACTAAAAACAGAAAATTATTTAAAATTGAAAAATAGCTAAAAAGAACTATTAATAAGGATAATAATATTTCTTTTTAATAGTATTTTTATTTCTTTATTACTACATACCAAAAATATGGGAGAATAACAATATTTTTGACTTTATTGATTTTTTCCAGTGGGAGCATCTTTTTATTTGGCTTTTTATATCAAATTATCCTTATGAAGTGCTTATTATTAAAAATGGGAAAATAATTATATATGTTTCACTTTTCTATAGACATTTAAAAATTTTGTAAATTATTTAATTTTTACAAGTTTATGATATTGATAATTTAAAACATATTTATTTTAAAAATACTACAGAAATTTTGGTTAGCAAGGTTTTAAAAAGAACAGAAAGTCCGTATCATAAAATTCACTTAACTTTTTAAAGATAAAAAGTTATACTGCATTTGGAGTGAAACTAAAAAGATGAAGTGGCAAAAGATATAGTATTAACAATTAATAAGTTTTTAGAAAAATGCAAGAAAGAAAGCAAAATAAAAGATTGACATTGGCAGAAAAAGAAAATTTAAGTGAAAAATATAATTCTCCATTAGAGGAAAGATATAACTATATTTTTAAATCAAATTATTGATGAAGAAATATTATTTATAGCTAAAAAGACAATAATTTTATAATTAATGGAGATAGTGAAGCAATAAAAATTTAGAAATATTCAAAGATACGAATTTTGAAGAAATAGATTTCTATGTTTTTCTATGTAAATTATCTATCTAAAAAGAATATGAAAATAAGAAAGTTTTTAGTAGGGTATAATGGAATTGATGGAAAGAAGTAACAATGTCAAAAATTAAAAAGAAGATATAAATGAGATAAGAGATAGTAGGAGTACATTTAAAAATTAATAATATTTAAAGGGATAAGGTTATGGAAATATATATTTTTGAAAGGAATAGAAAAATATGGAAATAGAAAATACAAAAAGAAGCTACAGTTATTGAATTAAAAACAATAGAGTATTTATAGGTGTGTATATAGTTCCATTATTTATAATAGTACCATTAATTATTTCAAAGATAACAGTTCAATCTATTATAATGTCTTTAATTGTTTTTACTTATCTAAATATTGGAAATTATATAGCTATGAGAAATATAGGTAGTATAGAAACTTTGACCTTAAAGAATGTAAGTCTTACAATAAGAAGACTAAAGAAAAATAAGAAAAATAACTTATGAAAAAGAGATATTTTATGATGAAATTTTCAAAAATATATTATCAAGAATACTTTATAGGGTTTCATAAAGAAACTTTAATTTTGATGTGAAGAGAACATTAAAAATAAAAACATATTTTTGTATATATTCATTTGGCTATAAAATGTCCTATGAAGATTTTATAAATAGTATTATTGAAGAAAAATAAAGGAACATAAAAATTATATTAAAAAGAAAAACCAAGATAAAAAGTTTTAGTAGGATATAATGGAATAGATGAGAAAGAAGTAACTATGTCAAAAATTTAAGGAAGATATAAATGAAATAAGAGATGGTAGGAGCGGATATAGGAGGGAAGTTAAAAATAAATGAAAAAGTAAAAATGATAGTCAACCTTTTATTATATATATAATACCTATATTTGTTCTTCCCTTTGTAGCTTCTTTACAGGATTATTTTTATGGTATCTTATCATCGTTTGATGGTGTCAATTTTGGCTCAATATATGGGATATTACTTTCAGTTATTTTTATATTTAATAATAAGAGCGATAAAAATGGAATATTATATTTTATCCCAAAGGGAAGAATGTTATATTGAAGATGATAATCTGATTTATAGAAGAATTTTTCTATTTAAATTTATTTTTAAAGAATTAAGAATTCCATTATTAGATATTGAAAACATTATAGACAAAGGCTCTAAAATTCCTAAAGCATATGCCAATAGCTCCAATCCTTTTAAATTATATAACAATAAACCTTATGAAAGAATATTAATTAAAAATGAAATCAGGGGAAGGAGTATAAGATATTTGTTGATGCTGATCCATATTCATTTTTCACAAAATTATGATAATAATAAATTTATAAAAAAACTATAATGAATTAAAAGAAATGGTTATAGAAGAACAAAATAAATTATTCTTTAATCAAAAATTGAAAAATTTAAGTGAGAAATATAATTCTCCATTAGATGAAAGATATGATTTTATTTTTAAATAAAATTATTGATGAAGAAATCTTATTTATAGCTAAAAAGATAATAACTATATAGTTAATGGAAGTTATGATGCAGTTGAATATTTAGAAGTATTTAAAAACATATATTTTGAAGAAGTAGAATTAGACAGTTTCTATTCTTATGTACTTTCTAAAAAGAAAACCAAGATAAAAAGTTTTGGTTGGATACAATGGAACAGATGGAAAGAAGTAACTATGTCAAAAGTTAAAAGAAGATATAAATGAAATAAGAGATAGTAGGAGTAGATATGTGAGAAAAGAGAAATCGTAGGCAAATGAGCAAAGTTCAATAATTGAAAGAAAACAAATTTAATAGGTTCAGTAATAGGAGAAAATAAATGAAAAGTTTTTAGTATTGATAATTTTAATATTTTTAACAACATGTATCAAATATAGAATACACATATTCACCTGAAAATTATAAAAATAGTGATATATCTATATCCAGCAAGTCTAGTAAAAATTTGATAATGAAAGTTCTCCTCTTAGTTATATATGGATATATGATTTAAGAAATCATTATAGAAATCGTGAAAAAGAACCATATTATAATGTAAAAATTTTATCTTCAACAATAAAAATAAATAGTAACGGTAAAGACTATGCTATTAATACTAAACCTGATTCAGATCATATATATGTATATGACCAAGGAATAATAATAACAGGAGATTTTTACAGCTTATATAGGAAAAGTGCAACTAGATAATGGTAAAATAATAGATATACCTCCATTAAAAATTTAAAAAAACATATATGTGAAAAATATAATGGGTTAGATGATGCTTTTAGTAAAGGTCTTCCAAGAAAAGAAATATTTAGTGGAACAGTGGAAGATTATAAAAATAAAAGAAATAAGAAATAATTAATTTTTTATAGGTAGTCTAAGAAATTTTTAGGCTACTTGTTAAGAGATTAAATGTTAGGACACAATTAAAAAATGGATATTGACGGGTTGAAAGGTATTTATAAAAATAAAACTTGCAAAATTACACAAAAAAATAGTAAAATCAAATAAAAATTTAAAAATGTTCTGTATAAGGAGGTTATTTGTGATTAAAAGAATATTATTTTTTTCTTTTTATCTATTTATTCTCTTTCTTTTTCAATAGATGAAAATAGATATAGAAAAAGAAGAAAGAACAACAAAATTTTGATAGATTAATAAAAAGTCAAAATTTTTGAGAGGAAAGGAATCTAGTATAGAAAATGAGAAAGATATAATACTAGATATAACTTCAATTAAATTAGAGGAAATACAGTTTTTGAAGATTTTCAAATAGAAACTATCTTGCGAAAAATACACAGGAAAAAAACAAAAATATCTACAAAATTAATGAATGTTTTAGAAAATAAATATATTGAGAGGGGATATATTACTACAAAAGTTGGACTTAATATAGAAAGAGTCTGATTTTTGAGAATGGTAAAAATATCCCTTTTTGTTTTCAGAAGGAAAAATAGATAAAGTTTTTTATGATGGGAAAAGAAAACGATTTTAAAAACCTTTATAACATTTCCACAAAGAGAAAACAATCTTTTAAACATCAGAGATTTAGATCAAGGAATTGATAATTTGGCTGATAATTCAACATTAGATATTAAAAGCTAGTGATAAAAATGAATATAGTGATATCTATATAAAAGAGATAACAAAGCCCATAGGTTTTGGAATAAACTACAATGATTTAGGTCAGTTTGAAACATCAAGACATAGAATAAGATATTTTTAAATACACATAATATCTTTTGGTTTAAAATGAAAGTTTAGATTTCTCATATCAACAAAAAAATTACAAAGACAATACAAAGAAAGAGATGCTAAAAATTTTTAGTTTTTCCTTGAATATTCCTTTTCAAGTATTGGTCTTTTAGTTATTCGTATGATAGCTCTGAATACCTTAGAACTATAAATGCACTTGGAAGAAAATATAAGGCAACAGGAAAATACTGAAACTCAGACATTTGGACTTAGAAAGATGTTACACAGAAATGAGAGACCATAAAATAGATATAGGGTGCTAGGATAAGTTTGAAAGATTCAAAAAAACTATATTGATGATATTAGATTAATTTCAAGTTCTAGAAAATTATCAGTATTAACAATAGATAGTTCATATACTGGAAGAGTCAGGACTTTTTAAGTGCTAATGGTTCGAGTAAGTTTTGGTTTAAAAAGATTTGGAGCTAATAAAGATCATAAAGAGCCATTTAGAGATGAGTATACTCCTAAGGCACAATTTAGAAAATACAATGTAAATATATCTTGGTATAGACCAATACATAAATTTTTACTATAAAATATTTATAGGAGGACAATATTCAAAAGATATATTGTATTCACAAGAAAAATAGGAATAGGTGACGATACAAGTGTAAGAGGATTTAAAGATGAGTCTACACAAGGTGATAAAGGTTTCTATATTAGAAATGAGATAGGATACAAAGGAAGTAAAATTTTAGAGCCATATATTGCTTACGATTATGGAAGAGTTTTTTTAATAATAAAGTCAATGAAAACAAAGTAGAAACTACTTCAAGGAGTAGCAGTAGGAGTAAGAGGATATTTTTAAAAAGGTTTTGAAGGAAGTTTTAGTATAGCAAAGCCAATAGATAAACCAACATATTTTAGGAATAATAAAACCTGTAGTATACACAACTTTAACATACAGATTTTAGGAGGCAAAAATGAGAGGGAATTTAAGAAGGTTAATAGCAATATTTATGTTATTTCTGCATATTGGTAAGCTTAGCTAATGGAATAGTTCCAGATAGTGCTGCAAGTAAAGATTTAAAAGGTGGATAAAAGCATCTAATGGTGTACCTCTTGTAAATATAGAAGCACCAGATAAAACGGAACATCACATAATGTGTATAAGGATTACAATGTAGATGGAAAAAGGAGTAATTTTTAAATAACTCAAAAGATTTAACACAAAAGTCAATTGGGAGGACTTATTTATGGAAAATCCTAATCTTCAAAATGGTAAAAGAAGCTTCAACAATAATAAAATGAGGTAAGTGGAGTAAATAGAAGTAGAATAGAAGGTTATCAAGAAATAGCTGGAAAAAGCTGATTACATTTTAGCGAATCCTAATGGAATTTATATAAATGGAGCTGGCTTTTATCAATACTGGAAATGTAACTTTAACAACAGGAAGTGGAGATAATATTTTTAAATCCAGAAAAAGGAAAAATCGAAATAGATGGAAAAGGTATTGATTTAAGAAATGTAAATAAAGGCTGAGTTAGTAGCAAGAGTAGCTGAAATTTCAGGACCAATTTATGGTGGTGAAGAAGTTAATTTAAAACTTGGTAGTAAAGGAAAATCAAATAAACCAGAATATGCACTAGATGCTAGAGCACTAGGCTCAATTTATGCTGGAAGAATAAATGTGATAGTGAATGAAGAAGGAGTTGGAGTAAAGACAGAAGCACCAACTTATGCAACAAAAGGAGATGTTGTAATCTCATCAAAGGGTAAAGTATATTTAAAAGATACTCAAGCAAAGGGAGATATAAAATATCATCAACTGAGACAGAAATAGGGAATAAACTAGTCGCTGAAAAATACAATCAATATAGAAAGTAAAAAAACAAAAACTCTGGACAAATACAAGCTAATAAGGATATTAGAATAAATGAAATGTGGATAGCTCAAATTTAATTTTCTACAAATAAAGATATATCTATTTCTGGAGATTTAAAAATTCAGGTAATATTTCTTCAACTAATTTAAATGTTAAAGGATATAGAAAAATAGTAATAAAGTTGTAGTAGAAGAAAAAGTATTTTCAAATAAAATTATAAATTCAGGAAATTTAGTACAAAAGATATAAAGTGACAACTGATATTTCTAATTCAGGTAAGTTACTTTTCAAAAAAATATTAATGTAAATAGTTTAAAATAATTTAGGAGAAGTTTCAAGTGAAAATTTAATTACAATTAATTTAGAAAATTCAAATAAGATTAATATAAAGGAAAGCATTAATTCTAATAGTGTTGTAAATAAGACTATCAATTCTGAAATTCTTCTAAGAACTTAAATAGTAATAATTTGGATAATAAAGGGAAGTATCATTGTAATAAATAATGTGAATTCTGGGGTAATAACAAATAATGGAAAGTTATTAGTTGGAAATACAATAAATTCTCAAAAATTTAACAAATACATCTATTGTTCAAGGAGAAATACTAGATATAAAGAATAAAGATAAATTCTAGTGGAAAAAAATCCTTAGTGATAATATTTTTAACAAAAAGGTATATTCAATAGTGGAAATATTTCAGCAAAAGTTATTACAACTCAAGAATTAACAAATTCTGGAGAAATAATAAGTAATAACTTATTTTCAAATAATATTAATAATTTAAAAAATATTTTTGTAAATGAAAATTTAAAAAGCTAATAGTTTAATAAATTCAAATAAAATTGAAAGTAATAATATAGAAGTAAATAGTTTAAATAATGTTGGGGATATAAAAAGTTGAGTGAAAATTTAACAACAAAAGATATTACAAACTCTAAGAATCTTCAAGTTGGAAAAATATTAGAACAGATGATATAAAAATTCTGATTTTTATCCAAGCCAAAAATATTATTATTGAAAAATCTTTAGATAATAGTGGTAAATTAAAAATCAGTTGATATTAAACATCAATACTTCTAATATTGAAAATAATGGAGAAATTTTATCTTCAAATAATATAAAATATAACTACTGCTAACGATGTAAATTTAAGTGGAAAATATATAGCGAATAATACATTAAAAATAGATGTTAAGTCATTAATAAATAATATAGATCTTGAAAATTCAGGGAAAAATAAAACTTAATTTAAAAGAAAATTTAATTAATAATAAAAATAAATAGTAGTAATGATTTAAATATAACCGCAAAAATAGTAAATATTGGTGAAATAGGTTCTATGGCTAAATTAGATATAGATGCTGGTGGATTAGAAAATAATGGAGCCTTATTATTTGGAAATAATGATGAAAAATAAATTAACAATAAAAGAAAATACTCAAAAATACTGGTATAATAAATTCTTTAGGTAGAATTAGAAATAAATACTCAAGATTTTTGAAAATAAAGGACAGATTGCTTCTATTAAGGATTTTAAAAATAAATAGTAAGAATTTTTACAAATAATGAAGATAGTCTAATATTTTCAAATGAAAATGTTAAATTTGATTTAAAAATGATTTTTAAATAAAGGTGAAATATATTCAGGAAAAATATTGACATAAAAGCATTGGGAGCTGTTACTAATAATACAGCAACTATTAGTGCACAAAATAATATGAGATATAAATGCTAAAAATTACTAATATAGGTAAAAGTAGAAAAAGAAAAATCCTACTATTGAAAGAAAATCTGCACTAGACAGTGATACTAATATTACTGAAAAACAAAGAGAGAAGAAGCTAAAAATATTTTCAAGAATTGGTTAATAGAAAAAAATAATGAAAAGGGATAGAAAAATCCTGGTGAATATACAGAAGGCTCTTATCTATTTAAAGATTTTTAAAAGCAGAATGGATAGAAAAAAGTTAAAAGTAATGATGTTAGTAAATTATCATATATTACAGCAGATAATAATATAAGTTTAACTTCAAAAGAAGATATTCTAAATGAAGAAGGAAATATTCTTGCTAATAATGATATAACTATTACAGCTTCTAAAAATTACTAACAGGAATTCTATAAGAGATGTTGATATAAAAATAGGCTGGAAAGCTCCTATATACCAAGTTACTTATACAGAGGACATGAGATATGGTGGAGATAATGAAAAACTACAATGGAAGTGGAAGGGAGGGACATTATTCAACTAGTCCTGTAGGGAACAGAAGGTATATAGGAGAAACAACTCAAACAATAGGGACAGATAAAGCTAGTAAGATAGCCGCTGGAAAAATCTAACTATTAATGCACAAAAAGTGGGCAATGGATTTTAAAGATAATGAAACAAATGATATTAAAATAAAAATACTGTTATTAATAAAAAGTTAATTTAGCTGAAAATAATGTAAATATTGATAATGTAAACCTAAATAGAAAGAAAATAGAAGATAAAAAGTCATTGATACTAAAGACTATATATTTATACCTAAAGGAGATAAAGGGCTTTTTAAAAATAAATAAAAATGAAAATAATCAAACCAGGTTTTTCTTATCTAATAGAAACTAACATTAAATATATAGATAAATCAATGTTCCTTAGCTCAGACTACTTCTTTAAAAGAATAGAGTTTTAATCCAGATAGAGATATCAGATTACTTGGTGATTCAATGTATGAAACTAGGGTTAATAAATAGAGCAATATTAGAAGGAACAGGTAGAAGGTATTTAGGTGACTATAGATCAGAAAAAGATCAAATGCAAGCACTTTATGATAATGCAATAAGTGAAAAAGAGACGTTTAAAGACTATCTATAGGGATTTACACTTAGCAAAAACCAAATAGATAAGTTAGATGTAATATGGTATGTTGAAGAGAGAGATTGAAGGTCAAAAAGTCTTTGTACCTAAAGTATATTTAACAAAATTCTTTAAATAAATTAAAAATAATGTAACATCTTTAGAAGCTGGAGAAAAATTTTAATATATCTGTTAATGAAATAACTAATACTGGAGCTATTAATGCTAAAAACCTTAATATAAAGACTAATAATTTAATAAATAAATCTTCATCAGAAAATTTAGCTACAATAAATGCAGATAATATAGATATTGGAGCAAAAGAAACTCTTTCAAATATTGGTTGCAACTATAAAGGCAGATAAAGATTTAAAAGTTACTGCAAATAAAGTTGAAAATATTTCTACCATCATATAAATACAAATATTGTAGAAATAATAAAGGATAACTTTGAAAATTTTGCAAGTATTGAGCTGGAAATAATATAGATATAAAGGCTGAAAGATGTAGCAAACACAGCTGCTAATATAAAAGCAAATAATGATATTACAATAAAATCTGATAATGTTAAACTAAATACCTTAGCATTAAAAAGATAGTGAAAATAGGAAAAATTATGAAAAATATTGTAATAAATAATGTAGGAAGTGAAATTACAGGAAAAATATAGCAATTGAAGCAAATAATGATATAGGGATAGTTGGTTCAGATATCAAGGCAAAAAGAAAAATTAACTCTCAATACTAAAAATATTGATATTAGTTCAGCTGAAAGTAGCCTATATGAAAGAAGTTCAAATAGAAATGAGCTATACAATAAATGAAATTAAAGAGAAATACTGAAAGTAATATAGAAGGTAACAATATTAATATCAATGCAAAAATGATATCAATATAAAAAGCTTCAAATATAGTTGCAAAAGAAGAAGCAAATATAAAAGGCTGATGGAGATATAAATATAGTGTCAGCAACGGACAGTAAATATTATGCATATAAGGAAACTAAAAAGGTAAGTTTGGAAAATCAAAATCAGAAGAAACAATAAATTTCGCAACTCGTAATGTGGCTTCTAATGTAATAGGAGATAAGGTAAATATTACAAGTGAAAAAGATGTAAATATTCTAGGTAGTAATATTCAAGCTGATACAGAAGGAGAAATAAATGCTAAAGGAAATATAACTCAAGCTGGAGTAAAAGATATTAATTACTCTTATCATAAGAAAACTAAAAAGGTTTTATGGGTCTTACTTCTAAATCAGTAACAGATGAAAACTATGCTGAAAAAAGCAATATTATCAGCTACACTAGCTGGAGATAAAGGTTTAACATATGATAGCGAAAAATAACCTTTTACTTGAAGGAGTAAAAAGTAGTTTCAAGTGGAAGCATTAATCTAAAAAGGGCAAAATGTAGAAATAAATCCATTAGAAACTAAAGCATATAGTAAACATAAAGAAGAAAAGAAAAGGATTCTCAGGCTCTTTTAAGTGCAAAAGGAGTTTCTTTATCATATGGAAAAGATAAACTTTCATCAGATACAGATATAGTAAATCAAACTAGCTTCTCAAAATAGTATCAAATAAGGATATCAATATAGAAGCAACAAAATAAAGTGAAAAGCTAAATCAGTAGATATCTATGCAAAAAAATGACATAAATATTTCTGGAGATAAAGGAGTAGAGATATCTACAGCAAATAATAGCTATGATAATACTACAAAACAAAGTTCATCAAGAATAGGAGCAAATGTAGGAATAAATTCTGCAATAGTAAATACTGTTGAAAAATGTAAAAGAATATAAAAAGAATTAACAGATTTTTCAGGAAATAGCTATGATATATTAAACAATGCTTCAAAAAGTAGTTGGGAGCTATTAAAGATGGAGCAAAAGCAACAAATGATTTATTAAAAGTTTTGAAAGATTCAGTTGATGATGCAACAGGTGGCTAGACAACTAAAAAGTATAGACTCATGTATTTAAAGCTGCTGTTTCATATAATAAGAGTAAATCAAAATCATCAGTACATAATGAAAGAGTAGAAAAAAAGTTCAATAGAAGCTGGAAGAAATATGAATATTAAATCTAAAGATGGAAGTATTAGTATTTCAGGTACTGATGTAAAAGTAGGAAATGATTTAGAGTTTAACTGCAAAAAGATATAGATATTAAAAGCAGCTGAAGAAAAATTATACATCATCAAGTTCATCTTCACAAACAGGAATAAGTTTATCAGCAAATCTTGAAAGAAAGGAAGAATAGCAGATTTATCAGTATCACAAAGCAGGAACAAAGAGGTAGATGGAAATGGAACTAGCTATGTAAATTCTACTATTGATGTTGGTGGTAAAATTAAAAACTAATTCAGAAAACTTTAACTCTATCTGGGAGCAAATGTTGAAGCAGATAAATTAGATATTAAAGCTAAAAATCTAGTGATAGAAAGTAAACAAGATAAATCAGAAAGAAAAGATAGCTCATATGGAGGAAGTTTTTAGTATAGACTTAGCAAATCCATCTAATTTTAGTGCAAATATTAATGGAAGTAAAGGAAGTGGAGAAAAAGAATGGGTAAATAAACAAACTTCATTAATAGCAAGAAATGGTGGAAAAAAATAGATACAGATAGCCTAACAAATATAGGTGCAGTAATAGGTTCTGAAAAGTGAAAACAAATAAATTAAAAGTATCAGCCAATAAAAGTAGTAGTAAAAGATTTAGAAGATAAGAATAAATATGAAAATATTGGTGGAGGTATAATTATTGGGAACTGATGTACCAAATACATCAATAAAAACATGATAAAGTAGATAAAGAACAAATAAATAGAGCTACAGCATTTAAATACAGATTTTGAAATATCTGGAAAGAAAACAAGTGCAGAAGACTTAGGATTTAATACAGATATTAGTAAAGCACAAGAAAGTAACAAAAAGATGAAGAAAAGACATTTAGATGCAGATTTACATACTGATTTAATTGGAGAAGATAAAAGAAATGAAATCAAAGTATGCTTTTTAAGAAAGTTAGGAAGTTTATATGAAATCTTAGATCAAAAGAAATTTAAAAGAATCAATGGAAGGAGTCTTACTAGATAAATTTCAAAGATGAACACCAAAAAGAATTTAATTTGATAAAAGAAGAAAAATTTGAGTTTAGAAGATAAACAAAAAAATAGCACAAAATTTAGTAGAAAGATATCTAAGAGAAAATGGATATAAAGGAGAAATCCCAGAGGTATTATTAACAGATGAAGCTCATTCATTTTCAGTGGATTCAAAAGATAAAGAAACTGGTGCTAAAAGAAGAGAAAAGATATATTTCTCAATAAATGATATAGCTGATCCCAAACTTAGCTTTCTCAAAGATTATTTGCAGATGAAAAAGCCTCATATGAATACTTATGATGAAGGGAAAAGATGGAGAAGAAACATCAATCCATACAAGAGAAAAGGTAGGAAGTGAAAACAAGAATAAAGTATTTACAGAAGAAGAAAAAGCAGACTATCAAAATAACTTGAGAAATAAGTACAAGGATCAAAAAGTACAGAGCAACAATTTGCAGAAGCTAAACTTGTACCTGAGAAAGGATAAGGAACATTGGGCAGTACTTATTTCAACAAATCTTGCAGTAGCACTTGGACTTCGTTTTAATAATGGAACAACTTGGGCATTTATAAAATCCTGAAACTGGAGACATGTACTTTAGCCAGAAACAGTTGATGCTGGAATAGGAGTAGAACACCTAGTTTAGGAATTGGAATAAGTGGAGCTTATTTTAAAGATGTAAACAAGCTCAGAAGATTTAAATGGATGGGTTGGTACAGCAGGAGGAACATATGAAATACCAGGAGTAGGAGGAATAGGAGGAGATATACATTTGATTTAGGCAGAACTTGTCAAAGGTGAAAAACCCTTTGCTGGAATGAGATTAAGTCCTTCTATGTTCTCAAAAAGTATGAAAATGGATGAAATGTTAAAATAACCCTAAATTTAAAGACGAAGTGCATATTAGTGTAGATATGAGTGGTGCTACATGGTCAAGAAAGCTTAATAATACTGCTGATGGAAAAGATATAGAAGAACAGCTAAAAATAAATCCCTAATCCCAAAAAGAACCAAATTTAAAAAGAAATAAAATTTATAGTAAATTATATAATAGAAAATAATGAAAAATTAATAATGTGAAAGCTTTTTAAAAAGGCTACTGACAGACTACAAAAAGTTTTCGTGCTGAAGGATAGTATGACTAGGAGGTTTTCAATGAAAAACTGTGACTAAAAGAAAGAAGATTTTACTTATATTGTTTTACGATGAAGAATTAAAAAGAAAAATGTGATATAGTTCTGAGTCTTCATACGATTCTATGGATTCTTATTCCCCATATATATTCTTTTATTTAGAGCTAATGATAAAATTTTACAATTATTTATGGATTATTTTTATGTGTTTTTATTATTTCTTATAGATTAGAACCTTATTTATCTAAAATAAAAGTTATTTTTATATGAAGATAAAATAGAGATAGAAAAACAAGATTATTTCTATATTCAGAAATATTGAATACAGTGAAAAATAGAGAGTAGAGAAGGAACTATATTTTTGTAAAAATAATGAAGAATGATGGAAGTATCTGTAAACAGATAAAGGGGGAGTTAAAGTCTGATATAATAGAAATTTTTACTATTATCAAGAATTCTTACGAAGAATGGAGAATAAAAATGATGAAAGTTATAACAAAGAAAATTAATAATACTGATGAATATTCCATAACAAGATACTCAATATCAGGAATAATTCTAAAAACTATAATAGTTCTTATTTTATATATCATATGTGCCTATTTGGGAATCTATCACCTTGAAGAAATTTCATTAAGTAAAAATAATAAGATTTATATGAAAGTTTTCCTTTTTTATGTTTTTATTTAGAAAGCAATTTTAGGGCTCTTCTAAAGAAGTTCTATGTATAAAAAGAAAAATAATTTAATTTTAAAAATATATATATTATTTTTGTTATTATTCAAAAGATATTAAAAGTTGAAGATATAAGAGAAATATATTATGAAAAATACCATATAAAGATTATCCAATTTTTATTCTTTTCTATAGATTTATTAAAAATATAAAAATTCAGAGTAAAAAGAAAATGAATTTGAAGATAAAATATATGCTTTTTGGATATAAAGCTAAGTGAACATGAAAGTACTGAAATTATAGAAGAAATTGAAGAACATATAAAAAGTAAAAAGTGTAGAAAAAGAAATTTAAGAGAAATACAATTATCCATTAGATGAAAGATACAGTTATATTTTAAATAAAAATACTTGATGAGGAAAAAAACTATATATATCTGAAAAAGATAATAATTTTCATAATTAATGGAGATAGTGAAGCGATAAAAAGATTTGGAAATATCTCAAAGATATGAATTTTTGAAGAAATAGATTTCTATATTTTTCTATGTAAATTATCTATCAAAAAGAATATGAAAACAAAAAGTTTTAGTAGGATATAATGGAACAGATGGAGAAGAAGTAACAATGTCAAAGTTTAAAGAAGATATAAATGAAATAAGAGATAGTAGAAGTAAATTTAAAAATTAAATAAAATAAATGATTTATCTGGAGGCTGTTGCAAAAATTAAATCAATCTTAAAGTCAAAAATAAGTGAGTTACGAATGGAAATTTTTAGATAAAAATCAAATAGAATGAGCCGAGAGCAAATCCAGGAGTGTCTGAGTGCAACGAGTTTCCTGATTGCAGCAGATTCTTGATTTTATCGTTAAAAGAAAATCTACTCAGTAACGAACTATTTTTACTCTGATAATTACAACAGCCCCATGTTTTCTATAAAAATATGATATAATTATATAATGAGGATATAATATTCAAGGAGACTAATATAGAAAAATTATATTTTTACTGGTGGAAGTAGAAGTGGAAAAAGTAAGTTTGCTGAAGAATATATTTATGAACAAAAATATAAAAATAAAATTTATTTTGCTACAGCTATAGCTTTTGATGATGAAATGCAAGATAGAATTGAAAGACATATTAAAAGAAGAGGTAACACTTGGAAAACGATAGAAGGTTTTAAAAATCTTATCTCTCTTGTAAAAATGATGTAGACAGTACTGATGTAATTTTGTTTGACTGTATTACAAATTTTTGTTTCTAATTTCATGATAATGGATAGAGATATAGATTGGGATAAAGTAGATCTATCTGTAGTTCAAGAAATAGAAGATCAAATTGAAGAAGAAATGTCTAATTTTTAGAATTTATTAGATCAAAAAGAGACTGACTAGTGTTTTTCTGTAACAAATGAAATTGGTTCTAGGTCTTGTGCCTGATTATCCTTTAGGTAGACACTTTAGAGATATTTGTGGAAGAATCAATCAGCTTGTTGCAAAAATTCTGATGAAGCTTATTTAGCTGTTTCAGGAATAAAAGTAAAAATTAAATAATGGGAGGAAATATGAAAGGTTTTTTTATTACTTTTTATCGTTTATGACAAGAATACCAATGCCAAAAATAGATTATGATGAGGAAAAAGCTTGGAAAGTCAATGAAACTTTTTCCACTTGTAGGAATAGTAATAGGTTTTATTCTATTATTCTTTTTCTATAGTGTTTTCTTATGTCTTGAGCAATTTATCTTTTTCGGCTTTTTACCAATAATCATATTGGTAGTAATTTTTAACAGATTTAATCTCAACAGGAGCTTTACATCTTGATGGTTTAGCAGATACTTTTGATGGAATTTTTAGTTATAGAAGTAAACATAAAAATGCTTGAAATAACTGAAAGATTCAAGATTAGGTAGTAATGGTGCTTTAGCATTAATCCTATATTTCTTAATAAAAAGTTTGTATTACTATATTCTTTATTGATGGAAGATCAAGGAGAAACAGTTTTTGCTGTATTAACTTATCCAGTTGTAGCAAGACTTTTGTAGTGTTATCAGTTGTGCTTCAGCTCCTTATGCTAGAGGAAGTGGAATAGGGTAAAACTTTTGTTGATAATACAAAAGCTAAAGAAGTTGTTATTGCATCATTGATAACTGTAGTATATAGTAGTGCTATGTTATTCTATATGATAAATAGTAGTTTATCACTTGAATTACCTTTAGATTTTGTTATGATGAGATTAGGAATTAATTTACTTATAATTGCAATATTAGGACTATTTGCTTTTCTTTCTCTAAATTGATAGAAAGAAAAAATAGTGGGATAACAGGAGATACTTTTAGGGTGCTTTACTTGAAATATCAAGCCTTGTATATCTATTCTTAATTATAGTTGTACCTACTTTCTTCTTATAAGGAAATAATATGGGAAATTAATTTTAATAAGACATAGGGCAGACAGAAATGAATGCTCAAAACCTATATTTTTGGAAAGTTAAATCCACCTTTAAATGAATTAGGTATAGAACAAGCCTATATGGCAAAGGAAAAACTTTCAAATATAGCTTATGATTGTATCTATTCTAGTCCTTTAGAAAGAACAAGAGAAACAGCAGAAATCTGTAATTATTTGGATAAAGAGATAATCTATGATAGTAGGTTAGAAGAAATAAATTTTGGAATTTTTGAAGGTTTAACATTTAAAAGAAATTTCTGAACAATATCCAAATGAAGTAAAAAGAAATGGAAAAAGAATTGGAAAAGTTTTAATTATATAACAGAGAAAGTCTCGAAGAACTATATCAAAAGGGGCTGTTTCGTTTTTAGAAACTTTAGATTATACAAAAGACAACCTTATTATTTCTCATTGGGGGATAATAAACTGTATAATCAGTTATTTTGTTTCAGGGACTTTAGATACCTATTGGAAATTTAAAGTAGATAATTGCTCTATTGTAATCTTTGAAGGAGATTTTTGAAATTTCAGTTATCTTACTAAATTATATTAGAGAGTTGGTAAAAAATGAAAGATATAAATTTTTATTTGATTTAATTAATAAAATAGAGCCTGTAGATAGTTCAGCAATTAAAGCAGCTCAAACTGAGCTTGATAGAAAAATGAAACCTAAGGATTGCTTAGGAGTTTTAGAAGAAATTTGTAAAAATTGCCTCTATCTATGGTTATCCTATAAAGAAATTAGATAGAAAAATGTCATATACTTGTTTCAGCAGACAATGGAGTTATAGAAGAAGGAGTATCATCTTGTCCTATTGAATATACTCCAATAGTTTCTGGAGGCTATGTTAAATAATATAGCTTTGTATAGGTATATTTACAAAGACTTTAGGTGTAGACTTAAATGTTGTTGATATAGGAATGAAGAACGACATAAAAGAGAATATCCTAATTTAATTCATAGAAAAGTTAAAAGAGGAACAAATAATTTTTACAAAGAAAAAGCTATGTCTATAGGAAGAATGTCTACAAGCTATTTTTACAGGTATAGATTTAATAAATGAAAGAGCTCAAGACTACGATATTTTTCAAATGGAGAAATGGGTATAGCTACTACTACTACAAGTTCAGCTCTTCTGTACTCTGTAACAAGAGAAAATATAGATGTAGTTAGAAGAGGTGGAAGTACCATCAGATGAAGGCTTAAGTAAAAAGAAAAATAATAGTGGAAGCTTGTGAAAGATATGGAACTTTTGATATGAATCCTATTGAAATGATGGCTGCAGTTGGAGGTTTTGACTTAGCTTGTATGCTTGGAATGTATATAGGGCAGCTCTTAACAAAAAGCTTATGCTTGTTGATGGCTTTTATATCATCTGTTGCTGCACTATTAGCTTGTAAGTTAAATAAAAATATTCAAGATTACTTATTATTTACTCATAAGAGTGAAGAACCAGGAGTAAATATTATCTTAGACTATTTAAAGGAAAAAAACTTTTTAAATATGAATATGAGACTAGGTGAAGGAACAGGAGCTGTTCTTGCCTATCCTATAATTGCTTGTGCAATAGAAATGATTAATACTATGAAGAGTCCAGAAGAAGTGTATAAATTATTTTTTTAATAGGAGCTAATTATGGATAAAAGTGACAATAAAAATGTTAAAAATAAGGAAGAATTAAAAGAAAGCTGAATATAAGGGACATAGGGAAAGAATTAGAAAAAGATTTTTGGATAAAGGTATTCATTCTTTTTCTGATTATGAAATTTTAGAATTTTTACTTTTTTATTGCAATGCTCAAGAAGATACAAAAACCAATAGCTAAGGCTATATTAAAAAGAATTTAAAAGTTTGAATAGAGTCTTTAAAGCTGATATAAAAGAACTAGAAAAATTAAAGGAATTGGATATATTTCTGCAATTTTAATAAAATTTGTTGGAGAATTATTAACAGAATTATATGGTGAAAACCTTAAAATAGAAAACTAAAGCTGATAAAATAACTGATAAAGAGGCTTTATTAAAAATTTTTAAGAAATAAAATAGGATATGAAGATGTAGAGAAATTCTATGTTATCTATCTTTCAAGCTCAAATGAAGTAATAGCTTTTGAAGAAAGTTCATCAGGAACTTTAGATAGAAGCTCAATTTATCAAGAGAAATATACAAAAGGGTAATAATGGAAAATGCTAAGTCAATAATTATAGCTCATAATCACCCTTCAGGAAATACTTGTCCTTCAAAGTGTGATATAGATATAACAAATGAGATAGCAAAAAGGACTTAAAAATTTTGGTGCTTTGTTGTTAGAGCATATAATAATAACAAGAGATTCCTACTTTAGTTTTTAGAAGAAGGATTGATATAGATTAGGAGAGAATATGGAAAATAATATTATAGATGAAAATACACAGATAGTAAGCACGGATCCAGAGAGAATCCACGAGGTTTTAATAGTAACTTTTGAAACAACAAAAAGAGATACTATTTTGAAGTATTAGGTGATGAAACATACATGACAAGGTTATCGTTGAAACTATAAGAGGAACTGAGTTAGGGTATAGCTTCTAATAGTCCTTTACCAATGAAGGAAAAAGACTTAGTTTTACCTATAAAGCCAGTTATAAAATTAGCAAGTGAAAAAGAAATTGAAATCTATAACAAGCAAAGAAAAGAATCAGATGAAGCCTTTATAGCTTGTAAGGAAAAAGATTAGAAAACATCAACTTGAAATGAAGTTAATCACTTGTGAATATACTTTTGATAAATCAAAAATTGATATTCTATTTTACAGCAAATGGAAGAATAGATTTTAGAGAACTTGTAAAAAGACTTAGCAGTGATGTTTAAAAACAAGAATAGAATTGAGACAAATAGGGTGTAAGAGATGAGGCTAGAATTTTAGGAAATATTGATCGTGTGGAAAAAGAATTATGTTGTAAAACTTTTATTAATAAGTTTGACTCTGTTTCAGTTAAAATGGCAAGAGACCAGGGGCTTGTAATAAATCCTACAAAAATATCAGGTTGTATGTGGAAAGATTACTATGTTGTATAAACTACGAATACAGCCCAGTATGAAGAAAGCATAAAAACTTCCCCTGCAGTAAACCAATCAGTAAAAACTGAAATAGGTGAGAGGTAAGGTTGTTAGTATAAGTCCACTAAATAATTTTCTATATGTAGATGTAAAAGATAAGAGGAATATCAAGATTTTTCTATAGATGATATAAAATTCAATAGAAAAGAAGCTAGTATCTTAAAGAATATGAAAACAAAAGAGGAAATTGAAAATAAAATTTTTAGAGAATGAATAATATGTTACAAAGATGATGAAATTATTGAAGAATTAGATAAAGTACAAAAATTATTCAGAGGTGGATATAAATACTGCTGAAGATACTATATTGCTTTTTAATTATTTATCTTTATCTAAAAAGAAATATAAAACTATTGGATATAGGTACAGAGATGGAATACTTCCTATACTTCTATCTGATAATGATATGATAGAAGAAATTGTTGGAATGATATACAGAAAGAAAATATTGAAAAAGAGCTAATAGAGTGTAGAACTAAATGAGATAGAAAAAGATTAACTACTTGCTTAGATGTTAAAGGAATACAAGAATGCCAATTATTTTGATGTTGTAATTTCAATCCACCGTATATGGAGGATAATGGAAAAAGATAAATGAGAATGAGCATAGAGCATTGTCAAGACATGAGATAAAATTGAATTTAGATGAGTTCATTCAAAAATGCTAAAAGACTTTTTAAAGCCTATAGGGACTTTGTATTTCGTACATAGAACTCATAGATTAATTGAGATAATAAAGACTTTGGACAAAAATAAATTTTCTGTAAAAAGATAATTTTTGTTTTTTTCAAAGAATAATACATCAAGTATGATGATAATTGAGGCATTAAAAAGGCAAAAATAAAATTAGAAATTGAAAATTATTATGTATAACAGAGAGGTGTTGAAATGGCAAAGATATCAGTTATTGGTTCAGGTGGATGAGGGAATAGTCTGACTATTCTATTACACAAAAATGGACACGAGTTGACAGTTTGGTCTTTTTTGATTAAAAATATGGTCGCACACTTGTGACTCTAGCACTCGTAGGGTGTCAGTCATGAGGTTAGACCATTAAGTATAGTCAGCATATATAGAAATATGTATGTAGAGGTAGCAACTTAAAAAAGCTATCCAATACTACTCGAATTGCTGGAAACCCTAAAGCTAGTATAACTACAACATAGTACCTAAATAATATGGTACAAATGTGAAAGTGGCGAAAGCAGAAAAATATACTAGATGGCACAAGGTTAAATCCTAAGTGTTAAGATAATGGGCAATCAGCAGCCCAAGACCGAAAGGTAAGGTTCAACGACTATTCCTCCTGAGAAGTACACTAAAAGCTAGTGGAAGTGGGTGGAGCCAAAACAGATAGAGCTGTGGGATAAGATATAGTCTGTGCTTAATAGAAATGATTAAGAAGTTCATAAAGAGAACTGCATAAGTGGTAGCGTACTTATGTGAACGACAACCTCTAAAACGACTGAGTCAGTTTTAGGTTCATATATTTAGATTTTACTTTTTCATTTACTTATAGTATAAAAAGTAGTATACTATATATAGGTAAATGGAGGTGAAATCAGATGGAAAAAGCATATAAGTTTAGATTTTATCCAACTAAAAAGCTCAAATAGCAATATTAAATTGTACTTTTTGGTTGTGTAAGATATGTCTATAATCATTTTTAGGTTTTAAAACAAGAACTATATAACAAAGAGAAAAATCTATGTCATATAATCAATGTAGCAAAGCACTGACAGTTTTTAAAACAAGAGAAAGAATGGTTTAAAAGATGTGAATAAATTTTCTTTACAAAAATTCTTTAAAAGATTTGGATAGAGCCTATAAGAACTTCTTTAGTGAAGTGGCTATCCTAAGTTTTAAATCTAAGAAAGATAATAGAAAAATCATACAGAACCAATTATACAAATAATAATATAGAGGGATAGATAAATGGATAAAAGTACCCAAGTTAGGAAAACTAAAAATAAGAGATAAAATGAAACCACAAGGAAGAATAATAAGTACACAACAACACAAGCGCCTAGTGGAAAATATTATATATCTCTGTGTTGTACTAATGTCAAAAGCTGAAAAGTTAGAAAGTACAAATAAGAATGTTGGAATAGATTTAGGTATAAAGGACTTTATGATTACCAGTGATGAAATCTCAATAGAAAATCAAAATATTTACAAAAATCTTTGAATAGACTAGCAATATTACAAAGAAAAACTATCACGAAAACCAAAGGTAGTTCAAATAGGAATAAAAGCTAGAATAAAAGTAGCAAGATTATTTGAAAAAGATATCAAATCAAAGAGAAAGATTTTTGCAAAAAGTTATCAACAATGCTAATAAAAGAGTATGATATTATTTGTATGGAAGAGTTACAAATAAAAATATGGTAAAAATCATAAATTAGCAAGAAATATTGTAGATGTATCATGGAGTGAATTTAATAGAATACTAAGTTATAAAAGCGAAATGTATGGAAAAACAATAGTAAGAGTAGATAAATTTTTGCAAGTAGTCAAATATGTACTGTTGTGGATATAGAAATGAAGAAGTAAAAAGATTTAAGTGTGAGAGAATGGACTTGTCCAGTATGTGGAGCTGTACATAATAGAGATATAAATGCAGCATATACTAAAAGAAGGACTAAGGATATTAGGTATAAGTGCTTAAATATATAAATATATGAACCGTAGGAACTATGGGGATAGCTTGGTAAATTTGGTTGGCTAATAGAAGCAACTACTACCCAAGAACCCTGCGCTCTAGCACTCATAGGGTGTCAGTCGTGGGAGGTTCAGAAAAGGAAGCTGAAGAATTAAAAATAACTAGAGAAAATAAAGCTAAATTAGCTAATATATTACTTCCTGAGGATATAGTGGTGACTGATGATTTAAAAGAAGCTGTAACAGATAAAGATATTTTTAGTCCCTAGCTGTTCCTTCAAAGGCAGTGAGATCTGTTTCAAAATCTTTAAAAGATATTGTTAAAGAGAAACAAATTATAGTCAATGTTGCAAAAGGACTAGAAGAAGATACTTTAGCAACTATGACAGATATTATAGAAGAAGAATTGAAAAGGTAAAAATCCACAAGTCGCAGTTTCTATCGAGTCAAGTCATGCTGAAGAAGTAGGTAAGGTATACCAACTACTTGTGTTGTATCAGCTCATAATAAGGAGCTTACATTATATTTACAAAATATCTTTATGAATCCAGCTTTCAGAGTATATACAAGTCCTGATATGCTTGGAGTAGAAGTAGGAGGAGCTTTAAAAAATGTTATTGCTCTAGCCGCTGGAATAGCTGATGGACTGAACTATGGAGATAATACAAAGGCTGCCCTTATAACTCGTGGAATAAAAGGAAATTGCTTCTTTAGGAGTTGCAATGGGTGGAGAACAATCTACTTTCTATGGTTTAACAGGTTTAGGAGACTTAATAGTAACTTTGTGCTAGTATGCACAGTAGAAATAGAAGAGCAGGTATTTTTACTAGGACAGGGTAAAACATTAGATGAAGCTATAAAAGAAGTAAATATGGTTGTTGAAGGATGTATATAGTGCTAAGTCTGCTTTGATGGCTGCTAGAAAATATAATGTAGAAATCCCTATAATAGAGCAAGTGAATGCTGTTTTATTTGAAAATAAAAAATGCTGCTGAAGCAGTTAATGAACTTATGATAAGAGATAAAAATTAGAAATTCAATCTTGGTAATGAAAAGGAAAAGAGGATGTAATAATGAAAAGATATTTTTAATGTTTATTGCAATTTTATTAATAAAATGCTTGTACTAATACAAGTGTACCATTTAATGAAGTGGAATCAGAGTTTAAATCAAAAATATATTAGCCTAAGTAATGAATATTACAGAATGCTAGAAAAATCCAATAGTGGAAAAAGATAGAAGAGCTATATTAAGTAAGTTTGAAAGCTTTTAGAACAAGTTAGAGACATAAAGAAAACTAGAAAAAAGCTACTTCTAATGAATTAAGAGTATTAAATTCATTTATTGATAAAGCAAGTATAAATATACAATATTTAAATGATTTAGCAGAGTACAGGAATAGCTGTGCATATTATAATCTCAATTCAAAAGTAAAAATAAGTGAAGTTACGAATGAAATTTACTCAGTAACGAGACTATACTTTTATTATTTACAATAGCTTTTTATTGTTGTGGATTCAAACACAAATGCTTTTTGTAAAATAAACCTTTATATTTTTCCCTTATGGAATATAGGTTTAAATTTCCATTTCTTAATAGCTTTCATAACTTCTGCATCAAAGCCTAAATCTTTTATGAGATTTTATTATTTCAGCCTTTTTCAACATTACCCTTTTAATCCTACTAAGAATTTTACAGTTACTTGTACCTTCTTTGAATATCCTATAGATTCAGCTTGAGAAGGATAATCAGGTTCTACCTCATTAATTATTTGATAGTTTATTCCTTCAGAAGTAAGAGCTATATAAGTTCCATCTCCATCAGCAATAAAAGTTTGAACCTAAATCTTCTCCTGAAGAACTTCCATTAGGAGAGCCACCATCACTACTATGATTACTTGACTTATCAGAAGAACTTGTACTAGAACTTTCTGAACTAGATTTAGAAGAAGTATCTGAATGACTTGGTTCATTTTTACTTGGAATATTACTTTTCTATTTTTCTTTTCTCTTCTGTCTTTTTCAGCCTTCTTTTCAATAGGTTTTTCAACAGGCTTTTTCTCCTCAACTTTCTTTTCTTCAATTTTCTTTTCTTCTACTTTTTCTCAATTTTTAGGTTCACTCTTTAGGCTTTTTCTCTTTCTTGGGTATCAGAGTTTTTAGCACCAGGATTATCAGAAGTTTGTTTCGCAACAAAAGCAATGGGAACAACTTCGTTTTTTAACTAATTTTTCTTTTTCTACTTCATCTGTTTTAATAGTAGCAAAAAGAAATAATATAACTAAATGACTATAAGGGATATAAGAACATATTTTTCATAGTACCCCCTATTCATAGAAACTTAATCCTAAATTATCACACCATTTTTCTTTTTATCTTAGTTATAACGTCCATAATTACTTGATATTTTAAATTTTTATCTGCTGAAACAGTAGCTTCTTTAGCAGTTTTTAAGTAAGAATCTATTTCTGAAAATTGAATTTGAGTGATTTTCCATCTTCAGAGATATGATAATTTCCATCTTTATCTATTATAATTTCAATACTTTTTAGTTTTTGTCAGTTTGTTGTATAGTAGAGCTAGGTAAATCTATTTGTACTGAACCAAAAGTTATTAAATGTTGTTGTTACCATGAAGAATATAATTAAAAGAAATACAACATCTATAAGAGGAGTCAAATCTAATTTAGCTGATTCTCTACTTTTTGTACTTGCTCATTTTTATCTCCTAAATATATTTATTATGTTTGTGACGATATCGTCTATTTCATTTTCCATCTTTTCTAATCTTCTATTTAAATAGTTATAGACAACGATAACTGGAATAGCTATCATAAGTCCTGCAGCAGTTGTTAAAAGAGCTTCAGCGATACCATCAGCAACTATAGCAGCATCTCCTGCACCATACTTAGAAATGTTTGTAAAAGGCTTTTAATCATACCTGTAACTGTTCCTAGTAGACCTAACATAGGTGAAATACTGATAATACTTGATAAAAAGATTTAATCTACTTTCATAAGGAGAAGTTTCTTGAATAGTGATTTCTTTTAAAAATAAATTCATAGTCTTGAACTTCCATTCCTTTTTCAGCTTTTTCTAAAAATTTCTTTACAGCAGAAGCCACACAGCTCTTTTTAGAAGCACAAAGATTTCTAGCTTCATCAATTTTTTATTGGCTACTAAAGAAAAGGATTTCCTCTTTAAAGTATTTCCTACAGCCTTCTCATTCCTAGATGCTATTCTTTCCAATATAACAGCAAAAAGCAGCTATGGAAATAATAGTTAATACCCATAGTATTGGTCCCCAACTTGTAAATAATGTAACATAACACTGTCCTCCTACAAAATTTTTAATTCTAAATACTTTTTATAATATATTATTTTTAAAAGTCAAGATATTTTTCTTTGTTTTTTAAAGTTTATCAAAAATAAAAACAAAAATTCTAAAAAATGAAAAATAAAAATAAAAGGTTGAAATTATTTCATAAAAAAATAGTATTCTATATAAAAAGGAATAAATAATAACAAGGAGAGTGTAATCATATGGCAGATAATAGTAATGTAGATATAGTTTTTCTAAAAAGCCTTCTAAATTCGAAGATTGCGTGAGTTTGTGCAAAATATATAAGGAAGATAAGATAGTTAATATGAATTTAAGTCAACTAGATGATAAAGACTCAAGAAGAGTTTTAGACTATGTTGCCGGAGCAATTTTTATTACTAAGGCAGATATTGTTAATGTAGGTAATAGAATTTTCTGTTCAGTCCCTGTTAGTAAAAGCTTTTTTTAAATGAAACAGACAGAGAAAGTGTTCGTGACTATGAAACTGAAGAAGAAATAATCAGAAGATAATTGATATTAAATAAAGTCTAATTTCATTGGACTTCTTTTTGTAAGAGATATTATGAAAAAGAATTTTTATTAATTTTATTTATACTTTTTTCTGTAACAGTTTTTATCAAAAGAAAAAAATATATTGTGTGCCTAGACCCTGGACATCAAACAAAGAAACCCTGCTCTTGAAGAGATTGCACCTAACAGTGATAAGAAAAAGCAAAGGTTACAACAGGAACTAGGGGAGTTGTTACGAAGAAATATGAATCTGAGCTTATGTTAGAAATAGCTTTTAAAATTGAAAAACTAGCTTAGAAAGTAAAGGTTACAAAGTTATAATGACTAGAACAAAAATGATGTGGATATAAGTAACAAAGAAAGAGCTATATTTGCTAATGACAACAAAGCAGATGTCTATATAAGATTACATGCCGATGGTAGTGAAAATAAAAATGCTGCTGGAGCAAGTGTTTTAACTTCATCACCTAAAAAAATAAATATACTACGAAAAGTTCAAAAAGAAAGTGAAAGAAATTTTCAAAAAAATATTGTTAGAAGAATATGTAAAAGGCAACAGGAGCTAAAAATAGAGGTCTTATATATAGAGATGACCTAACAGGAACAAATTGGGCTACTGTACCTAATACTTTAATAGAATTAGGTTTTTATGTCAAATGCTGAAGAAGATAAGAAATTATCTGAAAAAAAGATTATCAAGATAAAATAGTTAAAGGCCTAGTGAATGGTATAGATAGATACTTAGGGGGTAAATAATGAGTGTACATATAGCAGCAAAAAATGGTGAAATAGCAGATACTGTATTATTGCTAGGTGATCCTAAAAGAGCAAAAATGGATAGCAGAAAACTTTCTAGAAAATGCAGTTTGCTATACAGATATTAGAGGAATGTTAGGATTTACAGGAACTTATAAGGGAAAAAGAATCTCTGTGCAAGGAACAGGTATGGGTATTCCTTCTATGTCTATTTATATAACTGAACTTATGAAAGACTATGGAGTTAAGACCTTAATAAGAGTTGGTTCAGCAGGGTTCTTATCAAGAAGATGTTAAAATTCGTGATATAGTTGTAGCACTATCTACTTCAACAGATTCAAATATAAATAATAGAAGATTTAAAGGGGCTTCTTTTTGCTCCTACAGTAAATTTCGATTTATTATCTAAAGTTTTAAAAACAGCTGAAGAGAAAAAAATATAAAAATAAAGGCTGGAAATATTTTTAACAAGTGATGAATTCTATAATGATGACCCTAGTTATTTTAAGAAGTGGGCTGAGTTTGGAGTTCTTGCTGTTGAAATGGAAACAGCAGCACTATATACTTTAGCAAGTAAATATAAGGCAAAAGCTCTTTTCAATATTAACTATCTCAGATTCTTTGGTTAGTCCTGAAATAACAAGCTCTGAAGAAAGAGAAAAACATTCAATGAAATGATTGAACTTGCTCTTTGAAACAGCAATAAAATAAAAATAGACTATTATAAAAACTGATTAAAATTGAAAGTAAAAAAATAAATGAATTACGAATGGAAATTTTAGATAAAAATCAAATAGAATGAGCCGAGCAAATTCAGGAGTGTTTGAACGAAGTGAGTTTTCCTGATTTGCAGCGAATTCTTTGATTTTTTATCGTTAAGAAATTTACTCAGTAATGAGTTATTTTTACTTTTAGTAAGTTTATAATAGTCTAATTTTTGTATTCAAAGAATACTTCATTGTTTTTCATCAGATTTTACCTATAAGTGAGAAAATATTACAAAAGCTGTAAGGGCAACAACAAGACTTGGAACTATATTATGTAAAGAAAAATCTTAGTTTTTGTTATTTCAAGATATAAGGTAGCTACGATTCCAAAGAATATAGCTTATAGCTCCCTGCTGCATTCGCTCTCTCTCCAATAAAGTCCTAAAATCAAAGGACAGAAGAATACGATTTCTTGTCCACCTAGAGCAAATCAAATTTATCCAAGTGATTAAACTTATTGGTTTTACTGAAAGTATGAAAACTAAAAGTCCTATTAAAATGAAGTCCACATAGAGATTTTCTTTATCTTATTTTCACTTGCATTTTTATCTAAAGTAAGTGACATATAAATCCTTTATTAAAGTAGAAGAGGAAATTATTAATAGAGAATCTACAGTTGACATTACTCATGCAAAGAGGTCCACCTATAAAGACTCCTGCAAGTATAGGATATAGATTTTTAAGAGCCAAGATAGGAATAATTTTATCCACTTCTTGTAAATCAGGAATAATAGCTCTCCCCATTACTCCAACTAAGTGCATACCTAAAACTAAAACTCCAACTAAAGATGTTCTCTATTGTCATAGCATTATGCATAGCTTTTTGCATCTTTAAAAGCCATACATCTTATTGTTGTGCAGGTAGTCCTAAAGATACCTATACCAACTAGAATCCAGAAAGACATAATAAAATGGCTTAGCAATATTTCCACCAGAGTCAGGTTTTAAAAAGATTAGGATCAATCTCTTTAATCTTCATCATAATATTTTTCCATGACCATTTCCATGTCTTAGTATAACAAAGGAAAGAACTATAGTTGCTGTAAACATAACAACTGCTTGAATAGCATCTGTCAAAGTTACAGCTCTAAATCCACCCGAAAAGTTGTATATATTATTACAACTGATGAAAATATTATAAGTCCTGTTGTATATGAAAGTCCTGTCACTGCTTCAAATAGCCTAGCTCCACCAATAAATTGAGCCACAATAGCACTTATGAAGAAAATTATTAACATGATAGATGATAATATATTTAAGAAATTATTGTTATATCTAGCTTTTTAAAAACATCAAAAATTGTTATTGCATCTAATTTTTCTTGAGATGATAGAAAGTTTCTTACCAAGAACTCCTAAGGTAAAAAAATGCTGTAGGAACTTGAATACAAGCAAGTAGAAACCCAACCTAAACCAAGCTTATATGCAATACCAGGTCCCCCTATAAAAGAACTTGCTCCAACATAAGTTGCAACTATTGTCATTGCAAGGACGAAAACCACCCATAGATCTTCCACCAATATAGTATTCATTAGTGAAACTTTCAGAACTATTTTTATTTTATTGACTTTATAAGCAATAAATAGCATTGCAGATAAATATAGTAAAATTGGTACAATTATTAGTATTTTTATCCATTTTTCACCCCTTACTACTTATCTAACTTCTTGTCTTTATTATCATATTCTTCAAAAATCGACATCCTTTGAAGAAAAAGTTTTATACAAACATAGACCAAAAACATTTATAAGCACTAATCCGACAACACAAGAATAGAAAAACCATTCAGGTAAACCCTAAGATATATTTGTATTCTTCTACATTATCAGAACCATATTCATAAGCAAAATAATACCACCAAACAAAATATATTAAATAAAGAGCAATAGTTATTAAAATTTCTTTATTTATTTGTTTTGAAATTTTCATTGATCCTCCTAAAAAGAATAATTTTTTTAATTACTTGTTAAGATTAACAATTTTTACTAGCAATCTTTTACATTTATGTCCCTTTTATGTCCTGTTTATAAGATGCCAAGCTTTAACTCATAATGCTTGTAAATATTATAAAAATAGTAAGATTATATAAAAGGAATATTGATTTTCAATAATATAGTGCTTACTGATATGGAGGTACAAAATGATCGAGATTACAAAAAGAAATGATGAGATAAAAATAGTGATAAGCTATAAGAAACTTATAAAAGTTTATCAAGTTTGCTTCTTATTTTTCTTATTTTAATATTTATTCTTTTTGATTTTGAATTTCCAGCAATGATTTTTAAATCCTCTTTCAGCTATGTTTTTTTATATTTAATTCTCATTTCTGGAATTTCCTATGAAAAGATAACAATAAAAGAAAAATTATATATTACTAGAAGTGATAAGAAATAATAAGAGAATTTGTTATTCTCAAAAAAATATCCCTAGATGAAATTAACAAAACTTACTTTTAAATCATCATTTTTAAGAGGACGCTCAAGAGATTTATTAACTTATATATTTCCATTCTGATAGATACTTTAAAAATAGAAACAAATAAAAAGACTTATTCATTTGGAAAAGAAATAGATTATGAGGATTATTTTGAAAAATAAACAAAATTCTTATAGAAAAAGTAAGAGAATATAAAAGCTGAAAAAAATAATATTAGATAAAAGAAAGAAATAGAGAAGAAGAATTAGAGGCAATGTATAAACTAGGAGTTGAAGAAAGATATATAGAGATACTGAATGCTATTATAGATGAAGAAAAAAATTATTTATTTTCAAAGAAAGAAGAAAATTTCTTAATAGAAGCTATTAATAAGTCGAAAGATTCACAAGAAATAGATTTCTATGTTTTTCTATGTAAATTACCTATCAAAAAGAATATGCAAATCAAAAAGTCTTGGTAGGATATGATGGGAGTTGATGGAAAAAGAAGTGACTATGTCAAAAGTTAAAGGAAGATATAAATAAGCTAAGAGATGATAGAAGTACATTTAAATAATTTTAAACTGCACAATAATCTTGAGTACAAGAAAAAGTGCAGTTTTTAATAAATAGGACATAAAAGGACAAATATATTGAAATTTGATTTTTGCAGAAAAAAATTGCTATTCTAAAAAGGTTAAAATATTAAGAAAGGAAGCAAAATACTATGAAAAGAAAATTATTTTTTTGGAAAAAAATATTATTATCAATTTTTATTAACTTTTGTTTTTGTTGCTTGTCAGAAAGAAGAAAATAAAGAAGAAAGTATTAGAACAGTATCAACTGTGGATATAGATAGTTTAAATCCTTATCAAGTTGTTTCTAGTAATTCTGATCAAATTCTTTTTAAATGTATTTGAAGGATTAGTTATGCCAGGAACAGATGGAACAGTTATTCCTGCCTTGGCAGAATCTTATGAAGTTTCAGAAGATGGTAAGACATATACATTTACAATTAGAAAGGGAGTAAAATTTCATAATGGAAATGATATGGATATTAAGGACGTAGAATTTTCACTAAATTATATGTCAGGAAAAGTTAGAAATGCTCCAACAGAAGCTCTATTTGAAAATATTGAAAAAAATAGAAGTATTAGATGATTCACATATTGCAATTCATCTGTCTGAACCTGACTCAAGTTTTATTTACTATATGAAAGAAGCTATAGTTCCCTGATGAAAATAAAGATCATTTAAATGATACTGCAATAGGAACAGGACCATATAAAATTAGTGAATATCAAAGAGACCAAAAATTGGTTCTTAGTAAAAATGAAGAATACTGGGGAGAAAAAGCAAAAATCCCAACAGTTTCAATCTTAATAAGTCCAAATTCAGAAACAAATTTTCTTAAATTCTTATCTGGTGAAATAAATTTCTTATCAGGTATTGATTCTAAAAGAATTCCTGAATTAGATAAATATCAAATTCTTAATTCACCTTCAAATCTATGTTTAATTTTAGCATTAAACCCTAAGGAAAAAAACCTTTTGATGATATTGAAGTGCGTAAAAGCGATCAATCTTGCAATAGATAAAAACAAGATAATTCAATTAGCAATGAATGGTAAAAAGGAACTCCTATTTATACAAATATGAGTCCTGTTATGTCAAAAATTTTTATGGGCTGCTCCTGAAGAAAAAGCAGATCCTCAAAAAAAGCAAAAACAAATTTTTAGAAGAAAAGAAACTATTACCTATAAAATTCACTTTAAAAAGTTCCAAATAGTTCTAAGATTTATTTAGATACTGCTCAATCTATTAAAGAACAATTAAAAAGAGGTAGGAATTACAGTTGATTTAGAAATAATTGAATGGGCAACTTGGCTTTCTGATGTATATACTAATAGAAAATATGAAGCAAGTTTAGCTGGTTTAGCTGGAAAAATGGAACCTGATGCTATTTTTAAGAAGATATACTTCTACTTATGCAAAAACTTTACAAATTTTAATAATGCAAGATACGATACTTTAATAGAAGAAGCTAAAAGAACTTCAAATGAAGCAAAACAAATAGAAAAATTATAAGGAAGCTCAGAAAAATTTTTAGCTGAAGAACAAGCAGCTATTTTTCCTTATGGATCCAAATACTATAATTGCAACAGAAAAAGGATTAGAAGGATTTGAATTCTATCCATTACCATATTTTTAATTTTGCAAAACTATACTTTAAAAAATAAGGAAAAAAATTATGTATTATATAAAAAATTTTTAGAATGCTTTTAAGTGTTTTTCCATTGGAACCTTTTTCTTTTTTTACTTTTTAGAATTGATTCCTGGAGATCCAGAAACTACTATTTTAGGACTAGAAGCAAGTGCTAAAGATCTTGAAAATTTAAGAGAACAATTAGGGATTAAATCTAAGCTTTGGAACAAGGTATTGGAATTGGCTTTGTGGAGTTTTTCAAGGTGATTTAGGGATTTCTTTCAAATACAAAGAGCCTGTGTTTAAATTAATTTTAGAAAGACTTCCCTTGACACTTAAAATTGCTTTTATTTCTATATTCATTATTTTTCTTGGTATCTATACCTTTATCGTTTTTCTACAATACTAAGAGTAAAAAGAATTAAAAAGATAGGAGAATCTATTTTTAGTTTATTTATTTCTATACCTTCTTTTTTTGGTTAGGAATTATATTTATGTACCTATTTGGAATCATCTTAAAATGGACATCAACAGGATACAATAACTCTTGGCAGTCATTAATACTTCCATGTATAGTTATTTCAATTCCTAAAATAGGTTGGATAAGTATGCATTTATATTCAAATTTATATAAAGAGTTAAGAGAAGATTATATTAAAGTATCTTTTATTCTAATGGAATGAAAAATTTATTTAAATTTTTACATATTAAAAAATGCTTTTTTTACCAATTATTCCTTTAACAGAATGCTACTATTAGAATTAATTACTGGAGTTGTTATCATAGAACAAATTTTTTTCTATCCCTGGAATTGGAAGACTTCTAGTGCAATCTGTTTTTAATGAGAGATATTCCTTTAATACAAGGTTTGATTTTTTTATACATCAACTTTTGTGGTTCTTTTTAAATTTTGTAATAGATATACTATATTCTTTATTAGACCCAAGAATCCAAGTAGGTGATCAATAATGAAAAATGGCAATATTTTTATATTAATTCTAGTAGGAATTATATTCTGTATTTCCTTTTATCAAAATCCATATAAGATTTCAGAAAACTTTACTTTATTAAAGCCTAGTTTTTCAACATATTTTAGGAACGGATAATTTAGGAAGAGATATTTTTAGTCGTCTATTACTAGGAACTTTCCATAGTATTTTTTTCTTGCCTTTAGTGCTATTTTATTAGCAGCCATTGTTGGAAGTATACTAGGTGCAGTTGCAGGATATTTTTGGTGGCTATATTGATGAGTTTTTTCTGTTTATTTCAGAAATATTTATGTCAATACCAGTAATTTTTAATTACTTTTAGGAATTATTGTACTTCTAAATAATGGTTTTCATTCTATTATTTTGGCACTTTTTGTGCTATATATGCCAAGAACACTTTCTTATGTTAGAGGTTTAGTAAAAAGAGAAAAACATAAAAAACTATATCAAGATAGCAAGAATCTATGGGAGTTAGTAATTTCAGAATTATGAGGAGACATATTGCTCTAATATTATACTTCCAATTCTAGTAAACTTCTCGACAAATTTTTGCAGGTGCTATTCTAACTGAAGCCAGTTTAGGGATATTTAGGTTTTTGGAATTCAACCCCCTTATCCTACTTTAGGGAAATATGTTAAATGAATCACAATCTTATTTCTTGTTAGCACCTTTGGTTTACAATCTTACCAGGACTTATGATTTTATTTTTAGTCTATAAGATAAATCAAATTTCAAGAAAATATCAGGAGAAAAAGTAATGAAATACTAAAAATAAAAATCTAAATCTTAAAATTCGTGAAAAAGAAATCTTAAAAAAATGTTTCTTTAGAAATAAAAGAGGAGAAGTCATAGGATTAATAGGAGAATCAGGAAGTGGAAAAACTATTTTTACAAAATATATTTTTAGGTATACTTCCCTTTAGCAGCTCAGTATACTCAAGAAACTTTTGAAGTTGTTCCAAAAGTAGGAGCTATTTTTCAAAATGCTTTTACTCCTTAAACCCAACAATGAAAAATAGGAAAACAATTAAAAACATCTTTATGTTTCTCACTATGGGACACAAGAAAATTGGAAAGAGAAAATAGAGAGCTTATTAGAAGATGTTGGTTTGGATAAAAAAATAGAAATTTTTTAGATAAATATCCCTTATGAATTAAGTGGTGGAGAACAACAGAGAATTGTTATTATGGGAGCTTTGATAGGTGAGCCTAGTTTTTTAATTGCAGATGAAGTAACAACTGCTTTAGATGTAGAAACAAAAATAGAAGTTGTTAAATTTTTTAAAAGATTACGTGAAAAATTTAAAATATCAATTTTATTTATAACTCATGATTTATCTACTTTAAAAAAATTTTGCTGACAAAAATCTATGTAATGTATCATGGGGAAATTGTAGATGAAGATCATCCTTATAGAAAACAATTATTTCAACTTTCTCAAGATGTTTGGAGGAGAACAAAAATAATGCTATTGACTGTGGAAAATTTAACTAAAAGTATATGTAAAAAGAAAATATTAAATAATGTTTCATTTTCATTAAAGAAAGGTGAAATTTTAGGAGTGCTAGGGAAGTCTGGTGCTGGGAAATCAACTATAGGAAAAATATTACTTCAATTATCAAGACCAACAACAGGGAACTATCTTGTTTGAAGGAAAAGCCCTGTCAGAAGTTCCTAGAAGAGATATTCAGGCAATTTTTTCAGGATCCTTATAGTGCATTGAATCCAAGTTTAAAAAAATAGGTGAAATTTTTAGAAGAACCCCTTATAGCCAATGGAGTATTTCAAAATAAGAAAGAAAGAAGAAAAAGTTGAAGAAACTCTTAGTAAAAAGTAGGACTTTTAGAGTCTGATTATGAGAAATATCCAGAAGAGTTATCAGGTGGGACAGCAACAAAGAGTTTGCATTGCAGGAGCAATTATCCTGTCTCCAAAATTAATTATTTGTGATGAACCTATTGCTTCTTTTGGATTTAGCAATTCAAGTACAGATACTAGATTTAATTCAAAAATAAATCAAGAAGAAGGAATCAGTTTTATTTTTTTATCACACATAATCTACCAGCTGTCTATAGAATTGCTGATAGAATATTACTTTTTGTATCGTGGAGAAGTACAAGAAATTCAAGAAGTTGAAGAATTTTTTTAAAAATCCAAAAAGTGAGTATGGGAAAAATTCTTAAAGACTTCAAATTTAATTAAAAGATTTTTTTAATTTTTTTATAAAAACTCTCATAAATTAATGATAGAAATCATCAATTTATGAGAGTCTCTTTTATTTTTTACTCAGCTGTTTCTAAAACTTGAGATCCTTTATAATCTCCACATTCTAAACAAACTCTATGTTGTCTTTTAGGAGCTCCACATTTTTCACAAGTTACTAAACCTATTGCAGTTAGTGCATGGTGAGATCTTCTCATATTCTTTTTAGCTTTAGAAGTCTTTTTCTTAGGTACTGCCATTACTTTCCCTCCTCTTTATTGCGTTTATTTATACCCTACTATCATACAAGATTTTTATTTAATGTCAAGTAAGAATTTGAAAAATATTGGGAGCTTTATTGATTATAAAACAAATATATTCTATTTCAAAATATTTTCTAAGTTAATGACAAATAATTTACTTGAAAAAAATATTTAATAATTGAGTATGATATAAGATAGATATTTTTATATAGAGACTATTTTTAAAGTAAATATAGCCTTATAAAATTAAACACATAAAGGAGGAAGTATGCTAAAAATTTTTATATAGATGTAATAAATTATCTAGCAATTTTTGCATTTCTTTTTAGGTATTATCACAGCACTATTAGTAAAAATATAAGAAACTATATTTAAATATAGTTGTGAGGCTTAGTTTCATTAGTAGGGCTTGCTTGTTCTGTAACGATGACTGTATTTAAGCAGTTATACCCACAGAAAATGGTTAAAATATCATTACAATATAATCGGTGGGCATTGGCAATAGGAATGTTATTTATGCTTGTAGCCTTAGTTCTACAAATCATAAAAGACATTTAGAAAGTGTGAGAACGATAAACTTTGTATAGCTTCAGCTATAAAGTATAATCTTCTCAACAGTCGCAGTTTGGTTTTTAGGATTTACAATAATTCCTCAGGTCTATGCTATGACAAAAGAGTTTGTTGCCTTTGGTGAAAAATTCTTTTGGGACACAATCTTTCACTTAGATTAGGAGGATTTCTATTAGGACTATTAACAATATTCTTAATTGCTCTATCAGTTCAAAAAGTGTATTTTCGTTTTAAAAACCATGTGCTTGGCTAAAGTGTTTGCCTTAGCAATTTTCTTTGTGGAAGTATAGACTTCTTTTAAGAGGAGTATCAGCTCTTGCAAGATTAAGATTTTTAAAGTCAAGCAATCCATTTGTTTTTAATGTTATGATACTTGAAGATAAAAGTACTACCTATATAACAATACTATTTGCAATAGTAGCTTGTATTTTTCTCTTTCCTATTATTTAAAAGGATAGTAGAAAGGTAGTTGGAACATTTAAAAATAATGCTCTATTTAGATTGGAAAAAGCGAGATTAAAAATAATAAACATTGGCTTTCAAGCCTAGCTTTCTTCTCAATATTATCTGTGTTTGCAATAACAGTAATACATAGTCATATAACAAAACCTGTTGCTTTAACTCCGCCTCAACCATATCAAGAGGAAGGAAATATGATAGTTATTCCTTTAACAGATGTTGAAGATGGACATCTACATAGATTCTCATATACAGCAACTGGTGGAAATAATGTAAGATTCATAGTTGTTAAGAAGCCAAAAGGTGAAGCTATGGAATAGGACTTGATGCTTGTGATATCTGCGGACTTGCAGGATATTACTGAAAGAAATGATGAAGTTGTTCTGCAAACGTTGTGATGTTGTAATGAACAAATCAACAATCGGTTTCAAAGGTGGATGTAATCCAGTACCATTTTGAATATGAAATTAAAGATAAGAAAATATATATAGACAAAGCGACTTTAGAAAAAGAAAAGATCGTTTTCCAGTGGGTGATTAATATGTTTTGGAGAATGGTAAAAGGAACATTATTTAGACAGAGAAGTAAATGCTTATGATAGCATTTACAGTTGCATTAGGAGTATCGCTTGCAACAGCTATGATGAATGTTATGCTAGGAGTTGGAGATAAGGTAAATAAAGAATTAAAAACTTCATGGTGCTAATATCACAGTAATGCATAAAGATGCTTCTATACTTGATGATTTATACGGTATAAGTGGAGAAACAGTTTCTAATAAATTTTTGTTAGAATCTGAAATTCCAAAATAAAAACAAATATTCTGGGGCTTTGCAATACTTGACTTTGCTCCATATTTAGAAAGAACAGGAGAAATAAAAGGAGTATCTGATAAGGTTAAAATCTATGGAACTTGGTTTTGAAAAACATTTAGTTATGCCAACAGGTGAAAGAAACTGATGCAGGTATAAAGCAACTTAAAAACTTGTGGGAAGTAAAAAGGTGAATGGCTAAATGACGATGACTTAGATGGAGTTATGGTAGGTAGCCTTATAGCTGGAAAAACAATTTAAAAAGTTGGAGATACAATAGAAGTAAAAAGGAACAAATGAAACTAAGAAACTTACTATAAGAGGAATAATAAATTCAGGTGGAAATGATGATGAGGCAATCTATACTGCTTTAAAGACTACTCAAGATTTGTTTGGACTTGAAGGAAAAATCACTATGATAGATGTTTCTGCTTTTAACAACTCCTGATAACGACTTGGCAAGAAAAGGCAGCTCAAGATCCAAATAGTTTAACAATTTCAGAATATGAAACTTGGTATTGTACTGCTTATGTAAGCTCAATCAGTTATCAATTACAAGAAGTTTTAACTGACAGTGTGGCAAAACCCTAATAGACAGGTTGCTGAGTCAGAAGGAACTATCTTGAATAAGACAGAGCTTCTAATGCTACTTATTTGTATCTTAAGTTCATTTGCTTCAGCTCTTGGAATTTCTAACTTGATAACAGCTTCTGTTATTGAAAGAAGTCAAGAAATTGGACTTATAAAAGCAATAGGTGGAACAAATAGAAGAATAATTTTACTTATATTAACTGGAGGTAGTTTTAACGGGAATTTTAGGTGGAATATTTTCGGATATCTTGCAGGTATAGGCTTTACTCAAATAATAGGAAAAACAGTTTTCTCATCATATATAGAGCCAGCTGTTATAGTTGTACCAATGAGATATTGCACTTGTGTTTGCTGTTACAATAGTAGGAAGTATCCCTGCAATCAGATACTTACTAACTTTTAAAAACCAACAGAAGTATTACATGGAAGATAGGGAGGATGAAATGACTAAGAAACAAATGTATATAAAATTGGTTGTAAGTTCTCTTATTAGAAGAAAAGCAAGAATGATAGTTGCTTTACTTGCTGTGCAATAGGGGCTACAATAATGTCAGGACTTGTAACTATATATTATGATATTCCAAGACAATTAGGAAAAAGAATTTAGATCTTATGGATGCAAACTTTGTTGTGTTACCATCAGGAAATGAGAAGATAACTGAGACAGAGTTCGATAAAAATAAAACAGAGATGTCAACACAAAAAGTTGTAGGGAATGGCACCATATAGATATGAAATAACTAAAATCAATCAGCAAACCATATATACTAACTGGTACTGATATGATAGAAGTTAAAAAGAACAGTCCATTCTGGTATATTGAAGGTGAATGGGCTACAAATGATGATGAAAAATAATGTAATGATAGGTAAGGAAATTTCTAAGAAATTAAATCTGCAAATTGGAGAAACTTTTCATTATTGAAGGACCAAAAAGGCAGGAGCAAAAGTTGTTGCTCTAAGCAATCTGACAGTGCAGAAGAAAGTAAGAAAAAGACTTAAATTCTGATTTCTATTCTAAAAATTAAAAGTTAAAGGAATAATCACAACAGGTGGAGCAGAAGAATCTTTTTGTACTCTTTTTACCTATATCACTTTTTAAATGAAATTTTAGAAGATGACACTAAGATAGACAGTATTGAATGTTCAATAGAAGCTGACTCAAAACAATTAGAAAGTTTAGCAACTAAATTAAAAGCAGCTGATGAGAATATTACAGCTAAACCTATAAAGAGAGTTACTCAATCTCAAGATATAGTTCTAGGTAAACTACAAGCTTTTAGTTTTTACTTGTTAATATAGTTGTTTTAATACTTACAATGATTTCAGTTAGTACAACAATGATGGCAGTTGTTGCAGAAAGAAGAAAAGAAATAGGACTTAAAAAGCTCTTGGAGCCTATGACAGTGAAATTAAGAAGGAATTTTTAGGTGAAGGTTCAGCACTTGGTTTCATAGGAGGACTTTTTAGGAGTTGTTGGGTTTTGTGTTTGCACAAGAAGTTAGTTTAAGCGTGTTTGGTAGGCAATAGAATTTCAATGGTTATTTGCTCCTATAACTATTATTGTGTCTATGATTATAACAACATTGGCTTGTCTATATCCTGTTAAAAGGCAATGGAAATTGAGCCAGCATTGGTATTAAAAGGAGAGTAAAATATGGATAATCGTGAAGTTTTATTAGAAGTAAAAACGTTTCTAAAATATATGGTGATTTGCATGCTTTTAAAAGAAGTAAGTTTCAAGTAAGAAAAAGGTGAATGGGTTGCTATAATGGGTTCTATCAGGTTCAGGTAAATCAACTATGATGAATATTATGGGTTGTATGGATAAAACCAAGTGGAGAAGTTATCTTAGATGGACAAGATATAACAAAAGAAAGTCAAAATTCTTTGACAAAAATAAGAAGGAAAAAAATTGGATTAATATTCCAACAATTCCACTTAATTCCATATTTAACTGCTCTTGAAAATGTAATGGTTGCTCAATACTATCATAGTATTCTGATGAACAAGAAGCATTACAAGCACTTGAAAGAGTTGGATTAAAAGATAGAGCAAAACATTTACCTAGTCAACTTTCTGGAGGGGAACAACAAAGAGTTTGTATAGCAAGAGCCTTGATAAATAGTCCTGAAAATAATCCTTGCTGATGAACCTACAGGAAACCTTGATGAAGTAAATGAAAAATTGTTATAGATATACTTACACAACTTCATGAAGAAGGATCAACAATTATTGTTGTAACACATGACTTTGGAAGTTGGAGATGTAGCAGAGAAAAAATAATATTAGAATATGGAAAAATTGTAAATGATATAGATCAAAAACACTTGGAAAGAAAAACAATCTTAACTATTTATAATGATCATGTTGCTTTCGCCATTATTATTTCAAGAGCTCACAAAGGCTCTTTCAATAATAATGGACGTCGCAGTCAGTCTTAATCTATATTTAATCTTATTTTTAGTAACAGTGGATAGGAGGGCAAAATGAAAAATATTTATTAGTTGGAATGGTAGTAGCGTTATCTTTATTAACAGCTTGTGGAAAAAGACTTTTCTAAGATGACTTTTAATGATGGGGAATATCAAGGACATTTTAATAATGATGACAAGGATCACCCAAGTACAGCTGATGTTGTTCTTACAATACAAGATGGTAAAATAGTAGCTTGTACAGCTGAATTTAGAGATGGAAAAGGAAATATAAAAGGTGATGACTATGGAAAAGAAGCTGGAGATGAAAAAAATATGAAAGCTCAAATAGCTGTTGAAGGTTTTTCAACTTATGCTGATAAGTTAGTAGAAGTGCAAGATCCAAATGGAAGTTGATGCTGTATCAGAGTGCAACTGTTTCTAATAAAGAATTTAAAGAAGCAGTATAGGATGCATTAGAAAAAGCAAAAGAAGTAAATCAAATAATAAAAATAAATAATAAAAATAATTCGTTACTGAGTAGATTTTAGAAAATTTTCTTTGAGAGATTCTAATAATTTCAGTTATTCATAGCGATTACTTGCCAGCCTATAATGTTTCAAGAGCCCACAAAGGCTCTTTCAACATTATAGGACGTCGCGTAATCTTATTAAAAACTATTAGTTATTTACTCAAAGAAAATTTTTAATGATTAATTATAATATGACTCATTTATTTTTTTATTATTATAAAAGTGGAAGAGAAAAATAGGACGTCGCAGTAATCTTATTAAAAACTATTAGTTATTTACTCAAAGAAAATTTTTAATGATTAATTATAATGTGACTCATTTATTTTTATTATATAAAAGAAATTAAAGGTAGAGGAAACGATTAGAAATAATTTTAGATACGGGAAGGAAGATTTTAAATGAAAACATTTTAGAAAAATTAGCTCTAATTTTTATCGGTAGTATTATTTTTAGTTCCTAAAGTACATTGCACCAGTATGTGGACCAAAGGAAGATGGTTCTCACATGGCTTGTTATTATAGTGGAAATGCTGTAATGAAGATAGCTGTAGCAATATTTATTATAACTTTAGTTATGATTTTACTTTCAAGAGTGAAAATTGTAAAATAATAGGAGCTATAGCAACTATAGTCTTATCAGCTTATGTATATTTAGTACCTCATGGAATGTCGGGACTTGAAAATGAAATGGGGAAACCATTTGGAGTTTGTAAAAAATGGATACAATGCAATGTCATATACACCACACTTTTGAAATAGCAACAGGTATAGCAGTTGTAATAGGACTTTTTAATGGTATTCAGTTTAATCTCTACTTTTTAAAGAAGGAAGACTAGAAAAATGAGTAAAAAGAATAGATGCAAATAGTTTAGCCATGGAGAATATAAGGCAAAGAAAAACTAGAAGCACTTGTATGATATTATTGGTTGCATTATTCAGTATTATAGTGTATATGGGTTCTATGTTCTCACTTAGTTTAAGTAAAGGTCTAGAAAAGTTTATCTGACAGGTTAGGTGCAGATGTAATAGTTGTTCCAGCAGGATATAAGTAGAAATTGAGAGTGTTCTTCTAAAAGGAGAACCCTCAACTTTTTATCTACCAGCAGACACTATGGATAAATTAAAAATTTGACGAGATAGAAAAGATGACAGCACAAACTTATGTTGCAACTCTTTCAGCTTCTTGTTGCTCATATCCTGTTCAAATAATAGGAATAGATATAGATACAGATTTCTTAATCTATCCTTGGATAACTCATAATATGATAAGGAATTAAAAAGATGGAGAAGCTATTGTTGGTAGCCATGTTATTGGAGAAAAGGAGAAACAGTTCACTTTTTCAATGAAGAATTAAAAATTGTAGGAAGATTGAAACAAACAGGGAATAGGGTTTCGATGCCACTGTCTTTGTCAATCAAAAATACTGCAAAAAATTAGCAAGAGCTCTGAAAGAATAACAGCTAACAAGGTTGCTGAAGAAGATGTTATTTCTTCTGTTATGATAAAGGTAAAACCTGGAGTAGATTCTGTAAAAATTAGCTTCAAAAATATCAAAAAGAATTATCAAAAGAAGGTATTTTTGCAATGTTCAGTAAGAAATTTGTAAATTCTATATCTTCTAATTTAAAAGTTCTAGCAACAAGTGTTTTAATTTTAGTAGTTGCAATTTGGCTATTATCAGTTATAATCTTAAGTATAAGTTTCACTGCAATATTTAATGAAAGAAAAAGAAATGGCTGTTTTAAGAGTGTTAGGTGCTTCAAAGAAGATGTTGAGAAACATTATTATAAAAAGAGGCTGTAATACTATCTCTTATAGGAGCAGGAATAGGAAGTTTCTTAGGATTTATTTTATCTATTATAGAATTACCTTTAATAGCTTCAAAGTTCTCAATGCCATTCTTATCTCCAAGTATACTTCAGTATATAGGAATATTTGTTTTAAGTTTTTGTTTTTAGCTGTTATTATAGTACCTCTTTCAACAGTTAGAGTTGTAAAAAAACTGACTGATAAAGATAGTTACTTGAGTTTAAGAGAAGAAATGTAGGGGAGCTATGTTAGAAATAAAAAAATATCTAAGTCTTACAATAGACAGGGAAAAGATTTTTGCAGTTAAAGATGTAAACTTAAATATTTCAGATGGAATTTCATTCATATAATTGGAAGAAGTGGAAGTGGAAAGTCAACTTTTTTAAATATAGTTGCTGGACTTTTTATCAGCAGATAAGGGAAGTCTTTTCACTTGACGGAACAAACTATATGGAACTTCCTGATGAAGAAAAATCTGAATTTAGAAATAAGAATATTGGTTTTATTCCACAATCACCAGCACTTTTATCATATCTAAATGTTTTAGAAAATATTAGATTACCTTATGATATGTATGAAAAAGAAGGAGATTCAGAAGGAAAAGCTAGATATTTCTTAAATGAGTTAGGGTCTTGAGCACTTTAGCAAAAATCTTATCCAAAAAGAATTATCTGGAGGAGAATTAAGAAGAATAATAATCGCTAGAGCTTTAATGACTGAGCCTAAGATACTTATTGCAGATGAACCAACTTCTGATTTGGATATAGAAGCAACTAGGAAGTTATGGATTTATTAAAGAAAAATCAATGAAAAAGGGACAACAGTCCTAGTGGTAACACATGAATTAGATACTTTTAAAAATATGGTAAAAGGTCTATACTATGTCAGAGGGATATTAGAAGATGGGAAAAATTATAAAAATAAATAATTGGCTACTTGCCAGCCATTAGTGTTTCAGGAGCTCACAAAGACTCCTTCAACAGTAATGGACGTCGCAGTAGCTATAAAAATGGAAAATTAAATTTTAGGGAGGAAATGAATGTTAAAAAATTATTAGTGGGATTGGCTATGCTAACATCAGTTAGTATGTATGCAGTGCCAACATTAAATGTGTACAATTTTGAGGTAAAAATGATAAGGAGGCTCTTATAAAAAGTATAACAGAAGATTATGTGAATAAGACAGCCATAGAGCAGGAGTTTTTAGGACTTTTGCTACAACAGATGATAGAGATAAGTTAAACTCATATGTAGTGAGATATACAATGATTATTTAGCTTTTTCTAATCATACTAAAAAAATCAAACTAGTGCTGATTTTTAAAGCTATGATACCTCAAATTGCAGAAGGAAATTTAAATGCTACAGATGTAGAAGTCCAATTTGCAAAGGATAAAAATTGAACAAAATGAAAATACTTTTGCAGTATACACAGTAATTGAAGTAAAACCTGAAAAATAACAAGGATTTTTGCTGAATTTATTAAAAAAATAGAGCTGAGGCAAGTTTTAATGAAAATGGAACTTTACTTGTCTATGTAGGAACTGATAGAAGAAGTCCTAATAAATGGTGTGTTTTTGAAGTATTTACTGATATGGATTCTTATTTTAAATCAAAGAGCAGCAAGTTATTCTAAGAATTTTTATAACAGAAACAAAAGATATGGTAATTTCACAAAAAGAGCTGAACTTCAAAGCTTTAAAATTAATAAATAAAGGTGGACTAGACTACAAAATTATATTAAGATAGAAAAGAGTCTGTTACAAATTAATAAAAAGTAAAAATAGTTCGTTACTGAGTAAATTTCTTAACGATAAAAATCAAAAATTCGCTGCAAATCAGGAAACTCGTTACACTCAAAACACTCCTGCATTTGCTCGGCTCATTCTATTTGATTTTTATCTAAAATTCCATTCGTAACTCACTTATTTTTACTTTTAGAATTGAAATTTCAATTTTGCAACAGCCCCATTTTTTATTTATGGAGGTAATATGAATATAGCTGAAAAAATATATAAAGGAATTAAAAAAAGCTTATTATAAGAATGGTAGGAAAAGAAATTTGGGATAATTTTTGAAAAAGATTAAAGAAGGGGCAAGTGAAGAAGATATTAAAAAAATTAAAGGAAGAATATCCAGAAGTACCTGATTCTTTAATAGAACTTTTAAAAAAATGTAGATGGAACATATTTTTAGAAAAATATAAGGAGAAACTGTAGTTTTTACTTTTTAGGCTCAGATGTGAAGAATATCCATATTACCTGTTATCTTCAAGTCAAATTTTAGAAAGTAAAGATGATGCTTATAAATACTATGCTGATTATGTGGATAGAAAATATGAAGAAGTAGAAATAGATGAAGAAATAATTAGTGACTCTATGAGATGGCTACATTTTTCTGATTGTATGAACAATGGAGTGAACATCACAATTATTTATAGATTTTTTTCACCATCAGAAAAAGGGAGTAAAAGGACAAATAGTTAGATTTTTACATGATCCAGATGAAATAGCAGTTATAGCTGATAGCTTTGATGAGTATTTAGAAAAATTAATGGAATATGAATTAGATTTCATAAATGAAGATACGATAGAGTGAACTACTCACGACTAACACCCCACGAGTGCTAGAGTCGAGAGCTTCACAAGATAACTGAAAAAGTAAGTTATCTTCTAAGAAGTTTGGTTTTAAAACCCTTATTCTTTTGGCTAGTCCACGATAGCCACTACTGGATAAGACTTGCATCTACACCGCTACTTTTATCTGTATATTATATTTAAAAAGAACAATTATACAGAACAGTGAATATTTTACAAGGCTACTGTTTACTAGCCTTAACTCCATATATCCAGTTGCTAATGTTCTAAGTATATTATACATTAAAATTAGTAAAATTACAAATTTTAGTGCAACATTTTTCAATGTTGGTGTTATTCATAACCTACGAGTACATGTCTCACGGCTAACACCTAACGAGTGCTAGAGCCACGAGTGTTCTAACACATTTAATAAAAATAAAAGTACTTTTACTTTTTGGAAGAAATGTGTACAGTAAATTACAAATATTTAATTTGTAATTTTAGTTCACTTTTGAGCAATTTTTCAACATTTTACTTTTTATATTCGTATTAAAAAGAAAAATTGCTCATTTCATAAAAAGATGCTAGATATTTAATACCAAAAATGAAAAAGTACTAAGATTTCTCGATTTTGGTCAAATATTGCTACCCCTAAAAAGTGAACCAATCTACCATAAAATCAATATTCTTATTCAAATCAAAGGGTATTGAAGGTATTCCAGTTATAATAAGGTTTAAAAACTTCTATATATTGTAGCCGGATATTCACTAGATGACGTATTGAAGGTATTCCAGTATATAATAAGGTTTAAAAACGTGGCTGGGAGAATATCTTCAGTGGATATTTTCAAGAGTATTGAAGGTATTCCAGTTATAATAAGGTTTTAAAAACTTTCATATCCTCCCACAAGTGCAACTTTTTGATAGTATTGAAGGTATTCCAGTTATAATAAGGTTTAAAACTTAAGTCCTGATAAAAATTCTCTTTTTCCCGTTTTTAAAGTATTGAAGGTATTCCAGTTATAATAAGGTTTAAAACCCAGATACAGCATACTATTGTAGTATTCTTCCAAAAGTATTGAAGGTATTCCAGTTATAATAAGGTTTTAAAACTAAGAACCTATCTTGAAGCTCCAAACATTCCTCAATGTATTGAAGGTATTCCAGTTATAATAAGGTTTAAAACTCCGTTAAGTATTTCTAAAATTCCATCTTTCTTTTCCATGTATTGAAGGTATTCCAGTTATAATAAGGTTTAAAAACTTCATCCATTATAACTTCTTCTACTTTAACATTTTCTTTTGTATTGAAGGTATTCCAGTTATAATAAGGTTTAAAACTTAAAATGGATACCTGGTTCAGCTAATATGGCTGATGTATTGAAGGTATTCCAGTTATAATAAGGTTTAAAAACAAAAGAAGATTCTTAGAAGATAATGCAATAACAGATAAAAAGTATTGAAGGTATTCCAGTTATAATAAGGTTTAAAACTTCTTAAGATCAGTTGATTTAACCATTCCTTTAAGTATTGAAGGTATTCCAGTTATAATAAGGTTTAAAACTCCAAATTACCAATTGTTTGGGAAGAGAAACTGAATGTATTGAAGGTATTCCAGTTATAATAAGGTTTAAAACAGCCAAAGCCTTAAGTACCAATTTTTTCTTTTGTATTGAAGGTATTCCAGTTATAATAAGGTTTAAAACTCTTTTAAAATCTTAATTTCTTTCTTTAAATTTTTTACCTGTATTGAAGGTATTCCAGTTATAACAAGGTTTAAAAACCCTAATGTAAATCACTAGTATCACCTACCTTTTAAAGTATTGAAGGTATTCCATTTATAACAAGGTTTTGTTTTTTTATAGAAAAGTTATATATAAACTGTCACAGTTAATAATTTATATTATTAATTTATGGCAGTTTTTATTTTATAAAAATATTGAAAAATATAGATTTTTAAATAATATAATTCTAAATATTGCTATTATGTTATAAAAAAATGAACAAAAAGTATAAAAATAATATTGAAAAAAATGAAATAAAGAGTATAATAAAAAAGAAAAAGTTATATTTATAAAGAGGTGTTTTAAAATGACAAAGAATTTTGCTCATAGGGGGATTTAGTGGAAAATATCCAGAAAATACTATGCTAGCTTTTGAAAAAGGCAGTTGAAATTGGAGCTGATGGAGCAGAACTAGATGTCCAACTTACAAAAGATGGAGAAGTAGTTATAATTCATGATGAAACAATAGACAGGACTACAGATGGAAAAGGCTATGTTGTAGATTATACTTATGAAGAGTTATCAAAATTTGATGCTTCATATATTTATGCTGGAAAAATGGGATTTAATAAAATTCCAACATTAAAAAGAATATTTTGAATTGGTAAAAAGATTTAGATTTTTGTTACTAATATTGAATTAAAAACAGGAATAAATCAATATTTAGGAATAGAAGAAAAGGTGTATAAGCTGATTAAAGAATATAAACTGGAAAAGAAGGTTATAATTTCAAGTTTTAACCATTTTTCTGTGTTAAGAATGAAGAAAAATAGCTCCTGAATTAAAATGTGGTTTCTTATCAGAAGATTGGATAATAGATGCTGGAGCATATACAGCTTTTTCATGGGATTGAATGTTTCCATCCTAGATTTAATAATTTAATTCCTGAAGTTGTGGAAGAATTGAAAAATAATATTGAAATTAATACTTGGACAGTTAATAAAGAAGAAGATATAAAGGATTTAATTGCTAAAGGAATAGATATCTTAATTGGTAATTATCCTGATTTAGTGAAGAAAATAATAAATGAAAATAAATAGGGGTAGACATTATGGAAAGTTTGGAATTATTTTTGACAACAGTAAATAAATGGTTATGGGGAAGATGGCTTGTTTATGTACTTTTAGCATTAGGTATTTTATATACATTTACTAATGGGTTCATACAAGTTAGATACTTTTAAATTTATTATGAAAAAGACTTTAGTTGACTCATTTAAAGCAAGAAATGATGAAAAAGGTTCAGGTTCAATCTCAACATTTAAAGCAATGATGGTAACACTTGCTGGAAATGTAGGAGGAGGAAATGTCGTAGGAGTTGCAACTGCAGTTGCTGCTGGAGGAATGGGAGCTGTTTTTGGATGTGGGTAGCTGCATTCTTTGGAATGGCTTTAAAAATATGGTGAAATAGTTCTATCTCAACTATATCGTGGAAAAGATTCAGAAGGAAACTTACTAAGTGGACCAATGTACTATATTAGAGATGGATTAAAAGCTCCTTGGTTAGGAATTGTTATAGCAGTTTTGATGTGTACAAAAGATGATGGGAGCAAATTTAGTACAATCTAATACTATATCAGGAGTTTTGAAATCTAATTACAATGTTCCTACTTGGTTAACAGGAGTAATTTTAATTTGTTGTTTGATGGCAGTTGTATTAGGTGGATTAAAAAGACTTGCTAATATAGCTACTTCATTAGTTCCTATAATGTCAATATTCTATGTTGCAGTAGGATTATTAGTAATATTATTAAATATCCAAGAAGTTCCAGGAGTATTTAAAGAAATATTCACACAAGCCTTTTCTATGAAAAGCAGCAGCAGGTGGAACAGGAGGATATATTATAGCAAGAGCTATGCAATATGGTATAACACGTGGTATGTATTCAAATGAAGCTGGGGAAGGAACAGCACCTTTTGCCCATGGTTCAGCAATAGTTGATCACCCTTGTGAAGAAGGAATAACAGGAGTAACAGAAGTATTCTTAGATACTATAATAATTTGTTCTATAACAGCAATAGTTATTGAGTAACAGGAATCTATCAATCAGATTTAAGTCCAGCTGTAATGGCAATAGAATCTTTTGGAACAGTATGGGAACCACTAAAACATTTAGCAACATTTGCACTTTTACTTTTCTGTTTCACAACTTTGATGGGACAATGGTTCAATGCAGCCAAAAAGTTTCACTCTATGCTTTTTGATCCTAAAGTTACAGATAAAGTAAGATTTGTATTCCATTCTTATGTATAATTGGAGCTATAACAAAAATAAGTTTAGTTTGGACAACACAAGACGTTGCAATGGGATTAGTTATAATACCTAACTTAATTGCATTGATAATCTTATTCTACAGTTAGTAAACAAACAAAAGATTATTTTCTAACAAAATAAAAATATAATAAAAAGCTAGCCTATATAGGTTGCTTTTTCTTTTAGCAGTCAAATTAGGGTTGCTAAATAAAAAGCCAACTGTAAAATTTTATTATCTACAATTGACTTATTCTTTTATTAATCCACAAGTTCAGGATTAATGAAAGGTATAACTAATTCACAAACTTCATCTTTCTCATTAAGTCCATATAAACTCATATAGTAACCATCTCCAAAAACCTGTTTCCAAACATTGCAATTTTATGATTTGTTCCAGGAAGTTCCCAATGTATAAATTGTTTTCCTTGAAGAAGTTTAATGAAGTAATCATTATTAGAGTAAAATTTAGTATATTCTTCTGCAACAGTAACATCACAGAAACTAGCTAGTCCAGCATCAACACTGAAGCCATTTAATTTACTAGACTTATTTTGAGTCTGTTCATAACGAATAATCTTGTCATTTTTAATTTTTAATCTTGCTCCTGCCACTCTTTTAGAAATAGTTTTTGAGTTTTAAAAATTGCAAGTTCAACCTCATATTTCCCAATAGGAATAGTTCTATTCAAGATTTTTCTATTTTCTTCACTATGTAAATAACATAAAGGGTCAGCAATAATTACCTGTCCTGTTGGAAAAATCAACTTCTCCAATAGTATCTAGGCTTATTCTATCTGATTCTGTAAAAAGATTTTCTATGAATTCTTTTGAATATTCATCTTTTCTTAAAAAGTCTAGATTCTTTTCAAAAAAGCTATCGTAAAAAGGTGATTTTACTTTTTCTCTTATTTGCTCATTAGTCTTTGCATTGATAAAATATTTCTCTCCATCTTCTTCTATAAAGATTAAATCAGTTCCTACTGGCATTTCATAGACATTTAAAATAGTAGGTTCTATATTAATTAAAAGTGTTTAAATCAACGACACTAAGATTTTTAGGATCATTTACATATTCATCGTTATCACTATCACCAAAAAGCCATCCAACCTGTATCAATATTATCAAGAGGCTCTTCTCTAAATAGCCATCTAAAATTTAGTTTCACCATTCAATATAGATTTTGTTACAATACAAGAACCAGCATTCTCAACATATTTCTTCATTTTATTTCTCCAATTTTCATTCTATTTGTTTTTCATCTACTTTTTATGAAAGATTTAGCTTCCTTTAAAAATATCAAATAGCTCAGTTTCTGATAATTCTCTATCTGAACCAATTGAAACTATGACAGCTAATTCAGTTTTTACTATCGTCAAAGTTATGTATGTTATAGGCAAGAGTACCATCTTGTTCTAACTTAATTATTATAGTTTCATCATCTTTTATATACAATGTCACAATTCTTTTTCAATATAGAAATTTTTCTAATATATCCATTCTATCAGGATTTTTAAAGTCTAGTTTGTTCATTTTTCAAAGATAAAAAATTCTATACACTGCTTTTTCTTGGTCTCTATCTTGGAATTCAATATGTTCGTCATCTTCTTCTGTTATATCAAATTCAGAAACAATTTTATCTATATCAAGATATTCTGCTTTGTCTCCATGGTCTAAAGAATCACTACTAGCTTCAGATTGACTTGTTGTATTATCTAAGCTTTTAATTTTATCAACAATTCCTCCCTCCTTTACCACAAGCTACAAAAGTTAATGCCAAAACTGCTACATTGTAATTTTTCATAATCAATAATCTCCTTTAAAAAAATATTTATTGTTAAAAATTTAATATCATGCACTATTTAATAAAAGATTTAGCTTCTTTTAGAATTTCAAATAAATCTTTTTCTGAAAGTTCATCTTGTGAACCAATTGCTACTATAATTTCTAAGGTAGTTTTTGCTATTATCAAAATTATGTATATTGTAACCATAACCAACTTCAGGATCAAATATACCAATCATTATAGTATCTTTATCTTTGTATATGATATCACAACCTTGTTCAATATATCCTTCCTCTAAAGAATCAATCTTTTTAGGATTTTTGAAGTCTATACTTGATATCTTTTTCATACATAAAAGATTCTGAATACATCTCTATTATCATCTTTTATCTTTAAATTCAAAATATTTTTCACTCTCTTCTACTATATTAAATTCAGAACTAATTTTTCTTTATCAAGGATATCTCTTATATCCTTCTCCTTACCACAAGCAATAAAAAGCTAATGCTAAAATTGCTATACCAAAAATTTTTCATATTTTTATCCCCCTTAAAAAAATGTTAATAAAAAGTATATTACCATTAAAAAGTATAACATACTTTTCATAATAGTTTCAATAATTTTAAGGAATATCTATATAATTTTATAGTTTTTATTTATAACTAATCTTTAGTTTTAATAATTGAAAAATACTTTAGAAAATATACTATAATTATCTAACAAAGATAAAAAGAGAAGTATTATTTTACAATAGAAATAATACTTAATTTGAAGGGAGAAAAATGCCAATTCGTGTTGCAAATGATATACCGGCTAAAAATCAATTAACAGAAGAAGGAATTATTTTTATGGAGGAAACTCGTGCTAATACACCAAGACATTCGTCCATTAAATATTTTAATATTAAATCTAATGCCTAAAAAGAAGAAACTGAAACTCAATTACTTCGTCTTATAGGAAATTCACCTTTACAAATAAATGTTGAATTTCTTATGGTAAAAATCATGAATCTAAAAATACAAATTTGAGCCATATAGAAAAGTTCTATCAATATTTTGATGATATAAAAGATAATTTCTATGATGCTTTAATAATTACAGGTGCTCCTGTTGAGCAGATGGAATATGAAGAAAGTAGACTATTGGAAGGAATTACAAGAAATATTTGAATGGAGTAAAACTCATGTTTTTCTCATGTTTACATATATGTTGGGCAGCACAAGCTCGTCTATATAATGACTATAAGATTGCTAAAAACAATACAACCTGCAAAAAGTTTTTGGAGTGTTTTGAACATGAGATAACTGAATCATCTAATCCTTTAATTCGTGGATTTAGTGATGTATTCTTAGCACCTCATTCAAGACATACTCATATAGATGAAAAATAAACTAGCTTCTACAAAGAACTAGAAATTTTTAGCAAAAAGTCAAGTAGGTTCTTTACTTATAAGTACTGAAAATTTAAGAAAAATCTTTATTACAGGACATTTAGAATATGATAGAGAAACTTTATTAGGAGAATATAGAAGAGATAAGGATAAGGGACTGAAATACAAAGTACCTGTAAATTATTTTTCCAAATGATCGATACTACCTTTTACAGACTTGGAAAACAACTACACATTTATTCTATCATAATTGGTTAAATGCTGTTTACCAATTAACACCTTATGATTTAAAGACTTAGCTAAATAATTTTTACTTTGGGGATTTTTATGAAAAGATTTTTAACAATATCTGATAAGAAGTCCCTACTTCTATAAGTAGGGGATGAGTGCTTTATTTTCTTGAAATTTTATTAAAAATAGATACACTTAAATTAAGTAAAGATATTTAAAAAGGGATATTTTGGAGAAGTCTAATGTTGGTGGAGCAAGTATGAAGTTGATTAAAAATATATTCAAAGGCAAGGAGGAAAATGAAGATAATTAAAAAGCATATAAATTCGAGATATATCCTACCTTAGAACAAATAATATTTTCTCAAAAACTTTGGTTGTGTTAGAAAAGTTCTAACCTTATGTTAGATGATAGAAAGAAAAGTTATGAAGAATATAAATCAACAGAATTAAAACTGAATATCCTACTCCTGCTAAATATAAAGAAGAATATCCTTATTTAAAAGAAGTTGATAGTTTAGCTCTTGCTAATGCACAACTAAATTTAGAAAAAGCTTTTAAAAATTTTTCTTAAAAAGTAAAGATTTTGGTTTTTCCAAAAATATAAGTGTAAATCAATCCAGCTCAAGTTATACTACAAATAATCAGAACACAATATATATTAAGAGAATATTACATAAAACTTCCTAAATTTAAAATCATTAGTTAAATTAGACTACATGAAATAAAAGGTGTAATTAAATCAGTAACAATAAGTAAAAACAGTCTTGACCATTATTCTGTTTCAATATTATGTGAAGAAGAAATGAAAGAATTACCAAAGACTAATAAAAATATTGGAATAGATTTGGAGCTAAAAAGAATTTGCAACAATGGTGATTGTACAAAAGTAGAAAATTTAAAAGTAACAAAAGATATGACTGAAAAGAGAACAAAAGAAAACTATCAAAGAGATGTAAACTTGCTAAAGATAGCGATAAAAACTGTCAGATAGTAGAATTTGTCAAAAACAAAAGAAAAAGTAGCACTACATAATAAAATTAGAAATAAAGAAAGAACTTTATGCAAATAAGTTGAGTACTAAAAATTATCAATAACCACGATATAATCTGTAGCTAGAAGACTTAAATATAAAGGAGATGTTAAAAATCACAAATTAGCAAAAAAGTATATCAGATGTAAGTTGGAGTGAATTGTAAGACAACACTAGAATATAAAGGAAAATTGGTATGAAAGAAAAGATTATAAAAGTACCTACATTTTTATCAAGTAGTAAGACTTGTTCTAGTTGTGGTAATATAAAAGCTCTAACATTATCAGAAAAGAATATATCATTGTGAATGTTGTGGACTAGAAATAGATAGAGATTACAATGCACGCAGTGTAATATATTATTGAAAGGTTTAAATAATATAAAAGAAGAAAAATGAGTTAGAAAAATATATCAGGGTAGGGACTGCGAAAACTAGTAAATGTCTGTGGCTTACAAAGCACATACTTCCAGCTCACTTCTGGTGGGAGTAGTTCCTATATCTGTAACATTTTTCTGTGCCGTGCTCATCCATTTAAGAGTGAGGAAGGAGCTTTGGTTTTATACTGAAAATAGATAAAAGATGTTGCTGATAAGCCTATTGTTGATTTCAGAAAAGAGTGACTAAAGGTATGAAGAAGAAAGAAATAAAATAATAAGAAACTACAGCTAAGAACATATAGAAGTATAATTCGTTGCTGACCGTAAATTTCTCTAACGATAAAAATCAGAGAATTCGCTGTAATTTCGAAACTCGCCAACAAGTTGGCTGAACCTCCGACAATTACTCGGCTCATTCATTTGATTTTTATCTAAAATTCCATTCGTAACTCACTTATTTTTAACTTTAAACAAGTGTTTATAGTATGTTCTAGCTTTTTATT